>Ga0118677_10010399_pt1 | contig 14246 bp, 15 predicted proteins | sample AliMusrvi5mmetaG_FD_86154 | JGI IMG/M metagenome (GOLD analysis project Ga0118677, IMG submission 86154) | reverse complement strand
CGGTAATGTCACGTCTAATGGATAAGAGCTTTCGCACCAGTACCGCCGATGGAGCGGTTGTTGAGTTCGGACTCGTCCGTCACGCCCTTTTAGCAAAACTCGCCGATGGATCACTTCGACACGAAGACATCTGTGACGCTCACCCTGAACTTCTTCGCGCAGCAAAAAACATTGGTCGAACCACTGGTGAAACGTGTCCGGTCTGCAGCGAAACTGAACTCGTTGAAGTTACCTACGTATTTGGTGCACGTTTACCCGCAGGCGGAACGTGTCCAACGTCTCGCGCTGAACTTTTGAAACTCGAACGTCGCGAAGATCCAGTGCAGTGTTACGCAGTTGAAGTCTGTGTTAGTTGCTCGTTCCATCACCTCGTAAGAAAATGGAGTGCAGGAGCTCGACGACAACGAAAAGCTCAACCGGTGCAACAAAAGAAAGCACGATCATGAGTATTAGTGCGCCGGAGATTCGTTCACGCAAACGCAGGAACGGTGCATCACCGATTGTGATGGTTACCGCCTACGACGAACCAGGTGCGCGTTACGCAGATGCTGGCGGAGTTGACATGTTGCTTGTTGGTGACTCGGTCGCGAACGTTGTACTTGGCCACACCGACACGCTTCATGTTTCAGTAGAAGAGATGTGTCACCACGTTCGCGCAGTTAGTGCTGCGAAACCAAATGCACACATCGTGGCTGACATGCCCTGGATGAGCTATCACATCAGTGACCGTGAAAGTGTTCGAAACGCAGCAGCGTTGATTCGTGCTGGTGCACACAGTGTGAAACTCGAAGGTGGCTCAGTCAGGCGCGATGTTGTTCGTGCAGTGCTTGATGCAGAGATTCCGGTTATGGGCCACATTGGACTCACGCCACAAAGCGTGCTCGCCTTTGGTGGTTTTAAGGTTCAGGGCAAGACCCTTGATGCCGCGAAGCTCTTGATGGAAGATGCACTTGTGCTGCAAGAAGCCGGTGTTTTTTCAATGGTGATTGAAGCGGTGCCGCCAATTGTTGGCACGCAGATCACCCAAGCGCTCGATGTCCCAACAATTGGTATTGGTGCAGGTCCTGATACTGATGGTCAAGTACTGGTGTTTCATGACCTTCTCGGACTAACCAATCGCAAGCCCGCCAAGTTCGTTCGCCAGTACGCCGACATTGGAAAGGCCATAACTGACGCAGTTTCTCAGTACGCTTCAGACGTCAGAAACGGTTCATTTCCAAGTGAATCAGAGGTTTACGCCAACCCCGACGAACTCCTCAACTAGCCAAAAACTGGCTTTTGAAGTAGAGTTGACCTTCCTACATACGTAGGGAAGTAACTACATACCCTGCTCTGTTTTCCGCAGAGCCCGACCTAGTCGGACCAGAGGGAAAGGAAAAGCTCTATGAGGGCATATGAATCAATGATCGTGTTCGACGTAACCGTCGATGCACAGACAATCCAAGTTGCACTTGACCGTGCACTTGACACAATCCGAAATAATGGTGGAACACCGGGCGCTATCGACCGTTGGGGGAAGCGTCCCCTGGCGTACGAGATCAACAAGCGCAAAGAGGGTTACTACGTTTTGGTTGAATTCAATGGTGTGAACGAGACAGTTTCTGAGCTCGACCGCATCTTGACACTTTCAGACGAAGTCCTTCGCTTCAAGGTCCTACGACGCAACGAGCGTGCCAGCCGTGTTACGGCCAAGGCATAAGTTCGTCGCTTAGAGAAAAGGAAACTGAAATGGCCGATAACACTATTACCGTCGTTGGAAACGTAACGCGTGATCCTGAACTGAAGTTCTTGAACTCAGGTCAAGCAGCACTGCGTCTTTCTATCGCCGTAAACCGCCGCTGGCAGAATCGTCAAACCCAGGAATGGGAAGAGCGAGTTTCATACTTCGAAGTCTCGGCTTACGGGCCAATGGCTGAGAACGCAGCTAACTCGGTGCAGAAAGGTGCTCGCGTAATTGTTACGGGACGCCTCGAGCAGCGCAGCTGGGAAACAGACAATGGTGACAAGCGTTCGATTGTTGAAATCGCCGCTGATGAAATTGCACCATCGTTGCGCTACGCAACTGCCGTTGTAACCAAGACACCTCGTGCTGAAGGTGGGAACTTCTCTTCAGGAGACCGCCCAACACCACGACCTGCTTCAAACGAACCATCTACCTATGCATTTGATGAGGAGCCTTTCTAATGCCACGTAAGAATATGCCTACGCCGCCAAAGCGCGCGCCAAAAATTGAAAAGCGTCACACGAAGAAGAAGCCATGCACATTCTGTGTTCACGGTGTAATCGCCGTTGACTACAAGGACCTTGCACAACTTCGCAAGTACATCTCAGATCGCGGAAAGATTCGTGGACGCAAGGTGTCTGGCAACTGCCAGCAGCACCAGCGTGACGTTACTGATGCAATCAAGACTGCTCGTGAACTTGCACTCCTTCCATACACCCAGCGCACCGTGACTGAAAAGCGCGGCGGCCGTGGACGTGATGACCGCGGTGACCGTGGTTCACGCGGACCTCGTGGTGAAAAGGAAGAAGCCACCTTGGCCGACGTCCTTGGTGACATCGACGGTGAAGTAATTCGCGAAGAGCTCCTAGAAGACGCAAGCACTGCTGAAGCAGTCTTCGAAGCTGCAGCAATCGTTGAAGAAGCAGCAACTGTGGAGGTTTCAGAATGAAGGTCCTTCTAAGAAACGACATCCGTGGCGTAGGTCGCCGTGGCGACATTGTTGAAGTGAAGAAGGGTTTTGCTCGTAACTTCCTTCTTCCAAACGGTGACGCACTTGAAGCGAACGACATCATGGAGATCCAGGCTGCATCAATGCGCAAGGCTCGCGATGTTCGTGACGCTCAGAGCCGTGAAGCTGCAGAAGTTCAGCGCACACTTATTGAGCAGGCAAGTGTCTCTATTTCAGCTCGTGCTGGTGCAAACGGTCGTCTCTTCGGTTCTGTAACCGAAGCAGATGTCGTTAACGCCATCCGTACTGCGACGAACATCTCGCTTGACCGTCACCAAATTTCAATGACTGAGCACATTAAAGAGCTCGGTTCAGCCACTGTTTCAGCGACACTGTTTGACGGTGTGGTTGCTTCTGTGACTGTGCAGGTTGTCGCTAAATAGCCCAATCTTTAAAGGAATCTCACTATGCCGGGGCTTTTTGCCCCGGCATAGTGCTTGTTACACCTATTTGAGATGATTAAAACTAGGGAGTTAGGCACAGGCTTTTCCCCACGTTGTTGTTCTTGTGACACACAGCCAAAACGTGCGAACGTTGGAGTCTTATGACGCAGATTGAATCAGACCGACAAAGGACCGCCCCTAACGCAGGGCGAGTTCCACCGAGTGTTATTGAAGCAGAAGAGTCGCTCATTGGTGCGATGTTGCAGCTTCCTGAAGCAGTCAGCATCGCGTACGAACTTGTTCAAGAAGAAGATTTCTATCGTCCACTTCACGGACAAATTTACTCAGCCATAGTTGACCTCGTTAACAGTGGTGATCCAGTTGACTACGTCACCGTGCAAGCAAAGATGCAAGAGCGCGGATCACTTCAAATTGAACTTGCAGTTCTCGCCGCTCTACAGAGCAACACTCCTTCAGCTGCAAACGCTCAGCACTACGCACAACTAGTTCGCGACAAAGCACAACAGCGTCGACTTATTTCTGTAGCTGGTGGAATTCTTGATGATGCGTATGTTCCAACTGATGACGTTGCAATGTTGCTTGATGACGCAGAACGAAAGATCAACGCAATTGGTGATGGACAGAAAGCAGACTCAGTCGCACACCTTCAGAGTCTCTTGCTTGCTGAAGCAGACATTTTGGAAGAACGTGGTGAAACACGTGGACAGTTCAATGGTCTAGAAACTGGGTACCGATCACTTGACCGCATTCTTCAAGGACTACAGCCAACCAGCCTCTCGATTATTGGTGCTCGTCCAAGTATGGGTAAGACCGCTTTTGGTCTTGGCATCCTTACTCACGTTGGTGCGATTGTTAAGCGACCAGCGCTGTACTTCTCTCTAGAAATGAGCAAGCAGGAGCTTGCAGAACGTATCCTCGCATCGACTGCACGCATTGACTCAACCAAGCTTCGTACTGGTGACCTGAGTGACAACGACTGGAATAACGCTCACAAGGCGTTTGCCATGTTGCAGAGTGCACCAATCTTCATCGACGACAACCCAGCCCTTACCGTGATGGACATTCGTGCTCGAGCTCGCAGAATTAAGCAACAACAAGGTGACCTTGGTGTTGTCATCATTGACTACCTACAGCTCATGAGCTCACGTGGCAAGGCTGAAAACCGTCAAGTAGAAGTTTCAGAAATGAGCCGTGCATTAAAGATTCTGGCGCGTGAATTAGAAACACCAGTTATTGCGTTGTCACAGCTTTCACGTGCCCTCGAAGCTCGTGCTGACAAGCGACCAATGATGTCTGACCTTCGTGAATCTGGATCACTTGAGCAGGACGCTGACGTTGTTTTGTTCTTGTTCCGTCCTGAAAAGTACGGTGAGGTTACAAACGACCAAAAGGCGTCAGCAGAAATCATTGTTGGAAAGAACCGTAACGGCCCAACTGACACAGCCTTCTTGACGTGGCGAGATGAATTCACTCGCTTTGACAACTTGCCCGACTCGAGCGCGGTCTAGTTATTTAGCGATTAGTTCGCTAGAAACCTCCCAAAGCTTCATTGCAAGCTCTGGGTCAATGGCGTAGTCCTGGACTCCACCCATAGGAACATCCTTTGATGCAGGCAGTGCCTGAGCGCAGTCTTCGAGGTAATGGCCACCACGACCTTCGAGCTCAACGCCAACAGCTGCCCACGTTGACGTTGATGCGCCTTGTTCAACGTTCTTAAAGCGCTCGTTGATAACACCTTCTTCATTGAACCAACCCATTGCAATCTGCTCTTCGCGGGGAAGATACTTCTGAAGACCAGTGATGATGCCGCCCGGGTGAACAGCGTTAGCGGTAATTCCCTGATTGCCATACAACGCACTCACACCAACGGCGAAAAGTGCACAAGCGGTCTTTGACTGACCATACGAACCCCACTTCCTCGTAGGGACGATTTTCAAACATGATGTCGTCAAAGACAACGGGGCTCAAGCGATGGCCAATTGAGCTGAGCGCAACAACACGAGAGGTCTGTGCTGCAAGTAGTGCGGGCGCGATTCCAGTGAAGAGTGCAAAGTGTCCCAGATGATTAGTTCCAAACTGCATCTCAAAGCCGTCTGCCGTCTTCGTCTCGGGTGTTGTCATTACGGCTGCATTGTTGATCAAGATGTCCAGTGTTGAGAAGTCACTCAGAAACTGTTCAGCGAAAGCTCGTACAGAGCTCAGACTCGCGAGGTCAAGAGACCTAAGCATCACTTTGTCGATGTTTTCGGTAGTTGCAATTGCTCGAAGTGATTCTTCACCGCGACTCTGGTCTCTAACTGGAAGAACAACAGTTGCTCCGGCGTGAGTAAAGGCGCGTGCTGTCTCAACACCTAGACCCGATGAAGCTCCGGTGATGAGAACTGTCTTGCCTGTTAGATCGTGGCCACTAATTACTTCGAGGGCTGTGCTTCGATATCCAAATGGTGATGTGATGCGCTCAGCGCTCGATGTGGTCATGAAAAAAAATGTACTACAGGTAAAACAAAAAGCCCCCCGAACTTTCGCTCGGGGGGCTTAATGAAATTAGTTGTTTATTTAGGCTGCATACGAATACCAGCGTCGAGACGTACTGACTCGGCATTCATGTAGCTGTTGCTAAGAAGTTCAACTGCGAGTGATGCGAACTCTGATGAGTAACCAAGACGCTTAGGGAACAACACGCCAGCACCAAGGCGAGCCTTGAATTCATCTGAGGCAGGACCGGTTCCGTAAATTGGTGTGTCAATGAGGCCAGGCAAGATGCAGTTGGCACGAACACCAATTGCTGCGAGGTCGCGAGCAAGTGGCAACGTAAGACCAACAACGCCACCCTTAGATGATGAGTAGGCAACTTGACCAATCTGTCCATCTTCAGCAGCAACTGATGCAGTGTTAACAATTGCACCACGTAGTCCGTCAACGTCAGGTGTGTTGTGGCTCATTGCCGTTGCGCCAAGACGACACATGTCGAATGTTCCGATCAAGTTGATTTCAATCACCTTGCGATACAGCGCGAGGTCGTGTGCTGATGAGTACTCACCATCTTTTCCAACGGTGCGAGTTGCCCAACCAATTCCTGCACAGTTAACAACGGTCCACAGTGGTGCCATTGCCTTCGCAGCTTCAATGGCTGCAATGTTCTGCTCGGTGTTCGTTACGTCACAGTGAACGTATGTTCCACCGATTTCTTTCGCTACTTCTTCTCCGCGTGCATCGTTGAGGTCAGCGACAACAACTTTTACCCCGCGTGCAGCGAGCGCACGAGCGGTTGATTCGCCAAGTCCTGATGCACCGCCGGTGACGACTGATGAGGTGTTCTTAAGTTCCATGATGGTTACTCCTGAGTAGTTTGCCTGGGTTAGACCGTAGTAGAAGTACGGAGTGCTGGGAGCAGGTCCTGTGCCATCTAGCCTTGTTACATGCCATCAGCCTATGAATACACCAAAGAAGAACTGGCTGAGCTCCTAACGGGCGAGCCCCGATACCGCGCCGATCAGGTCTGGCATGGTCTATGGACTGAGGGCCAGGATATAAAAGAAATCACCACAATCCCTAAAGCACTTCGCTCAAAGCTAGGCGAACAGTTCCCATCGAGTCTCGAAGTTGCGAACTTTGTTGAGAGCGATCTCGGTTCTACGCAGAAGTGGGTGTTTCGTTTAGCTGATGGCGCAACAATCGAAACTGTGTTGATGGCGTACGAGGACCGCGTCACTGTTTGTGTCTCAAGCCAAGCGGGTTGTGCAATGGGCTGCACATTTTGTGCAACAGGACAAGCTGGGTACTCTCGCCAACTCACAATTGGTGAAGTCATTGAGCAAGTTATGTTCGCATCACGTGCAGCTGCTCCACGTCGACTTTCAAATGTTGTGTTCATGGGAATGGGAGAGCCACTCGCGAACTATGCAACGACGGTTGGTGTTGTAAAGCGACTCCACGAATACAAAGGTATGTCAGCTCGAAACCTCACTGTGTCAACGGTGGGTGTTGCTCCAGCAATTGAAAAGCTCGCAAACGAAGGTCTGCCGCTAACACTTGCAGTGAGTCTTCACGCTGCAAATAATGAAACACGTAACGAACTCGTTCCACTTAACAAGCGTTACAACCTTGAGCGACTTCACGAGGCGTGCACTATGTGGATTGCAACCACGGGTCGTCGACTTAGTTTCGAATGGGCACTTATTGACGGGGTGAATGACACTGATCAAGCGGTTGAGGAACTTGCGGACTATGCACTGTCGCTTCGTGCACACGTAAATCTCATTCCACTTAACCCAACACCTGGCTACCTCGTTATGGGCTCGTCTGGAACACGAGTATATGAATTTAGAAAAGCTCTCGAAGAGCTCGGAGTGAATGTAACAGTTCGAAATACTCGCGGGCGATCAATCGATGCAGCGTGTGGGCAGTTGGCTCAGGTAACCAACGGCAAACGCCGCTCTATTCCGGTTCGCTCAGCGTAAGTTTCTCCTGCTGCCAGAACGTTGGTAGCGCTTTAATAAGAACGAGTGCCCCAAGAACACACGCGATTCCTCCACTCACAACTGAGAACTCCGTTGAAATAAGTCCCGCAACAACACCTGATTCCATGTCTCCAATTCGTGGACCGCCAGTTACTACGGCGATTTGGATAGACGCTATTCGACTTCGGTACTCATCTGGCAGAGTGCTTTGCAAAATTGTGTTTCTAAATATCGCCGACAGTGCATCAGCACCACCGGCAAAAGCGAGAAAGAACACACCTAGCCAGAGCACGTGAACCACACCAAAAAGTGTTATCGCTACACCCCACGCAATGACCGAGAGGACAACAAACCTGCCTTGTCGGTGAATGTTGTCAACCCATCCACTGATCAGTGAAATTAAAACACCACCAATTGCTGGAGCGGAATAGAGAAGTCCGAGTGCACGTGGGCCGGCGTGATAAATGCTGAGAGCAAAAGCCGGGAAAAGAGCACGTGGCATTCCAAAGATCATTGCGTTGAGATCCACAAGGTAGACACCTTGAATGATTTTTGATTTTCGAACATAACTAAAACCATCACGTATTGATTTAAGAATTGCTCGTTCTCCGGGAGACGAAACGGGAGGAAGGGGGGAGAGAAAATATGCAGAGAGTGAAAGCAAAGCGAATGTGCAGGCGTCAATTAAATAACAAGACGGCACACCCACTGCTGCAATGAGTACACCAGCGAGTGCAGGACCAGCTAGAAAACCTGTTTGAAATGTGAGTTGAAAAAGTGAGTTTGCTGCGATGAGTTGTTCAGGCGGAACAATAGTTGGGATCACTGCACTGCGAAGTGGTCCTAAAAAGCCAGCAAGCCCAGCACTGAGTGCTGCGAGAATAATTAGTAGCGCAATGTGTTTATTATGCGACTGTGCATTGATGCCAAGTAGAACACTGAGCGCACCAAGACCAAGTGATGTGACGCTCAGTAGCAATCGCCGATTGACCCTGTCGCCAACTGCTCCTCCCCAAAGTGAACCAATAATTAGTAGTGGGAGCTGAATAAGACTTGCAATACCTACCCACAAACTTGAGTGAGTATCTAAATAAATCTGATATGGAATCGCAACGGTTGTGAGATTACTGCCGAGTAGCGAAACGAACTGACCAGTAAAGAGCAATTTGAAGTCTTTATTGCCCTGAAAGGGTCGAAAGTCAACAAGTAGCCCTGGCATTCAAACAGCGTAGAGGACTAACGTCGAAACTGGGAGAGTTGGTGAGGTGGCCCAATGAATCAAGATGATGTAGTTCAATTACTTTCACCCGAGGGTGAGAGGATTGCGAATCCTGAATTCACTTGCTTATTAAATGGTGAGGAAATTTTTGGCCTTTATCGCGATATGGCGATAATTCGTCGAATCTGCGCTGAGTCAACTTCGCTCCAGCGCCAAGGTCAACTGGCTTTATGGGCTCCAATTCGTGGTCAAGAGGCTGCGCAAATTGGCGCAGGACGCGCACTCGCACCAAATGATTTTTCTTTTCCTAGTTACCGCGAACATGGAATCGCATGGTGTCGCGGTGTACCACCAGAAAACATGTTGCGTTTATTTCGTGCCGTATCCAATGGGGGGTGGGATCCGAATAAGTACCACCACTCAGTGCCCGCGATAGTTCTGGGCAATCAAGTACTAAATGCAGTTGGTTACGCCATGGGTATCCAAAGAGACGGTGCAGAAGAAGCCGCAGTCGCTTTCTTTGGGGACGGTGCATCGTCACAAGGTGACGTTCTTGAAAGTTTTGTTTGGGCCGCGTCGTTTAATGCACCTGTTGTTTTCTTTTGTCAAAATAATCAATGGGGAATTTCAACGCCTTCCTCGGTACAAATGAAAGTACCTCTTTATAAAAGAGCAGCTGGATTCGGTTTCCCAGGAATTCGAGTCGACGGCAACGATGTGTTGGCGGTATACGAAGTTACTAAACGCGCACTTGAAAACGCGAGAGCTGGTGGTGGCCCGACGCTCATTGAAGCATTCACCTACCGGATGGGCGCACACACCACATCAGATGATCCAACGAGGTATCGCGTTGACGCGGAAGTGGAAATTTGGAATCACCGTGATCCAATTGCACGAATCAAAGCGCTACTTGTTCGTGCGTATGGAGTGAAGAACGCACAATTCGAAGATGTAAATACTGAGGCGGATGAAATCGCAATGAAACTTCGCCATGATGTTCTCGCTATGGACCGCCCTGATCCCATGACAATGTTTGACCATGCATACGCCGAGGAACATCCCCTTATTGAAGAAGGGCGACGTGAACTAATTGAGTTAGGAATTGGTGGGTTGAAAAAATAATGACAACTACCACGATGACTATGGCTAAGGCCCTCAATGAGGGGCTTCGTCGCGCAATGGAAAAGAATAAAAAAGTCCTTTTAATGGGAGAAGACATTGGAAAACTTGGCGGTGTATTTCGAATTACTGATGGACTTCAGAAAGATTTTGGAGAAGACCGAGTAATTGATGCGCCACTTGGGGAATCTGGAATTGTGGGGACTGCAGTGGGGCTCGCAATCAGAGGATACCGAACTGTTTGCGAAATTCAGTTCGATGGCTTCGTGTATCCAGCCTTTGATCAAATAGTCTCCCAAGTCGCAAAACTACACAAACGTAGTGATGGTGCGTACACCATGGGGCTCGTAATTCGTTTGCCATTCCAAGGTGGCATCGGTGCAATTGAGCATCACTCAGAAAGCCCCGAGGCGTACTTCGCGCAAACTGCGGGCCTTCGAGTTGTTTCGTGTTCAACCCCAAACGACGCCTATTGGATGATTCAACAGTCAATCGAGCACGACGATCCAATTATTTTCTGTGAACCCAAGAGTCGTTACTGGGAAAAGGGTGAAGTCAACACTGATGTACCACCACGTGGTCTCTTTGAAGCAGCGGTGCTTCATGAGGGCACTGACGTAACGGTCATTGCATATGGCGGAACCGTAAAGACGTGTCTACGTGCTGCAGATACCGCAGCGCTTGAAGGAACATCTATTGAAGTTATTGATGCGCGCTCGGTTGCTCCGCTCGATTTTAAAACAATGAAGGTTTCTGTTGAGAAAACAGGTCGCTTGGTGGTCGTGCAAGAGGCACCTCACAGCGCATCGATTGGATCAGAGATTATTTCTGAGCTCACACAACGATGTTTCTATTCAATGCAGGCTCCGGGGATCGTCGTTAGTGGATACCACGTCCCCTACCCACCTACGAGGATTGAAGAAGATTACCGGCCAACGGTTGAGCGCATCCTTGATGGTGTTGATCGAGTGATTGGATTCGGAAAATGAGTAAAAAGATCTTCCATCTGCCTGACGTAGGCGAAGGGCTTGTTGAAGCTGAGATTGTTGTCTGGAAGGTAAGTGTTGGTGACGTTGTCATACTTAATCAACCACTAGTGGACATTGAAACAGCTAAAGCAACAGTTGAGTTACCTAGCCCTTTTGCGGGAGTTGTGACTGAACTCCATGGTGCACCTGGAGACACTATTCAAGTTGATGAATCACTCATTACGTTTGAAGTCAGTGGTGATGAATCTGAAGCAACCGTTGAAGAGCCAATAGTTAATGAGGCAGTTGGCGCAGGACGCGAAGCAGTCCTTATTGGTTACGGCGTTGCAAAAGAAGAAGCTGTTACGACTAGAACTCGACGTCGAAATGCACCTGAAACCACTCCTTCCGTTGCAAGAACTCAAGTTCGAACAACACCACCAGTTCGCCTTTATGCCAAACAACACGGAATTGACCTCAACACAATTACTGGTACTGGCAGGGATGGCGTCATCACACGTAGCGATGTTGAAGGGGCTGACACAAAAGTCACGCCACCAAAGCATTTGCCAAGTACTGGTGCGAATACGCCGTCTCGATTTGTTGGCAGAGATTTAGAGCCTTGGTCGAGTGGACAACTAGAAGAGCGCATTCCAGTAAAGGGAGTACTGAAGTCCATGTCAGAGGAAATGGCGTCGAGCGCTTTCAGTCAGCCCCGTGCTGCAGTGTGGGTTCGCATTGATGCCACTAAGACCATGGAACTAGTTACTTCATTAAAGAAGCATCCAAACATGCAAGATGTTCGCATCTCTCCACTCGTATTTGTCGCGCTAGGACTCTGCGATGCTGCTCGCCATTACCCGGGAATCAACTCATACTTTGACATGAAGACAAATGAAGTTGTAGTTCGTCGCACCGTAAATCTTGGAATCGCGGCGAATACAGAACGCGGACTTATCGTTCCAAACATCAAGCAAGCCGATCAGCTTGATCTTGTTGGGATGGCAAATGCGCTAACCACTTTGGTTGACAAAGCACGAAGTGGCACCACCACACCAAACGAAATGCTCGGAACTTCTCTGACGATTACAAATGTTGGTCCATTTGGCGTTGATGCAGCAATACCAATCATTCCGCCAGGTAGCGGTGCAATTATCGCAATTGGACAGATTGCACCAGCACCGTGGGTAGTTGATAACCAAGTAGTGGTTCGACAAGTTTGTGAAATTGCAATGTCATTTGATCATCGACACATCGACGGTGCACTTGCTTCAATGGTGCTCAACCATTTGGGACGTTTCTTGTCCGACCCCGCGCCGTCGCTGTTGGCTAATTAGTAACAGTGAAGCCTTGGTATGAACCAGAGCTTGTCTGGTAACTACCAAGTGCGGTGCAACTAGATGCTCGACAAATAAGTCCGTAAATACCACCGGCGGGGCTAACGGTTGTTGCTCCATTTGGCAAAGTGAGTTTCTGTGTTGTCTGCCACGTGCCATTTACTTCACTGACAATGCCAGCTTGGTAATTTCCAGAACTGTCAAGATACGAAGCACCCGCAGAGCAGTTACCAACACTTGAACAGGTGAACGCAACGGCGCCACCGTTCTTTCCAGCCTGCTGTGCACCACTAGGCAGTGACAAAGTCTTTGCTGGCTTCCACGCACCGTTCACTTGGCTTACTAAGAATCCTTGGTACTGACCAGTTGATGTGTAGTACTGGCCACCAGTAACGCAGTCGTTAGCTGTTGGACAGGTAATGCTAGTGAAACCGTAGAGAAGTACTCGAGGATTGGCGGCGGCGTCACTTGGAAGCACGAGTGCTGTTGCTCTTTTCCAAACTCCACTTACCTCTGAAACAACAAATGGAGTTTTCGCACCTGTGCGTGTTGCGTATGTACCAATTGCTGTGCAGTTCTGTGCTGATGCGCACGTAAGAGCATTGAGTGAGATGTTGGCGTACGCACTTGTATTTGATGGCATAGATACGTTTTGTCCTGTTTGCCACGTTCCATTAACTTCACTCAACAAGAAACCTTGACTTACGTTGTTGACATCAATGTAGTTACCAATCGCGGTGCAGTTCCCCGTGCTCCAGCATGAAATTTGTCCTACTGAAACGTATGGGTTCGCGTTGGTAGAAGGTGGCAGTGCAATCTTTGTTGCCTGGCGCCACGCACCGTTCACTTGGCTAACTACAAACCCTTGCGTCTTCTGTGTGGCAGTTCCACTCTCTACGTATGTTCCAATCGCCACGCAGTTTCCAGCAGACGAACAAGACGCACCGCGAACCTGCGCGCTTTGTGACGTTGATGCCGCACCCGTTGGCAAAATGACTGCACTTGCCTTTGCCCACGTCCCACTGGACTGACTAGCAACAAATGCATCAACGTTTGCACTGGAGTCTGTGTACTGACCACCCGTGACACAGTTGCCATTCGTTGCGCATCCAAGTGCGTAGATCATCACGCCTGGTGATTTCGCAGCGTTCGCAGGTAATCCTAAAATTGATGATTCCCAAACACCCTTGGTCTCACTGAGCAGCAAACCTTGCACAGCGTTTGATGAATCGTTCATGCTCCCGGCCCCACTGCAGTTGTTGGCCGTAGGACACGATAAGAAAGGCAACCAACCTTGGTAAATGCTCGATGTGCCACTCGGCAGACTTACGTTTTCAGCGGCCTTCCATGTCGGAGCTGCAGCTCCCGCAGGCACAACGCTCATCATGGAGAGCGCGAGTGTGGCAATCACAAATGTTGAACGAACGAGTTTCATGCATCTACTTTCTAAAACTAAGAGCAATCTTCAGTATAAATAGGGAAGTGATGGCGACTGAGTGCGAATCGCTTGTGAATCGGGTGCTTTAACAACTTCTTAATTCTCATTGAGGGTTTTATGCACAAATCCCCGGCTCAAAGAGCCGGGGATTTGAGGTGAATCTTTATTTATTTACGCCAGATCGAAACGGTCGAGGTTCATTACCTTGACCCACGCTGCAACGAAGTCCTTTTCGAACTTCTTCTTCGCGTCGTTCGTTGCGTACACCTCTGCAATTGCACGTAGCTGTGAATTAGATCCAAAGATGAGGTCAGCTCGAGATGCTGTCCACTTTGTCTTGCCAGACTTTCTGTCTGTTCCGACAAGTGAGCCATCCTTCGCAGGCTTCCATTCAGTGTCGAGATCAATCAAGTTCACAAAGAAGTCGTTACTAAGCGCTCCTGGGTTCTTTGTAAATACTCCATGCGCCGAGCCGTCAACGTTGGTGCCAAGCACGCGTAGTCCACCTATAAGTACAGTCATTTCTGGTGCACTGAGTGTGAGCAAGTGTGCACGGTCAAGAAGAAGAT
>Ga0118677_10010398_pt1 | contig 14246 bp, 12 predicted proteins | sample AliMusrvi5mmetaG_FD_86154 | JGI IMG/M metagenome (GOLD analysis project Ga0118677, IMG submission 86154) | reverse complement strand
TTCCTGACCTGGACCGTCCTGAGGAGACCTATCAGGTTCCGTCCGGTGTCGATCCGGCCAATTACCGGGTATTGAGTCACAGCCGGAATCAGGTGGAATTGGAAACGACCATGACGGTTGATTTTTACCGGAGCGGCTGTAAGGCGGACTTGTCGCTACGAAAACGGATCACGGCGCTGGATACACCTGATTTTCCGATTCCAGACGGTGTGGACGCCGCAGGTTATGAACTCCTATGCACGTTATCCACGCCTGGCAACATGCCACCCGCAATCCGTCCGGCGATCTGGAATCTTATGCAGGTTCCCGGCGGCGGGGAAATTGTCGTACCGTTGCGCAACCGATCATTGCCTGTCCATTTCTTTGGCAAGCAGCAGTATCGGCACGAAGGCAATCGCCTATCCGCTCCTGTACCGGCGACCACAAAGGGTTACAAATTCGGCCTTCATGCCCATGCCTGCCAAGGGATGATGCTGTATCGGAATCTGACGGCGACGCAACCATACCTGATCCTCAGGCGATTTACTGTCGGCTCACCAGAGCGATATTTCGACGTGCCATACAATGCGCCCCGACAGCAAGGTGCCGTGCAGCAGGTCTATGTGGACGATGGCGCCTACGGGGGATTCGGCGAAATGGAACATCATTCCGTTGCGATAGATCCCGGTATTTGCGCCAACGTCACCGACAGCTGTACCAGCTGGGCCTTCGCGGGAGAGGCCGACCTATTAAACCTTTTGGCAGAAGCACTGCTGGTCGGGATGGATTGATCCGTAGCATTGACCATGTTCCGAGACAGTGCTACGCCCCTATCGACTATCTCGATCAGAATGCTAGACACGCCCATGTCGCGAGTATATAATGTCAGCGTGCGCACACTTAGGGGGCTCGCATGAAAGAAAACGACTGCCAGAAGATAAAAGATAGAGACAAGGCCGCTTTAGCTGCCTTTGAGGCCGCTACCAAGGTTTACGACGATGCCACCAAAACCTATGACGAGGCGACAAAAGCTTTTGAAACCGCCACCAAAGCCTTCAAGGCCGCCCGGGCAGATTATCTAGCCACACAGACCACTACACCTCGTGCCATCGACCCGACCAGCGCGACTGAGGACTACGAAAGCGCACTCGCTGCTTACGAGCGAGCCTGCATCGACGAAGGAATTGAACCGGTTTAATTTGGATTGAGCTAACGGATCAAATTCAAAAGCAGCTTTGTACCCAGGGCAAACAGCAGGAGGGCAAAGCCTCTCTTCAGCATGGGAACAGGAAGCTTGTGGGCCAGCCTCGCGCCCACTGGTGCCGTCAACATGCTGAAGATGGCAATCCCGGCAAGGGCGGGAAGATAGACATAGCCAAGAGAGTATTTCGGTAAAGCCGTTTCAGCCCGGCCAAAGATAATGCTTCCAACGGTTCCCGACAGGGCAATGAAAAACCCAATGGCTGACGAAGTTCCAATGGCGGTACGCATGGCCACATTGCACCAGGATAGGAAGGGAACCACCATGCTCCCTCCCCCTATACCCACCATGCTTGACACGCACCCGATCAGTCCACCCACAAACGTCATGGCCACAGTATGCTTCGATTGCCTAGGCGAATGCTTGACCTCCGCCTTCATGAACATCTGCGCAACAACCACATAGAGAAACACCCCAAACAGCCACTGGAGGAAATGGGTGGACACTTGACTGGTCAGCCACGAGCCTGCGAAAGTTCCTATGACAATGGCTGGCGCCATCCTCTTGACAATCGCCCAATCCACGCACTCCCGTTCATGGTGCGCCCTCATGCTGGCAATCGATGTGAAAATGATACTGGCCAAAGATGTGCCCACCACCATGTGCTGGATATGGCTCGCAATAAACTGCTGTTTAGCGAACAGGACCGCCAAGACCGGGACAATAATGATACCGCCCCCAACACCCAGCAGCCCGGCCAGAACGCCAACCACGCTGCCCAACAGACAATACATCAACCAAATGGTCATACTTCCCTCTTTTCAATGGGGCAGGATCATAATCGACCCACATCCCCGTATCAACCTTAACCAGATTGGAAAGATCATGTTTCAACCAAGGCTTGCTTGACAAAGGCGGCTGTGCAAGACATCATCTCGACCATTGTAAAAGAACACGAGTTCAGCATCTCGGAACACGGTGTAATTCCGTGACGATCCCGTCGCTGTAATCGGGGACTGGATGTGACAGGAGGGAAACCTCATCCACTGGCGTGGTCGCTTTCAAAAGCGTATCGTGCGGGAAGGGTGTCACATCCGGAACGATCCGGAAGTCAGAAGACCTGCTGAGCTCAATATATATGTGAAGCCTGATGGCAAAAGGTTTCGGAAGGTTGCTTATGGCAGCCCGCCGAAACTTTTTTTGTTTTCGGGGGACCTGCCGGATGCGACACAACGACAAGGATCGCTGTAATGAAACGCACATCAAAAATCTCGGGCAGGAAGTCGGAAGAAAACACAACAACCAAACAAAACACGAAAGGAACAGGTAAAAAGAATGAAAAGCAAATCCAAGAAAAGCATCATCGCCACTCGTCGGAAATGCCGTCCCACAGGCGCGGGACTGTCGCATTACATCCTGATGGAGCCGGTCAGCAAGAAGAGCAAGTAAGCACGTCCGTTCAGGCGGCGGTTCCCTCACGGGGCCGCTACCTGAACTCCGGAACCGGTCCCTCCCTTCACCCCATTGATATCGGGCACGCCGACTATCTTGCCCTAGTCGATCCTGACACGGCCTTCTGGTCACTGGTCCCGAAAAACGAACTGGCCACGCTCATCACGGATTCCCGTTTTCTTGCCACCTACCGGCGCAAGTCGAAGGAATTTGCCAGTGAAATGAATATGCTCCGGTTCGGATTAAAACCCAACGCCGTCTATGTCAATCCGACCACACGTTGCAATTTGAACTGCAAGTATTGCTATATCCCCGAGGATATGCGCCGGGATGGAGACCATATGAGCCGGGAGAACATGTTCTCGGCATTGGATAAACTTCAGCAGTACTACCACGATACGCTCCCGAAGAACTCACGACCGCAGGTCGTGTTCCACGGGGCCGAGCCCATGCTTAATAAAGCCGTCGTTTTCGACGCGATTGAGCGATACGGGGACGCTTTCCGGTTTGGCATCCAAACCAACTCCACCCTACTGGATGAATCTGCCATTCAGTTTCTCACCTCACGAAATGTCAGCATCGGACTGTCCCTGGACGGACACACACCGAAAATTGCCGACCGCACGCGGGTCGATTGGAATGGGCGCGGGGCCTACGCCGCTGTCGTCCAGGCCATGGATCGCCTGCGCGGCTATCCCGGCCTGAGTGTCATCTGTACCGTCACGGACAAGAATCTCCCCTATCTTACCGACGTGGCTGAATTTCTCCACCAGCATGAGGTTCCCACCTGCCTCATGAATGTGGTGCGCTGCACTCTTCCTGCCGCGCGTACGATCAAACCGGACGATGCCAGTGCGGCTAAAGCTTTTATCAAAGCCCTGGATAAAACTTATGAGCTTTTCCGTAAAACGGGACAGAAACTGGTCGTCGCCAATTTCGCCAACATTCTCATCAGCATTCTGGCGCCCACGGCCCGTCGATTGATGTGCGACATATCGCCCTGCGGTGGCGGACGTTGCTTCTTCGCCATGGATCCCACGGGGGACCTATTCCCCTGCAGTGAGTTTATCGGGTTGGAGGCCTTCAAGGGAGGGAATGTATTCCGGGATTCCATCGACACCGTGCTGCAAAGCGAAGCCTTCCGGTCCGTAACCGGGCGCAAAGTGGAAGATATCGAGCCCTGCCGCCGTTGTGCGGTCCGCCATTTCTGTGGTTCCCCCTGCCCCGCCGAAGCCCATGAGGTGAATGGTGCCATGAACCGCACCGGCAGCTTCTGTGAATTTTACGAAGAGCAAGCCCGTTATGCGTTCCGGCTCATCGCCGACGGGAAGCAGGACGCCTTCTTGTGGGACGGCTGGGATAAAGGAACGACCGAGACCTTCCGGTGGAGCATGTAATCACGCCACGGCCGGATTGAGGACTAACCTGCCTCAATCTTGCCTTTGATCTCCACTTGCGGTGATGATTTTGTGACCGTCATATGAATTGCCATTCTTCAAAAGTGGCAGTACATTGGGGGTCAGGGCGCCGACTTTAAGAGTGGCGGCAGATATTACTAGTAGGTAAAGGATTGCGTCGACGCGTTAGGCGGGAGGTTGTCAATGGATGAAGTGACAGCAGGCGCGCAACATCATCAGGCTGTTGAGCAGGAGTTGAACGAGCTCAAGAGCCATGTACAATCCCTGCTACAAACCGCAAAGGGGTTCTTTTTCTACCGGGTTGCCATCGGACCGGAGGGATTGTCCAATGTTCGCGTTATCATGGTCAGTCCCTCCATTACTGAGGTCACTGGCATCCAGGATGCGGCCAATTTCGAGTCTTGGTTCACAAATATTCATCCGGATGATAAGCCCAAGGTTATAGCGGCCAACCAACACTCTATTGCGGCAGCAACGCCATATGATCAAGTGACACGCTGGTATCATCCTGTGCGCTGTGAGTGGATATGGGTTCGCACGATAGCTCAGCCCGTATTTAATACTGAGGGAGTGCTTACCCACTTTAATGGTTTTTGTATTGATATCACTCAACAAAAACGGTTTGAGGAGGCGGTGCAGGAGAGCGAATCTCGATTCCGCTCCCTCATTGAGGGAGCCCCGGAAGCCATATTTGTCGAGTGCGAAGGATATTGCCGTTACATCAACCCCGCTATGCTGAAGCTTCTTGGCGCCACAAGGGCGGAAGAAATGCTGGGCGGTGAGATTTTTGCACGTATCGCTCCAGAGTACCACGAAATTGTCCGTGAACGCATCCGACACATCAGTGAAACAAAGGAGCCGACACCGCTCAAGGAAATGGAGTATCTGAGGCTTGATGGAATGCGGATTTCTGTTGAAACCACCGCTGTCGCCATTGTTTACCAAAACCACGACGCGCATCTGGTCTTCGTCCGTGACATCACCGAGCGCAAACGGGCGGAACAACTGATATGCGAGAGAAACATTGCCTTGGATCACAGCGTGGCACAGCTCCGGTGGCTTGCGATGGAGTTGACCCACGCTGAAGAGCGTGAACGCAAACGGTTGGCAACGAAGCTGCATGATGAAGTACAACAATGGCTTGTGGCAGCAACCATGAAGATCAGTCTCCTTAGCCAGCCATCATCTGCAGAAGAACACGATCGGATGGTTCATGATGCGCAGCAACTCGTAGGAGAGGCCATTAAGGCAACTCGCTCCTGTCGCGACAATTTAGGAATGTCCCCTTGTAACACATTAGGAATGTCCCCATACCGGTCATCTGCAGAAAGGCAGGGACCAGATGGAGATGATCGAAATGAGCACAAGGGAGCGACGACGTATGACGCTGATGGCGCGAGTCAAGGAAGGGCTACTGAAGGTCCGTGAAGCGGGTGAGATGATGCAAGTATCCTACCGGCAGGCGAAGCGGATATTCCAGCGTTACCGAGGAGAAGGTGACGCGGGGTTAGTGAATCGATCTCGTGGGCGGATATCGAATCGGGCTTGCCCGGAGAGTAAGCGGAAGCGTGCAGTGGCATTGTATGACAAGTTGTACACGGGGTTCGGTCCTTTGCTGGCGAGCGAGCATTTGGCGTCGGATCATGGCATTGTGGTCAACCCAGAGACATTGAGAAAGTGGCTGATAAGCTCGGGTCTTTGGGAATCACGGCGTCGACGGGAGTCACATCGTGCGGCACGCGAACGACGCCCGCGCCGTGGCGATCTGGTTCAGATTGATGGGTCGGAACACGATTGGTTTGAAGGACGTGGTCCCCGGGCGGTGATGATGGTGATGATCGACGATGCGACCAACAGGACGCTGGCGCGGTTCTACACGAGTGAGGATACCGCTTCGGCCTATGACATCCTTGATCGCTACATAGGCCTTTACGGCCTGCCGGTGGCTTTGTACCCGGACCGTGACAGCATTTATGTCTGCACACGCGAGGCCTGCCTGGAAGAGGAACTTGCAAATGTGGGCCCGGAAACGCAGTTTGCAAGAGCCATGCGCGAACTGGGGGTGGATCTGATTCCTGCCCACTCTCCTCAAGCCAAAGGTCGCGTGGAACGTCGCCATGGTCTGTTTCAAGACCGTTTGGTCAAGGAGATGCGATTACAGGGTATCTGTACCATCGAAGCGGCTAATGCTTATCTGGACGCAACCTTTCTTGCCTTAGTCAACGACCGCTACACCGTCAATCCAAGTGACTCTGTCAACGGCCACCTACCACGTCCTTCGCCTGCGACTCTTGCGCTGGTGCTGTCCTGGCAAGAACCCCGTAGTGTGGCAAAAGACTGGACGCTGCGTTGGCGCAACCGCCGCTTCCAGATTGATGCCAGACACGCCAAACTTAGCCTTCCCGGCCGCCGAGTAATGGTCGTCGAACGCCGTGACGGAACCCTTGCATTGCTCTATGGCGCTCGTCTGCTTACCTTTCGCAACGCCCCTGCGCCTGCAACCCCTGCGCTGCGTCCCATTGCACCGGCAAATTCAATCCCGCTCCCGATTACACCTGCGCTCCCACGCACCCCGCGTCCTCTTCCCGCACCAGACCACCCATGGCGGCGCTCTGCCCTTGGCAACCGCCCGGGTTCCCGCCCCCCTCCGACGAGCTATTTGGCCCATTCTCGGGGGGCAGGAACCCGAGCTAACGCCACATATCGCACGGCACCAACCACATGAAAAGGGGACATTCCTACTTTGGCGAGAATGGGGACATTCCTACTTTGCGTTGACAAAGGCAACTCGCTCCTTGACCACGGAGCTGTATCCTCCGATTCTGCTTGATGCGGGATTTCTCCCCGGCCTGCGTTGGCTGGCAAATCGGATGAGGGAAACGCACGATCTGACGGTGGAGGTGACAGATGAGGGAGTTCAAAATGTGCCGGAACCCCTCACCATTCTGCTGTTTCAGGGTGTACGTGAGCTACTGTTCAACGTCGTCAAGCATGCAGGCGTAAAGACCGCGCGGGTTGCGGTAAGCCAACCTGATTTAAACACGATACAAGTCGAAGTGAGTGATTGCGGCGTCGGCATCTCCGGGAAAACAGCGGCAACTCAAAATCCATCCCGGGGTTTAGGCATGTTTCATTTGAAGGAGCGTCTAGCCTGTATCGGAGGTTCGCTTGAATTCACCAGTGCGCCCGGACAAGGTGCGAAGGCCGCAATTACCGTACCTCTCAAATGAACGGCCGGTAATCAGGCGCAGATATAGCAAAAAACCTGATGTCGAAATCAGGGTTAGCCTGATTGCTGTAAAAGCTGGCATTTACTAAGTTTCCCGATACCACAAGTGATAGGGATTTGGGGACCAAATTGAAAGAATTCCACATAAGTGATGAATCATGCCTGGCGACGCGCTGTGACAAAGAGTTATCTTGTCTTAAAGGCGACCGAAAGGATCTCTGCAAGGTAATCGACTGCGTCGGCGGAGAAGTTCATTTCATTCAATGCCTGAATTCTGAACCTTGTTATTATCAGCGCTATTTCAAAGCAGGCCATTACTGTAGTTGCCCGATAAGAAGAGAACTATTCAATAAATACAAGATTTGAAGATCATACGACAGTTACAGAAGACACAGACCCATACCTAAATCAAAATGCCGGTGACGTTGGTTCCATGACCGGCGTCGTTTCTATCAATCCATGCGTCAGGACTTTTCGCCTGAAAACTTTCCCGTTTGACTCCGCGTAGAGGATTCCATGGTCGGCTCCGCCGAACGCCACGCCCGTCACGGGCAGGTTCCCCGGCAACGGCAGGATCGCATTGTTTTGCCCGTAATGAGAAATCATCTGGATTCCCAACTGCGTAGCCGCATATAAACATTCCCGCGTATCGATACAGATCGCCGATGCCCCGAGCGTAATGATGTCGTCTGCCAGATGAAGATGAGCATGGGCATAACAATCGTTCAGTGACCCGTCCTTCCCGATCGCCATCACGTAAACAAAACGGCGGTTCCGATCGCCAACATATAGTCGCCAGCGGTCACAGGAAATCGCAATGGAGGTGATTTCACGGTTCGTTTCAGCCGCGACCATTCGGGTCCCATCCAGGCGGTTAAGCCAAATGCGTCCGCGATGGTCGAAGCTATAATATCCTTCGGCAATGGTCGGCACACAGGCTTTCGGCATCGGTTCAGAGGTTTCGGCCCAGGGCTCGCTCAGCGTGACGATATCGGCCACGCGTGGGGAGAGCCCCAGCGGCTTGATGGCTTCTGTCCGCCAGTTTTTCCAGATGAAGCGCATCGCTTTTTCGAAGACTTGGGCTTCACCGAAACCGGCCCCATGCGGCCCGTTTTGGATCACTTCAAATTCACAGTCGTAGTTCGCGTATTTCAGCGCTTCTCCGGCTGACAGCGCTTCCAGATACCAGTCGCCGGCGGAGTTGCGCATATCGTCCGTCCCGACGGTCATGAAGGTGCGAATCGGTTTCGTTTCATATTTCCGCATGAGCACCGTCAGGGAATCGCCGCCGCGGAAGGCGGAAAAAGTGGGACTATTCATATAGACCCGATGGAAAAAGTCGTTCCGCTCCCAGGCGGCATTCCACGAGGATATCCCGCCCGATGAACAACCCGCGATCAGGTGAAAGTCAGGATTATCCGCAATAGTCAGTCCGTATTCCTTCTTTACAAATGGAATGAGTTCATCAATGAGAAAATTCGCATAGTCGGGGCCCAACCCGTCGTATTCTGGCGACCGGGTCGATCTCGCGAAACTGCCCTCCCGCGTCGCGGGAAACGAGCCGGACACAACCCCCAGCGCAATGCAGCCAGGCATGGCGCCCTCCGCACTCAGCTTTTCAAAAATCTCCGGCACGAAATCCAACAGTCCATCTTGCTGGACATACAAGGCCGCCGGCGCGGCACGGCCGGATGAGGAGGGAATATAGAGCTTATATCGGTGAATGGTTCCCGGCTTGATTCTTGAGCCCGCAAAATCGCCTTCGTGGATCGTGTACTTTGCCATATCCATATTTCTCCATCCTGTAATAAATCATCCTTTAGGATCAGGGATACACCATTAGTTGAAATGATCGATCGAGGCAAGATCGGATTTGACGGAAAGGGACAAGCGGGACAAGCTGGTGCCATCCGTATCTCCGCGCATAGAGCAGGTTACACGTCTGGGTGTAGCCGCGTTCTATGAACGCTGGCGGTCCAAAAGGAAAAGCGTCAAAAATATTCTGCATTAATCGACTGTCCGCTAGTCAATGTGTAATGTGAAGACTTGACTCTGAGCCGCGAACATTCCCCCCCTTTGTAGTCATCCTTGCACATACACCCGATGGCACAATCTGCTTCAATGATAGCCAAAACTGTACCATACACCGCCAACACATAGGCTTGGCTTCAGCCGCCGCTGCCTTCCCTCTGTTCGCCCCAAGCCAAGTTGCTATTAAATGGCAGTTACCATTCGCCTACCAATTTATTAATTTCTTTTACAATTTCACTCATGCTTACCTGATTCGTAGCCCCTCCCATTGAGATAGTGGCGGTAACGACGGTAGTGTTTTTACGTATAGTTAAATAAGTTATGCGTTTATTCATAGAGCTCCATCCACCTTCTGGATCGCTTCTCGGCATCCAAGATTTTGAGATGGAATAGTCATATCCATAAGCACTACCTCTGCAAAAGTTTGGGACACTGCCTCTGTTTTTTATTTCCTCATAGAAAGCTTGGCTGTCAATTGGTTGCCGAAAGTGCGAAATGACCCCGTCGGCCTGTATGGCCTCAGTAAAGCATAAAAACTCCGTGCCGGACAGAAATTCACTTCCACTAAATCGTCCAGCTACAATCGGCTTTTGAATCCATTTCAGTTTGCTTTTAAACTGGTAACTCGAATTAGTTAAGATTGAGTCATTCCACGCAGGATCACTAAATTTAGGCTGGCATCCTAAATTACAGCAAACAACCGACCCCAAGATTATTAACCGTATGATTGTTAGTGATTGCATTGAAGCCTCTCAGGGAGGAAATGTTTTCTGCATTCGCCACAAGGCTTGGAGTTTTCCATTACCGATCAATTCCGCGCCTGCCGAAGGCATTTTTGTGGAGTATCTATTGCCCATCCTATGGTCTTTTCTTTATGCACTGAAGCTCCCCATAACCCTAGGGTCGATTTCCAGTGATTCCTAAAGGAGAATTTAACTCACGCGATGGCGCGGCGCATCCGTTTGGATCGCAGATCAATCGCCTTTGGTCCTTTTCGGGAACTCGATCGGCAGGCATCAATCCATCGCTCAACGGAACCACCATAGCGTTCTTTTAGCAAATCTCGGCGTCGTTGCCTAATTTCATCGATAATTTTGTCGTGCATGGTTACTCCTCAAAAAGTTGTTCTGGCGTCACAATTTCGGGCGTCAGCAATCCCAAGCGCCGGTTTATAGCCCGGATATGGTCAAATTTATTGGCATTGGCCAAGTGCCTACAGTTCCACGTCAATAAGTAATCGACTTCATGGATTGACGCCATGGCCAAGTGCGCGGCATCGCCCGCGTCATCTCGTGGCATTAATAAGTTATCGACATACACCTGAATGATCCCAAGCAAATCATTCGTGACCGTCAGCGATGTTTGCCGACGCGCAACCGCCAGTGCCTTTCGCCATCCGGGATAGACGGGCACGTTAAGTTCGTCAATCACGAACGGGGATGTATAAACATCAAATCGCTTGCGTTGCGTTCGCCACCAATCCATTGTCCACCGCCGGCGGTACGCGGACTCGGCCCGGGTATCGACCAAAAGCGAAAATATGGTCGTTTCAACATAAACTGTCGGTTTCATGATTACCATTGTACCGATTTCTAAAGCCTATGCAAGCATGGGACAAAAGTCCCTTCCCATCAGCCTCACAAATAGTAATGGTTATTTCGCCTCCGTCCATTATAGTGGAAGCATGATTTTTTATGAACAATATCTTCGCGAAAGCGCCGTTCCCAAGGAGGTCATCGACGTTTTCCTCGCCCAGTCCGAGCCCACCTGGTCTCAGTTTGATTCAGAGGTCGGTTACCGCCTGGGCAGTTCTTTGCCCCACGACGGATTAGATGGTTCGTGGACGATTTCCAGTTGCCAGGCCAACGGAGCGCGCACAGCGCGCCAGTACACGGCGCGCCCCTGCCGGATTAATACCTACGGGAACAGCTTCACCCAATGCCACCAGGTCAGCGACGGGGAGACCTGGCAGGAATATCTGGCCGCCCATCTGGGCGAACCGGTCCGGAATTTCGGCATGGGCGGCTATGGCGTTTATCAGGCCTACCGCCGCATGATCCGCACGGAACGATCACCCGATGGGGTCAAAAATGTCGTTTTCTACCTCTGGGGCGACGACCACTGCCGCAGCATCATGCGCTGCCGCTATGCCACGATCTATCGGGGTTGGAAACACCTGCACGGCGCGATGTTCCATGCCAACTTCTGGGCCAATCTGGAACTGGATTTTAACACGGGCCAATTCGTGGAGAAGGAAAACCTGCTCGCCACGCCGGAAAGCCTCTACCGGATGACCGATCCCGCATTTCTGGTTCACGCACTTCGGGACGATCTCATGGTCCAGCTTTATGTCGCGGGCATGGTCGATCACGCGACTCTGGACTTGGAGCGTTTGAACGCGTTGGCTGATCTACTCCAGGTACCCGGCCTGGAAACGGGTACTCCGGAACAATTATCGGCATCCGCCTATCGGCTCCGAAATGCCTATGGTTTCGCGGCGACCCGTCGTATCTTGGACCTGACGGCCGAATTCTGCCGGCAGCACGGCAAGAAATTGCTGGTCGTTCTCTTCTGCCCTACCGCAATGTGGGAATTATTGTCCGGGAAACCGCGCTATGACCAGACAATCGCCGATTATTTGAACGAACAAGAGTACCCTTATTTCGACATGAACCTGGTGCATCTGCGCGATTTCCAAAGTTTCAACCTGTCGATTGAAAACTACTTGAAACGGTATTTCATCGGTCATTACAGCCCGGCAGGAAACCATTTCTTCGCCTATTCAATCAAGGACACCCTCGTCCAATGGTTGAACCCCAAACCCATTACCTACCGGGATGACGGAAGTCGCCTGATTGATTTTGAGGGATATCTGCCGAGCCGCATGGGTTTGGAAAAATGACCGTTATTACCAACGAATTTAACCCCGTTCGTAGTAGCGCCGCGTGAGGCGTGGTTGTTCCGCGAGGAGAAACGAATATGCGTAAAGTCCGTTGGGAAGAGATGTTTCCGGATGAGTTTCTGGCGATCCGGGATCAATGCTCCGTCTGCTACATGGCTTACGGGTTGGCGGAACCGCATGGCGCCTACAACGCGCTGGGCCTGGACTGGTTGAAGGCCCATGCCCTGTGTGAGCGCGCAGCTCAAACGCACGGCGGCATCCTGGCCCCGCCCCTGTGCTGGCATGTGCAGGAACGCCCCCTATTCGACTGGCCGCGGCGCATGGGCGTCATGCAATCGCTATGCAGTTCCATCCCGGGCGATTTATTTTTGCATCTCGTTCTTCACAACCTGCGAGTTTTCGATGCGCGCGGATTCCATGTGGCCATCCTGGTCACCGGACACTACGGGGGACTCGAACGCGATATGCGATTGGTTTGCGACTATTACTCGAAGCGCTCGGGCTCGCCGCTTCAAGTTTACTGCATTGCGGACAACGAAAGTATCCACTACGAGCAGTACCACGGCGATCACGCGGGGATGTGCGAAACGCAACAACTAATGGCGCTCCGTCCGGAACTCGTTGACCTGTCCCGCGCGGAACCGTCGCCACAGTCCGGTCCCTGGTGCGGAACGGATTTCAAGAAACAGGGGCTTACGCCGGATCGCACGGTGGGTGAGAAGATTGCCGCGTCGCAAATCGAGTCGCTGGGAAAAACGCACCGGGAACTCCTGGCGGCCTATCGACCGGTTGTGGATTGGATCCCGCCGGATCAGGAGGAAGTCGAAGGCTACTGGAACGATTTCGACCGACTGACGAGAAAATACTGGGTTCTGTCCTCGACGTGGGATGAACGGATCAACGGATCCATCATGCCCTTCCCCGGCTGGGAAGCGCTGGGAATTCACGGCGCGCCGGGAAGGTCGAATCGAACCTGAATAACCGCGGATTGCCGAAAACCATGCACACGACCGGTCCGATTGGGAACCATCTGAAGGCTCGCTACGAGGCTTTCTGGCAGAATGATGTGTTGGATCAACCCCTGGTGTCGATTATCGCACCGGATACTGATGCCGGGAATCCCGATCCTGAAGATTCGTTGCCGGACGCAGGCCCCGATGCGATGTATCGCTACTTTATGGATCCGTCCCGAGTTCTACCCCGCTTGCGCCGCCAAGTGGCGAGATATCATTATGCCGGGGCCGCCTTCCCACAGGCTTTTCCGGTCGCCCCCAATCTCGTTGCACTCGAAGCCGCCTTTTTGGGCGGACACTACACCCTCACCGCGGGCACGGGGTGGTGTGACCCGACCCTCCAAGATTGGGCTACGCGTGCGCCGATGACTGTCCAGGCGAATAACGAATGGTGGCAAATGTCGCAACGGCTGCTTCAGGAGGGGCCCCCTCAACTGGCGGACGTCGCGGTGCTCGGAATCCCCGATCTACAGGGCGGGGGCCAGATTCTAGACTTGTTGCGCGGCACGGAACGCCTCGCGCTGGACCTGATTGAACATCCGAAAGAGATCGTCAAGGCCATCCAGGAAATCAACAACGCCTGGCTTTTTTACTGGCGCCGGTGTCATGACCTGCTGCACTCGGACCAGCAGGGATACCTCGATTGGCTGGGGATCTGGTCGGCAATCCCGGCTGTCACCGTCGAATGCGATTTTTCGATCATGATCTCGTCCGACATGTTCAATGAATTTTTCCTGCCCGGGGTTCGGTGGCAGACCGAACAGGTGGAACGGTCCATCTATCACCTCGATGGCGAGGGGTCCATCCGCCATCTCGACGCGCTGTTGTCCCTCGACACCTTGAACGGTATTCAGTGGGTACCAGTTGATGCCAACCAGCCGAAACTTCAATGGATTCCGCTGTTTAAGCGTATTCAAGACGCCGGGAAACTCCTCGTCATGGGCGCCGCCGCCGATGAGGTGCAGCCTTTGATCAAAGCCTTAAACCCGGAAGGGCTCCTGATCAGCACCTACTGCTCAAG
>Ga0118677_10010397_pt1 | contig 14247 bp, 7 predicted proteins | sample AliMusrvi5mmetaG_FD_86154 | JGI IMG/M metagenome (GOLD analysis project Ga0118677, IMG submission 86154) | reverse complement strand
ATTTACAGGTCAGATAATCTCTATCGACATTAGTTCCATATCCCAAAAAAATGTATAGCTATCCTCAATTGATAGAAACCGACAAAACAAATTAGCATGCAATATTAAACTAAAATTCTATATTTCAATGTTATACGAAATTGTTCGAACTGATTTTTTCATTAATCTCTAATTGCAAAGTGCCTTAATATTATTATATTGCCACTAAAAGATTAAATGAAGAGTCTAAATATTTGACTGGTAATTGAATTTTGGCTATCTTTGCAAAACTTTTATTCAACCCCTATATGGCACATATTTTAAACGACATTTCAAGAACTTTTAGTGAATATTTATTGATTCCGGGACTAACTACCGAAAAGTGCAATCCTAGTAATATTTCCTTGAAAACACCCCTTGTGAAGTTCCGAAAAGGAGAAAAGGCTCCGATTTCCCTCAATATACCGTTTGTATCAGCTATCATGCAATCAGTTTCTGACCACAAAATGGCTATTGCACTTGCGCGTCACGGAGGTCTTTCTTTCATTTTTGGATCTCAAGGTATTGAAACACAGGCAGAAATGGTGTTCAAAGTAAAAAGTTATAAGGCTGGGTTTGTTGTAAGTAATGCAAACCTGACTCCCGAGCACACATTGAGCGATGTAATTACATTGAAAGAACTATCTGGTCATGGTACTATTGGAATAACTGAGGATGGAACATCACAAGGAAGACTTTTAGGGATTGTAACTGGGCGAGATTACCGTATAACACGAGATAACCCCGATACGAAGGTCAAAGAGTTTATGACTCCGTTTAAAAAACTTATCACCGGAGAGTTTGGAATTTCCATCAGCGAAGCAAACGATATTATCTGGGATCACAAACTCAACTGCTTACCTATTATTGATAATGATCAGAACCTGAAATATTTTGTATTTCGCAAGGATTATGAAAACCACAAAGCAAATCCAAACGAACTTTCAGACGACAACATGAAACTGTTGGTAGGTGCAGGTATCAATACCCGCGACTACAAGGAACGTGTTCCTGCATTGATTGAAGCTGGTGTAGATGTTATGTGTATCGATTCATCAGACGGTTTTTCAGTTTATCAAAAAGAAACAATCGAATATATCAAAACCTCATTCGGCGAACATGTAAAAGTTGGAGCAGGAAATGTGGTCGACAGGGACGGATTCCTTTACCTGGCACAAGCCGGAGCCGATTTTGTGAAAGTTGGTGTTGGTGGAGGTTCTATTTGCATTACCCGCGAGCAAAAAGGCATTGGACGCGGACAAGCCACAGCTCTCATTGAAGTAGCTGATGCTCGTGATGAATATTTCCGTGAAACTGGAATTTATGTGCCAATTTGCTCAGATGGAGGTATCGTACAGGATTATCACATGGTGCTGGCAATGGCAATGGGAGCAGACTTTATAATGATGGGGCGTTATTTTGCACGTTTCGATGAAAGTCCAACCCGAAAACTGATGGTAAACGGTAACTACATGAAAGAATACTGGGGCGAAGGTTCAAACCGCGCACGTAACTGGCAACGTTACGATATGGGCGGTAGTGAAAATCTGAAGTTTGAAGAAGGCGTAGACAGCTTTGTTCCTTATGCCGGGAAATTAAAAGATAATCTGGATATTACATTGGGAAAAATCAAATCAACGCTGAGTAGTTGTGGGGTTTACAATCTTGATGACCTAAAACAGAATGCCAAAATCACGCTGGTTTCATCAACCAGTATTATCGAAGGTGGTGCTCATGATGTTGTAGTAAAAGACACTAGAAGCACGAATAACTAATTATAAAAGAAAACTTTCCAGCTTTTTTTAGCCGATTCTATTAAAAAAAAAGATGTCTCTAGCAGGATATCTTTTTTTTATTGATTTGAACTTTGTTTTTGGAATGGTTTTGCAGTTGCTGAAAAGAGTTTATGTTTTTTGATAAAATGTGATTTTATATTTTAATCAAGTGAATTTATTTGATTTAATATATACATTTGCAATGCATTGTAAACACAATTCAACCCAACCTTTTTTAATATGGATAACACCGAAGTTTTCCCATTATTTTTGGATACATATTTTGAAAATGCTGCTTTGAGCTATCCAAACTCAGTTGCAATAGAAAATGGAGAATCAAAACTGACTTACCAAGAAGTAGATATACTGACCAACCAACTAGCTCATTTTCTGAAAGAAAAAGGAATTGCACACGAAGAAAAAGCAGTCATTCTGTTACCTCGCTGTGAAAAAATTTATCTAGCTATGCTCGGCGTACTAAAAGCCGGTGGTGCATATATTCCGCTCGATGCTGAAATTCCGGCCGATCGTGTAAACTTTATCATGAAGGATTCCTGTGCTAAAATCCTTATTACTTCTGATGAAATTCTGGAACGAATCGGAAGTCAATTAGACAACCACCTTACCTTCAATATTGACCACCAGTTTTGTGAACTTTCAAACTACCCAAACACTAAACCCAAAGTCAGCAACCGGACTACCAACGATTTATGTTATATTATTTATACATCAGGAACTTCGGGAATGCCAAAAGGCGTGTTACTTGAGCACCAAAATGTAACTACATATATTCGTGGAGCGTTGGAAATTTATCCAATAAGTCATGCTGACAGAACTTTACAGGGCTTTTCGGTTTCGTTCGATGCGTCGGTGGAAGAAATCTGGTTGACATTTGCTGTCGGAGCTACATTGGTTGTCGGGACATTCGACATTATGCGTTCCGGCGATCGTTTTTCATCTATTTTGAATAAACTTAACATCACCTTTCTTTCCTGCGCTCCAACATTGCTTTCTATGGTAAAAGAAGATATTCCAGGCTTGAAAATCTTGATTTTTGGTGGTGAAGTGTGTTCAACTGATATGGCAAAACGCTGGTGCAAATCGGACAGGATTGTTTACAATACTTACGGACCGACAGAAGGTGCTGTTATTGCAACTTACCTAATTCTGAAACCTGATGAAGAAGTGACCATTGGGAATAATATGCCCGGATATGATGTTTTGATTGTCAATGAGCAACTTAAACCTGTAAATGGCGAAGAAGAAGGTGAAATTCTGATTGGCGGAAACTGTGTTGCGCGTGGCTATTTGAATCTCGATGAATTGACCGAGAAAAAGTTTATTGAAACGGACAAATTTGGTGGTGTTTCAAAACGCTACTATCGTACCGGAGACATTGCCAAATATGCACCAAACGGACAAATTCGCTTTGTGGGAAGAGCTGACGCACAGGTGAAAGTGCGTGGTTTCCGGGTAGAACTGGCTGAAATTGAAGGATTATTATTGCAATTCGATGGTGTGCAAGCTGCAGCGGTTACACTTGACACACAGACACAACAATTAGCGGCTTTCGCAGTAGAAATCCCAGGCAAAGCCATTAACCGCGAGGGTATTGCCAACTTATTGCGTTTGAAATTACCGTATTACATGATTCCGTCCACACTCGATACGATTGATGAGCTGCCTTTGACCACAAGCCAGAAAATTGACCGGAAACGACTGCCAGCACCAAAAATGCCTTTGTCGTTTTCCAACAACAAGGAAATTATTCATCCAACCACTGAATTAGCCAAAGAAATGGTGCGCATTATCGCCCAAAATATTGGTCGTGAAGACATTTCGATGGACGATAATTTCTTTGACGACCTAGGTGGTCATTCGCTACTAGCGGCTATAGTTACATCAGAAATGCGTGAAAACAAGATGTTTGAAAGCATGTCGGTAGTAGATATTTACAAGAATCCTATTTTAGCAAATCTTGCTACAGAACTCGAAAAAAAGCGACCAACCAACCAATCGAAACCTAAAAAAAAGCGCGACGTACACATACCAAGCAAGTTAAGCTATTATACCTGCTCCTTTTTTCAGGGTTTGTCCATGATATTTCTAATTTTACTTTTCGGTATGGAATGGATGGGACCATTTTTCGTTTATTCTTATTATTATCAGGCCGAATTGGGTGTTTTTGATTCGCTTGTCTTTATGTTAATGATGTATTTTGCACTACTTCCCGTTCTTTCACTTTTTGCTATTGGTTTTAAATGGGCGGTTATCGGACGAATCAAGCCTGGAAAGTATAAACTTTGGGGCTCTTATTATTTCCGCTTTTGGATAGTGGACAAAGTAATTAATATTTGTCCTATCAATTATTTCACCGGAACATCGCTGATGAATGTATTTCTTAGGTTGGTCGGTGCAAAGATTGGCAAAAACAGCTACATCAACACATCTGCCATCTCTGCTTTTGATTTACTGAAAATAGGTGATAATGTGAGTGTTTGCACTGATACGCATATGCGTGGGTATCATATTGCCGATGGTTATATTCACATTGGAAGTATTGAATTAGAAGACGATGCGTTTGTTGGAACGCGCTGCTGCTTGTCTCATAACACCAAAATGGAGCAAAATTCGTCGCTCGAAGACTTGACGCTTTTGCCCGAAGGAGCAACGATTCCACTAAACGAAAACTGGGGCGGTTCGCCGGCAGTAAAAATTGGCATGAATCAAAAACATGAAACCCAAAAACTTTGGTCGTTCCGAAATTCGGTACTGTTTTTCATAAGCATTTTCCTGATTCCGCTTATTACAATGTTAGCCTATTTCCCCGGTATGATGCTTATCACACACCTCGATTATGTAGGTGAAAGTTACCATTTCCTTTGGGCTACATTAGGCGTTAGCGTTTCATTTGTATTACTTCTGACATTGATAATCACCATACTAAAATGGGTATTATTGGGCAATATCAAGGAAGGAAAATATCCGGTTGACAGCCTATTTTATTATAAAAAATGGTTTTTCGACCAATTGATGAAACTCAGTTTACAGGTAATAGGAACGCTATACACCACGCTTTATCTACAATTCTGGTTTAAAATGCTCGGTGTAAAAATGGGGAAACGTGTTGAAATTTCGACAGTTGAGTTTATCTCGCCAGATTTATTGGTGACTGGTGACGAGTGTTTTCTGGCCGATTCAGTTTCTATTGGTGCATCGCATGTTCGGAACGGATATATCACCATTGCCAAGACCTATATTGGCACCCGCACTTTTGTGGGCAATAGTGCAGTGATTAGTCCCAATACGCGACTTGGCAACAATGTGTTAGTCGGGGTTTTATCGAAAATGAGCAACGCAGACCTTCCTGCACCCGATGGCACTTCGTGGTTCGGTTCACCGGCCGTATATCTCCCAAAGCGTGACATTAATCATGATTTTTCAGTTGAAAGCACATACAAACCAAGCCGAAAACTCTTTGCCCAACGTTATTTCATTGAATTTTTCAGGGTAATTCTTCCAACAACGCTGTTTATTACCTGTGCAGTTTTGATTACCAATGTTGTCTCATATATGCAAGTAGAACACGAACTGAACGAATTATTCTTCGTATTCCCATTTCTGTATTTAGGAGCTGCGTTGTTTGGAACAGCCGTAACGGTTTTATTGAAATGGAGTATTATTGGAAAGTATAAATCGTCGAAAAAGCCATTGTGGAGCAATTATGTGTGGCGCAGCGAATTAGTTACCGGATTATATGAAAATTTCCTCGTTCTATTCTTCCTTAGCCTACTGACAGGCACACCATTTATCAAATATCCATTGCGTTTATTGGGTTGTAAAATTGGGAAAAGAGCTTGCTTATTCACAACCCAGATCACTGAATTTGACCTGATAAAAATTGATGATGATTCAGCTTTAAATGATAATTGCACGTTACAGACACACCTTTTCGAAGACCGTGTTATGAAAATGTCTTTCGTGGATATTGGTAAAAATTGCAGTGTAGGCGGTATGGCCGTGGTACTTTACGATTCCAAAATGGAAGACCATTCTTCGCTCGAACCACTTTCTGTGCTAATGAAAAGCGAAACATTACCGGCTGACAATGTATTTATCGGGGCTCCGGCTCAAATGCTTTAATTAGTGGACTTTATTGAAGCTAATTTAAATTGTAAGACTAGCATAATACCTATGAACTAAATTAGTTTTATCTTTGGAAAATTTTTGAAAAATAAAACTTCACGTATCAATTCAGATAAATAACTACTCATAATGAAAAAAAGTATTTTCTTTGCTGCTATTTTAATTAGCATTAGCGGACTTTCATATGCTCAATCTGCTTGCAAACTGGTGAATAGAAACCATTTAGAAGGCGATGGTGGTTGGGATTATCTGACCGTTAATGAAACAACGAACACAGCTTTTATTTCACACAGTAATATTGTTCAGGTAGTTGATCTGGCAAGTTCCAAAGTTATTGCTACAATATCCAACTTAAGTGGCGTTCATGGCATTGCTTTGGCCAAAGACCTGAACAAAGGTTATATAAGCAATGGTAAAGATTCATCAGTAACCGTTTTTGAATTAAGCACTTACAAAACAACTGCAAAAATTCAGGTTACAGGTAAAAATCCGGATGCTATTTTATATGACCCATACTCACAGTTAGTTTTTGTTTTCAATGGTAGAACTGCCAATGCAACGGTGATTGACGCAAAAACCAATCTGATAAAAGCGACTATTAAACTCGATGGGAAACCCGAGTTTTCGCAAACCGACCTAAAAGGAAATATATTCGTCAATATTGAAGACAAAAATATGATTAATGTAATTGATACCAAAATGTTGAAAGTTACACAACATTGGTCAATTGCTCCTGGCGAAGAGCCTAGTGGACTAGCATTGGACAATGAAACCCACCGTTTGTTTTCAGTTTGTGGCAATAAAATAATGGTAGTTATCGATGCTCAAACCGGAAAAGTAATCAAAACATTGCCTATCGGCGACAACTGCGATGGTGTTGCATTTGATTCGGTTTTGAAACGTGCTTACAGCTCTAATGGCGATGGGACTATCACGGTGGTTCAGGAAGTAAACAAAGATACGTTTGTGGTTTTGGAAAATGCTGCCAGTCAGAAAAGTGCCAGAACCATTGCCATAAACAGCAAAACTCACCATTTATATTTACCTGCTGCTGAGTATAATCCAAAACCGGAAGGTATTCTGGCTAATGAAAGACCCACTATAAAACCGGGAAGCTTTGTAATTTTGGATGTAGTAGCGAAATAATAATAATTGAATTTCAAATGTTCAAAAAGCCTTACGTTTCAATAGTACTTCTTGTTCTTTTTGCAGGCATGACAAAAGCCCAATCGCTTGAAGATTATTTATCAACGGGATTGAAAAACAGTCCGTTGCTAAAAGATTACAGCAATCAGGTGCGTTCTGGGCAGGTAGATAGTAGTCTGGTGTCGGCAATTTACAAACCGCAGGTAAATCTTACTTCACAGGTGTTGATTGCCCCATCGGCAAAAAAATTCGGGTACGATGAGGCCATTACAAATGGAGGAAATTTCTCGGCATTGGTTTCAGTCAATCAATCCTTGTTCAACAAAAAAATCAAATCACAGCAGTTCAAAACCATTCAATTGACTAATCAAAGCTTGCAGATAACAAAAAAACTGAGCGAAACCGAGCTTAAGAAAACCATTACCAATCAATATCTTACAGCTTACTCAGCTTATGATCAGATTCAGTTTAATCAATCCGTACTAAAGTTAATCGAGAGTGAATCAAACACGTTGAAAGTACTGGTTCAACAAGGCATTTACCTTCAAACCGATTATCTAAATCTTTCTACATCCATACAAAATCAAAAAATCAGCATCAAACAAAGTTTTATTCAGTATAAAAACGAACTTGCAACATTGAATTATTTTTGCGGAATCAATGACACTTCAACCGTAGCATTAGCATATCCAATTATCATTATGGAGAATACATTCGATGTAAAAAACTCTCTCCAAATGGCACAGTTCAATATTGACAGTTTAAAAAACACGAACCAAAAAGCATTGGTCAATTTGAATTATCGGCCACAACTGAGTGCCTTTGCCGATGCCGGATTTGCTTCAGTAACACCGGTCAATATACCATTTAATTTTGGCACAAGCATTGGATTGAATTTCTCCATGCCGTTATACGATGGCAAGCAGCGCAAAGAGAAATATACTAAAATCTCAATTGCTGAGGAAACCCGCAAATACTATAAAGATTTCTACCAAAAGCAATTCAGTCAACAATATATTCAACTAAAAGAACAGTTGAAGCTGAACGACGAACTAATTGCCGATATCAAAAGCCAACTGACAAATCAGGAACAACTTATTAGTCTGTACAAAATGGAAATAGAAAAAGGGTTGGTTCGTTTTCTTGATTTTATGACCGTTGTAAATAATTACGTTTCTACCAAAAACAATTTGACTGTAGCCGAAATGAATCGTCTGCAAATTATGAATCAACTAAATTATATGAAATGAGACAGTTTACTTATATCGCCATTATAGGATTATCGATTCTTTTCACGAATTGCAAAAGCAACAAAGAAACAACTGACGAAACTGCTTCGAAAGCCACTACACCTATAAGGGTAACGAGTGTTCAGATTACTTCTATCGGCGAAGAAATTACGTTAAATGCTGTTTCGGTCTTTCAACAAAAAAACGTTGTGAAAGCCACTGCCGGAGGTTATATCGCACAAGTTTATGTAAAAATAGGCGATGTTGTCAAGGCTGGGAAAATACTTTACATTCTGAAAACAAAAGAAGCCGAGGCGTTAAATAACCTATCCCAAAAAGATTCTACTTTTCATTTCAAAGGTGAGATGGTTATTAAAGCACCCGCCTCGGGAGTAATTACTGAACTGGATAAATCTTCGAACGATTACGTGGCTGATGGCGAGCAACTATGTGTTATTGCCCAGCAAAACAGCTTTGTGTTTCAGCTAAGCGTACCTTTTGAGCAAAACAAATATGTTTACATAGGCGAAAATTGCAGTTTGCTCCTACCCGACTCTACTATTGTTTCTGGAACAATTACCTCCAAACTGGCCTCGGTTGATGCTGTTTCGCAAACTCAAAACTACGTGATTAAGCCAAATTCAAGCCGTTATCTTCCTGAAAATCTGGTGGCAACTGTACAAATCACAAAAAACGCAAAACAACATGCTCAGGTGGTGGATAAAAACTGTGTGCTGACTGACGAAACGGTTGAAAATTTCTGGGTAATGAAACTGATAAACGACAGCATAGCGGTTAAAGTGCCTATAATTAAAGGAATCAGTACCGATACCCACGTTGAAATTCTCTCACCGAAGTTCAGTAAAGATGATCGCCTTATAAACACCGGAAACTACGGTTTGCCAGATACGGCAAACGTAAAAATAACACAGAATTAAACTACCCGAATGAAGAACTTCTTTGTAAAATATAAAAATCCAATAGCATTCGTTTTGCTGATAATTCTAGCCGCAGGCGCGTTTAGTTATCAGAAAATGGAATCGTCACTTTTTCCCGAACTTACTTTCCCGAAAATAAAAATCATTGCAGATAATGGTTTGCAACCAGTCAATAAAATGATGATTACGGTGACCAAGCCATTGGAAAATGCCATCAAGCACGTGCCGGGATTAATCACTGTTCGAAGCACAACCAGTCGTGGTAGTTGTGAAATCTCAGCTTTTATGGATTGGAAAGGTGATATTGATCTTAGCAAGCAACAAATTGAATCGGCTATTAATGAGATAAAAAATCAATTGCCCTCTGGAACAGATATTACTGTAGAGAAAATGAATCCATCCATTCTTCCTGTGATTGGTTACGTAATTGAAGGCAAAAATCTGGGTAATATAGAACTGAACCAATTAGCCAATTACAACGTGAAACCATTTCTCTCGCAGGTAAAAGGAGTGGCCGAAGTGCGAGTTATTGGCGGAAAAATGAAGGAATACCGCATTGAACTGTTGCCACAGAAAATGAACGCGCTAAAAATAACACCAACCATCATTACACAAGCACTTAGCCAGACGAACTTCATCAGCAGTAACGGTTATCTGACTGATTATAAACGATTGTACCTGACAGTTACTGATGCCAATGTAGCCAATCTAGAAGAACTGCAAAACCTGATTATAAGCAACGATGGCAAACGAATTTTGCGGTTAAAGGATATTGCAAACATCAAAATTGCAGAACAAACCGAATATATCCGCGTAAATGCCAACGGAAAAAGTGCTGTGTTAGTAGCTGTTGTAAAACAACCGAATGCCAACCTGATTGATGTTACCGACGATGTTGAAAAGAAAATAACGGAACTCAACAGCAAGATTTTGCCCAAAGGAGTAAAACTCACACCATACTATGTTCAGGCCGATTTCGTGCATAATTCCATTCGGAGCATACTAGATAGTTTGCTGATTGGTTTGTTGTTGGCAATGATAGTTGCCATTATTTTTCTGCGTTCTTACAAATCGAGTGCTGTTATTCTGATAACTATTCCTGTGACATTAGGATTCACATTTATAGCACTTAATTTCTTCGGTTACACCTTCAATATTATGACCTTAGGTGCCATTGCAGCTTCCATCGGGCTGATTATTGACGATGCCATAGTGGTGGTGGAGCAAATTCACCGCACACACGAAGAACATCCCGAAACTCCAACCAAAGAACTGCTTTCCAAGTCCATACATTACCTTTTTCCAGCCATGGTGGGTTCGTCGGCCAGTACCATAGTTATCTTCTTTCCGTTTATTTTGTTGAGCGGTGTTGCAGGGGCATATTTCAAAATACTAACCAACACCATGATTATCACGCTTATTTGTTCATTTTTGGTAACATGGATTGGGTTGCCGGTGATTTATTTATTGTTCTCGAAAAGCAAAAACACCGTCAAAGGAATTGAACCACACATTCATAACAAAAAAGGGAAATGGATTACTTTTTTTATTGAAAGACCTCTATTTAGTTTAATATTTATTGTATTACTGATAGTTTCTGCCGTTGTTATTTCTCAACGGTTGGAAACCGGATTCTTACCCGAAATGGACGAAGGCAGCATTGTGCTTGACTATAATTCGCCTCCGGGAACTTCTTTGCAGGAAACAGACCGGATACTGAATGAAGTGGAAAAAACCTTTCCGTCTATTCCTGAAATTGAAAGTTATTCACGCCGGACAGGCACACAGATGGGGTTCTTTATTACCGAACCAAACCGCGGCGATTACTTGATTCAGCTTAAAAAAAACAGGAAGCGTACCACAAATGATGTGATTGATGAATTGAGACATAAAATAGAATCGTCGCAACCAGCACTGAAAATCGACTTCGGACAAGTGATTGGCGATATACTCGGCGATTTGATGAGTTCCACGCAACCCATTGAAATAAAGATTTACGGTGACAATCAAAAGAAATTGCAGGAACTAGCACGGCAAATTGCCCGGATAACCAACAATGTGAAAGGAACTGCCGACGTGTTCGACGGCATCACTATTGCAGGACCGTCGCTGAATGTGGAGCCCGATTTTGAAAAACTGGCGCAGTTCAACATTACTACCACCGATTTCCAAAGCCAATTACAAACGCAGTTAGAAGGAAATATCATTGGCAGTATTTACGAAAAGGAACAACTCACGAACATTCGAATGTTGTATCCCAATGCCGCCAATACCTCGTTGGCGAAAATGAAACAAGCCACTGTCTTTCTGCCAAATGGAAAGTTACAACCTATCTCGCAACTGGCTGAAATCTCAGTCGACCCGGGAAGTACTGAAATTGAACGCGAAAACCTTCAAAGCATGATTGCAGTTACTGCCCGGTTGAATAACCGCGATTTGGGCAGTGTAATGAAAGATATTCAACATGAAATCACCGCGAAAGTGGACTTCCCACAAGGTTTTCATGTCAGTTATGGAGGTGCTTTCGAAGATCAGACCCGTTCGTTTAACGAATTGATGTTGATTTTATTAACCGCTGTATTGTTGGTTTTTGCTGTTATTTTATTCCTGTTTAAAGATTTAAGAATCTCCTTTCTGATTATCTTTATTTCCGCATTAGGCATTACCGGCAGTATAATTGCACTTTTCATTACAGGAACACCGCTTAATGTGGGAAGTTACACGGGAATTATCATGATTATCGGAATTATAAGCGAAAATGCCATTTTCACGTTTCTGCAATTCCGTCAAAATCTGGAAACAAACTCCACGCACCATGCTATTGTTTATGCCATTTCCACGAGGTTACGGCCGAAGTTGATGACTGCACTCGGAGCTATTATTGCCCTTATGCCTATCGCATTGGGAATAGGCACTGGAGCACAATTACACCAACCGTTGGCAATAGCTGTCATTGGTGGATTTATTATTGCAATGCCGCTATTATTGATTGTTTATCCAACGCTGTTGCGATTAATTTATAATAAAGAGAAGTGATAATTGAATCTGACAAAAAGGAAAAGGATGGCTTTGAAGTCATCCTTTGAAATTAAATTTATGATTATCCGCAATGTATACTAATTTATATTCCGGCTTGACGGAAGCACCGGAATATATCATTTGAAGATTTAGGAGATTTTGCGGATAATCATTTTAAATTTTAAAGTGTAGTCGGGCTGATAACACATTTATCGGACCGGATCGATCTTTATTATAACCCGGATTTATTACTAATTGATAAGTGCCGCTGAAATATATATAAGATGTTAGTTGAAAGTTATAATAAAGTTCGGCTAGTTGCTCCAAACCATAATTAAGGTTGCCATCGCCTAACATAAACCCTTTGCCACCAGCCTTTAAATATGCCTGATGAGGTTCAGAAATACCGGATACTACAAATGCCAGTCCTAAATTATCATTCTGCCGTTTCCATGAATCACCTGTAAGGTTTAATCCGGCACTGATGCTTCTATCAATTTCAGTAAAAGCCCATGTTTCATTTTGACCATCATTCCAACTTGCACGAAGAAATCCACCCAGTGATTTGGAAAAATCTTGTTCTGCATTCAGAGCAAAACCAAACTTCGTATTTCCATATTTTTCTACACTATTTAGGTCTGGAGTTGTCGGATTTAATGAAATTGCCTGAAGATAATTTCCCATAGTTCCGATTGTAAAAAATCCCAGCAACCTAATTGCACCATCCCTTTTTCCTAATGCATATCTATGTGTATATTCAAGTGTATGAGAGCCTGCCTTAGCAATATTCCAGTTCATGACACTACCATTGGCTGTAGTTGGGATCAATGAAAATGCATAACGAAGTTCGTTTTTCTTATTTACATATTCCAACACAACGCTCGGTGTATATCCTCTGGTATTGGCCGGATAATCCCATGCTCCATTACTCATTAACCCCCAACTCATAAACTGAGTTCGCGGATCATGGCTAAACTTATTATCGTCGAAAAAATCGGAAATACTGACTTTCCCAAGAGTAAAAGCCAAATAATTTACGGGCAAACATCCGGCAAGCTGATTGAGATCGCTCGTTTGATAATTAGTCTTGTTGCTCAATGCAATAACTTGGGTGAAAAATAATCTGGCCACATATATCTTAGGAGTTGGGTCACCAATTCGAAAGGTTTCGCCATTGGTAGCAGCTGCTATGCCCAAAGCACCACTCAAACCCGAACCACCGGCAATCTCAGGATTGACAAATGCACTTGCTCCATTCCATAACCGTGTACCTAAATAAAGTGTCGAGGTGATTGACGTTTGACTTTCTTGCTGGGTACTTAGGCTATTATCGCCCGAATACTTTGCACTAAAACCGGGTTTGTTTTGATTGACAATTGTTGCCTGAGCATGAATTGAAAAAGTTTCATTCTTTATGGAGTCAGTCTGTTCTGCAAAGTTTGAGGAGATGTTTAATGCTAAAATAAGGAGCGTAAATTTATATTTCATTCTAACTGTTTTACGTGTAAATTCAATGCAAGTTTAACGCCTATTGTTTTATAAATGTTTATTTCCACAGGCAACTATTGTCATTTGTTTGATAACTATTCTTTTTTTGATGGCAATTATTCATTTTTGTTTGACAACTATTTTCTTTTCTACGGCAACTATTCATTCTTGTTTGGCAACTATTGTCTTTTGTTTGGGAACTATTCTTTTTTTGATGGCAATTATTTGTTTTTGTTTGACAACTATTTTCATTTCTTCGGGAACAATTCATTTTTGTTTGGCAACTATTGACTATTGTTTGACAACTGTTGCTTTCATTTTTGACATGGGTTTGCTTCCGAATTGAGAATACTCAAAATAACTCCAAACTTTTCAACATTTTTTTAGATAAGAATTATTGGTATAGGCGTTTAGAGCGCACTCTGAAACCCTTGTTATTATTGACTATTTTGAATTTTGAACCATCTTTTTGAGGGTTACATTGAATAT
>Ga0118677_10010395_pt1 | contig 14247 bp, 17 predicted proteins | sample AliMusrvi5mmetaG_FD_86154 | JGI IMG/M metagenome (GOLD analysis project Ga0118677, IMG submission 86154) | reverse complement strand
ATTTAAAATAATCATTAATTTTACACTTAATTATAAAAGGTAATTTTGTATTTTTTATTATATGGATTTCTTTAAATTTTTTTTAAGCAAGACTTTTCTGAAACAATTACTGATACTGGCAGGTATTCTGATTGTGCTGCTAGTCATTTCTAGTTTCTGGTTAAAATTATACACCCATCACGGTAAATATATTACCGTACCTGATTTTTCCGGGTTGCAATACAATGAAGTAGATGATTATGCCAAGCAAAGAAATCTGAAAGCTGTAATTATTGATTCAATCTATGACAATTCCAAAATTAAAGGTTCTGTTGTCAGTCAGGATCCACTTCCAAATTCTTTAGTAAAACAGAATAGAAAAATTTATTTAACAATTATTTCTTTATCAAAGGAAATGATTAAAATGCCTGATTTAAAAGACCTGACCTTACGACAAGCTGTAGCAACCCTTGAAACTTACGGCCTTAAATCGGGCAGCCTTACTTATGTTCCTCATATAGCTCTTAATGCTGTATTAAAACAGGAATACAAGGGAAGGGAGATCAGCAAAGGCACTTTAATAGAGAAAGGAAGCAAAATAAGTCTTGTTTTGGGTTCGGGTTTAAAAGACGAGAAAATAACAATTCCTTTTCTTTTAGGTAAGAGCAGGGATGAAGCTATTAATATGCTGCATGCTGCTTCTTTAAATGTTGGCGGAGAGTTTTATGAAGAAGGTGCAACTGAATCAAAAGCTTATGTTTACAAACAAAAACCTGTATTTTCAGAGCATGTATATGTTAACATGGGTACCACTATTGACTTATGGTATAAACCCAAAGCCGATTTTGACATTCAGATGATGCAGCAACAGCTTTTAAAAGAACAGAATAATTCTACTGATAAATAAAATAGCAAATATATTATAGAAAATAGAAAAGTGTAATTCAAATGCTATAAAAAAATGTATTTCAGGACATCAACTTATTAATTATGAGAGATATTTTTTTTATTTAATATTTTCTTCTTTTATAAAATAATTATCGATCAAAAACCATATTGAAATAACTAATACTGTCAAAATAAATGCAATGATTAATGAAATTACTCTTTTCTTATCATTTGACATGTTATTTTGTTTTTATCCGCACATATTTAGTGTGCAAATTTATACACTTACCGAAAGCACAATTGTCTCACTCTCTTTTCCTTCTAAATCCTTTCTCTTAATTGTCAGTTTGTCTATCGGTTTTACATTCTCTTCTCCGGCTTCTTTGAGATATTTTTTCAATGCATCTTTTACACCAACTTCTCCATAATGCATTGGTATAATTATTTTTGGTTCTATTTCCACAGAAAGTTTTTCGGCCTTAACAGAATCTATAACCCCTTCAGCACCTATTGGCAAAAATAAAATATCTACATCTCCCAGAGATTCTTTAACCTCAGCCGAAAGATTGATATCAGAAATTGCTCCCAAAAAACAAAGATTCATCCCTTCAAGAGATATAGAATAAATGGTATTGATTCTTTCTTTTCCACCATATTCAGACTTAGAGGTAAAACCTTTTATAAAAACTTCTTTAACTTCATATTCTCCTGGACCAGAGATAACAATAGGGTCATTTCCGTTATAAGAAAGATTTTCTGTGCCATTCATATCTGGATGATTTAAACTAACAAGAGCAATGTCCGCCATAAATCTTGTTGATTTAAATTTTGAATCTTTGGAAATAGGATTAAGAGCAATGGTTGTATTACCAAATTGAACTTTAAAAAAATCCACTCCTAAATAAGTGATGATCATATGTTTTTAATTATAGCACTTTTTCAAGTTGAGGCAAATAAATTTAAAAACCCCCAACCACTTCTAATGTGGTGGGGGTCTGTGACTGCCTGACGGCAGAAGAATTTAGGAAACAATTTTTCAGCTGACGAAGAAAAATATAATTTTAACGAACACAACGGAAAAAAATACTCAAATTTTTGTTAGCATATTCAACATCTGTACCACCTGGATTACCACTGACTGCTGCCACAGTATTAATGTCATGATTACTATTGGTCCAGTATGGTAGATTCATATTAAAATCACCCGGACCTGGCTCTGTTCCTTCTAACCATTGAGCTCTTAATGCTGCCACCAATTCACTAACAGTTGGTAATCTTTGTGCTGGCGACATTGTAGCACAAGTAGTTTTAGCTAAGTCCCAACTTAAACCTGTTTGTTCAGCACTCCATGTCAAAGGATAACTTTCATAAAACAGTGTAGCACCTGCCACCCCCGTCCCATTAATAATCGTTCCGTCAGTACTAAAAGCATAAGAATCTGAAAGTATTTTAGAACCATCAGCAAGTGTACGTCCACCAGTTGCTCCAGCAGGATTATTAGCAGTTCCTGCACCTGGTGCTGTGGAATAGAGTACTCCGCTTGGACTAGTAGAACCATATGTATATGATGGATTAGTACCAACTACACCCATAATAATAGTGCCCGTTGCAATAGTAGATGCTGATATTATAGGTATAGAGTTCCATATTTCTGTAAGTGTGTTAAATGATGACGCAGGAGAAGTAGTGGTAGATGTAATATGTACATTTGGAATGTAAGTATTCAGATTAAGTTTATTATATATATCTGAAAGAGTGTACATTGTAGGTGTACCTGTTCTACCTGTTGGTTCAATTGAACCAGCAAATATAGTGCCCCCAAAGACTAATAATGCACCGAAAATATAAAAGATAAAAGATAAAAGATAAAAGATTTTATTTTACTTTTCATGTATCTATTATAGATATATATTTTATATATAGCAAATGCAAATGTGGATGAATCAACAAAAAAATGATTGCTCTTTTATTTTTTTATGTTAGACTCTTTCTATTAATAGTAGTTGCGCAAAAAGTTAATCTCGACTATCCGTAAACGCAAGTTGTGGATGATAGACGAACCTTTTTGGGCGAACAATTCATTGTCCGCCAAGAGCGGATATTTTTTATGAAAGAAAAAATAACAAAAGTTGGTGCAGTTGAAGCAGTAGTGAAAAGTGGTTTAATGAGTAAGTATTTTAACGAATCAAAAAACCCACTCACTACTGGAGAAGTCGTTGAAGGAAAAGTTATAAATATAGAAAAAAGCAGAGTTTATGTGGATTTACAACCATACGGAACTGGTCTTATTTATGGTAAAGAATTTATCACCGCAAGAGATGTTATAAAGAAATTAAACATCGCTGATGTAGTTTCTGCAAAAATCATAGAAGTTTCAAACAAAGAAGGTTATATAGAACTTTCTCTCAAAGAAGCAAGACAAGCTCTTATCTGGGATGAAGCTGAAAAAGCAATCAAGAATAAGACAATTTTTGAAATTCCTGTACAGGAAGCAAATAAAGGAGGACTTATGCTCTCATGGCAAGGTATCGTTGGATTTCTACCAGCATCACAACTTAAATCAGAACACTATCCAAAAGTTGAAGATGGAGACAAAGACAGAATATTAGATGAGTTAAAAAAACTTGTTGGACAAAAAATCTCTGTTGCAATAATTACTGCTGCCCCAAAGGAAGGTAAACTCATCTTCTCAGAAAAGAATTTAGAGAAAAAAGAAAATCAGAAAAAAGCAGATAAATATAAAGTTGGAGATATATTCGAAGGAGAAATCACAGGTGCTGTAGACTTCGGAGTATTCGTAAAACTTGAAGATGGACTTGAAGGATTAGTACATATTTCAGAAATCGACTGGGCACTTGTTGAAGATACAAGATCAATGTTCAAGATTGGTGACAAAGTAAAAGTTAAAGTTATTGATGTTAAAGATGGAAAAGTTTCTCTTTCTATCAAAGCACTCAAACAAAATCCTTGGCTTGAAGCTGAAAAGAAATACAAGAAAGGAGATGAAGTTGAAGCAGTTATAATCAAATTCAACAAATACGGTGCACTCGCAAGTATTGAAGAAGGAGTTTCAGGACTTGTTCATATTTCAGATTTTGGTTCAGAAGCAAAAATGAAAGAAAAAATTAGTTTGGGTAAAAACTACACTTTTAAAATAAATGTATTTGAACCTAAAAATCAAAAGATGGGACTTAACTTTGTAAAATAAAGGCTCGCTCGAATTCGTATTTTTAAAACACGGATATTTTCTTGCTAGAAAATTCCTCGAGCTCGGCTCAGTCAGCCTCGCTGGGTTTTTAAAATACGAATTATCGCTCGCTATCAACAGAAAAAAGGACGGCTCGCTTCGCGAGCCGTCTTTTCTTTTGTCTCTTCTAACAGCTACCAGCTAATAGCTAAAAGCTTTTTCTAGTTTCCCGAATTTATCTTCCCCGTCGCAATATCCTTCCCTTCCAAAACCAAAGTTTCCAATCCTTCGTTTGCTCTTTTTGAAAGTTTTTTTAATGCTTCAAATTCTAATGGTTTAAATTTACCCAAAATAGCTTTTTCAACTTCTTTTTCACCTTGTGGTTTTTTTAACTTACCACTAGGAGTTGTTGGACAAATACCAATTCTTAATCTTATAAAACCTTCAGTCTTTACAGTTTTTATTATTGATTCAACTCCTCTGTGTCCTCCAGCACTTTTATTGAATGACATTTTCATATTTCCAAAAGGAATATCAAGATCATCATGAACAACAACTAAAGTTTCAGCTGCTTTTTTACTTTTTACTAATCCCTTTAGTGCATCCCCAGACTTATTCATAAAAGTATTTGGCTTAATAAGTAGAACTGTATTTTTTCCAAGTTTCATTTCTGCTGTTTCTGCTTTTAATTTTTTATTTTCTTTCCATTCTTTTACACCTATCGATTTTCCAAAAGCATCAACAATAATTCTTCCAGTATTATGTCTTGTTACTTCATATTCTTGTCCAGGATTTCCAAGTCCAACTATAATGTATTGCATAAATTTTTATTAAATTATTAACTAACAAATTATACATTTTGTATTTAACTTGTGTCAAACGACTTTTTGGAATAGAATACCCAAATGGAATCAATAAAAAAACTAATCAAGGAGACATTAAGCGTTATTATCATCTCTCTAGCCGTAGTTTTGCCTATAAGATACTTCATAGCACAACCATTCGTCGTTTCAGGTGATTCAATGGATAATACCTTCCAAAACAACAACTATTTAATAGTAGATGAAATATCTTATAAATTAAAAAACCCACAAAGAGGAGATGTTATTGTCTTCAAGGTTCCACCAAAAGGGTTAGAATTATCAAATTTCCCATCAGGTAAAACAGTATTTTTTATAAAAAGAATTGTTGGTCTTCCAGGTGACACAGTTGAAATAAATGGTGATCAAGTAAAAATTATCAACAAAGAAAACACAAATGGTTTAATTTTAAATGAACCTTATGCTTTTATAAATAAACTTGTTCCATCAGCTTTTTCAAATATTCAAGAAAAAATAACACTAGGAGATGGAGAATATTTTGTTATGGGAGACAATAGACATAACAGTTCAGATTCACGTTTTTGGGGAATTCTTCCAAAAGAAAATATAAAAGGCAGAGTGCTTACAAGATTATTCCCATTTAATGAAATATCTATTTTACCGGGAGTACACAATCAATATTAGAAAAAACAAATATCAAAAATAAAAATGATAAAAAACAAAAAAATAGAAAAAAATAATCAAAAAAAACAAAAAGGAGATAATTTCGTAAATTTTCTACCAATAAACAAGCTCGCTGAGTCAGCTTTATATTACGGTTTTGCCCCCGTAAAATCTCCACAAATCACAAAAGATGATATACAAAAAATTTCATCCCTAAAAGACAATTATAAAAAGAATTGCTCTGGTATACCATGGGTTTTTTCACAAAATTTTGGCGAAGAAAGAACTGCTATTCTCAGAGAATATATAGAAAAAAATATGACGAGTATGCCACAACCAGTTATGATTATTAATGAAAATGAAATAATAAAAGAAAGAGGTAAAAATACTATAAATCTTGAAATTATTAATTCCAGCAAAAGTATTGCTGAAGCTCTTCTTATAAAAACGGCACTTTCAATTCTTGAAGACAACGGCCACAAAAATCTTTTTCTAGAAATAAATAGTATCGGTGATAAAGAATCATTCAATAAATTTACAAAAGAACTTACAAATTATTACAAAAAAAATCTGAATCAACTTGAAGCACATTGCAGACAAAATTTTAAAAAAGATCCTTTTTTTGTTCTTCATTGTGATAAATGTGAGGGAGATAAAAATCTAAAGGAAAATGCTCCAACATCTATAAGTAATCTTTCTGATATAAGTAGAATTCATTTCAAAGAAGTATTAGAATTTATAGAAACAATGGAAATACCTTACAAAATAAATAATTGTTTGGTACCAGACAGAAGATACTGCTCTGGAACGATTTTTAAAATTAGAGATGATGAAAGTAAAGAAGTTTTGGCTATTGGTTTTAGATATGATGGACTAGCTCAGAAAATTGGTCTTAAAAGAGACATTCCTGGAGTAGGTATAAAAATCTTTCTTAAAAAGAAAGCCGTCATTAAAAAAGTTTCAAAACTTGAAAAACCAATCGCTTTTTATATACAACTCGGTGATGAAGCAAAAAATAAAAGTCTAACTGTTATTGAAACTCTCAGAAAAGAAAAGATTTTTGTCTATCATCTTCTTGGTAGAGACAAGCTCGGAAGTCAATTTGCTCTTGTTGAAAAAATGAAAGTGCCTTACGTTATAATAATGGGAAAAAAAGAATTCCTTGAAAAATCAGTTATGGTTCGTGAAAACATCACGAGAACACAAGAAACTGTGCAGATTAGTGAGCTTCCTAAATACCTTAAAAAGCTCAAGTAGGTTTTAGCTTTTAGGTTCTAGCTTATAGTTTTTTGTCTTTGCGAGGAACAAAGTGACGAAGCAAACCATCTCATTATTAGATACTGAATTGCCACGCTTTGCTCGGTTGACTAGAAGCCGACTTGCGTTTCATATTCTAAAATGTTATTATCTCTTTCACTATGATAAATATCGAAGTAGAAAAAAATGCAAGCGAAAATAATGTAAGCCTTTTGAGACGTTTTACAAAGAAAGTTCAAGGTTCTGGAATTTTACCAAGAGTAAGATCTATCAGATATTCTGGAAGAAAGCTTTCACATTATAAAGTTAAAAAAAGCACACTTGTTTCCCTTTCAAGAAAAGCTGAGATTATGGAACTCATCAAAATGGGAAAAATGGCTGATAGAGATGAAAAAAGAAGAAAATAATTTTTCAATAATAAATAAAACAAAAGGCAAGCTTACAAGCTTGCCTTTTGTTCTCATGAAAGAAAAAGTTATAGGAAAAGATTATGATTTGAGTTTAGTCTTTATAGATGAAAAAAAAATTCACGAACTCAATAAAAAACACAGGGGTGTTGACTCAGCTACAGATATTTTGAGCTTTCCTTTGGATAAAAAATCTGGAGAAATATTTATCTGTCCATCAAAGACAAAAGAAATGGCAAAAGAATTTGATAGAGAATATAAAAATTTCCTCACTTTCCTATTCATTCATGGTTTGGTACATCTTCTCGGATATGATCACGGGGATAAAATGGAAAAAGTTGAAATAAAATACAGAAAGATATTTAACATTTAATTCCCTTCTGTCATTCCGGAGTAAGCCGGAATCCAGAAAAATCAAAGATGGATACCGTTTTTCAACGGTATGACAAAAAAGAGATAAATCGAGATACAATTCTGCCAACCACGAGCGAAGCTGAGCGTTTTGAAAGCCTTACGAAAGCGAAATTTTCTGCTCTACCAACTTAAGTGAATATATTTTCTGAACGGGTTAGTGTAGTAAATTTATAAAATTAATGAATCTTTTAGAAAAATCAAACTGTTTGACGAATCTGTGAGGAGTTTTTGATTTTTCGTAAAAAAAGATGAATATAATTTTCAAATTTACGAAACGCTTTAGTGAAGAAAATAGTATGAACGATCCTTTATGGTAGAAACGGTCTAAACATTTTTTTAAACCAATCCCAAATACCTTTTGAAGGAACCTTAATTCCCGACATATCATCCCCGCTATTTAAACCCCAAATAGAAAGTCCATAAGCAACAGACCATGTAGAATCTTTTAACTCACTATTTTTAATATTTGATGACAAACTAAGTGACGCAATTTTTGAAGGAAGTTTAAGTGTAGCTCGTGCTATGTCTTCTATAGTTTCTATACCTGAGCTTCCACCTGTCAAAATTATTCCAGCTGGTAAAAGTCCGCTTCTACCAATCTTCTTCAAATGTGCTTCTATTAAATCAAAAATATCTGAAAGTCTCGCCATAACTATTTCATCAAGTTTTTTCTTTGGATACATTTCGCTTTTTACAGAACCAATTTTAATATGCTCAGCTTCGTCTATTGGAATCCTTAGACCGAGTGCAATATCGTTTGTAATATCTGTTCCACCGATCGGAAGTACTTCAAGTGAAATTGGAATATTATTTTCAAAAACAGAAATAGAAACTGTTTCTGAACCGATGTTTGCAAGCACACAACCAGCAATTTTTTGAGTTTTAGAAAGTGCAACAATACTTGCTGCAAGCGGTGATGCCATAACATCCACAACATCAATCCCGGCATCTCCCACTGCTCTTATAAGGTCATTCAAATGTTGTTCTAAACAATAAACAAAAAGAACTTTTACCTCAAGTCTTGTGCCATGCATTCCTATTGGTCTTCCAATAAGTGGCTGTCCATCAATCTTATATGAAATTGGAACTTGATTAATTATTTTTTTATTCATCATTGCAGATTGTGGAAGGTCACATTCCGCAACAGACAAAACACTTTTTACATCAATTTCTGTAATCTCTGAATCAGCTTTTGAAATCATTACCGCACCCTTACCAATAATTGAACCGAGACCAATACCACCTATTGAAATGTAAGCTTTTTTGATTTTAATTTTTGCATTTTTTTCTGCCTGCTCAGTTGCTATTTTTATGCATCTTGTGACATCATCAGAATTTATAATATACCCGTGTCTCATTCCTTTAGATTCAGCAAATCCCGTCGCGATTATTTTAGGAGAATAGGAATCATTTTCCATTTTAATTTCTTCAGACACAACAACTTTAATTTGAAATGTCCCAATATCTATTCCTACTGAAATTTTTCGCAACATGATGATTTTTAATGAGCAAAGCGATTATAAAAATCATCACCCCGTGAAATATTTTTCTTCAGAAAAATAAAATTTAAATAAATTTTATTTCACTGGGGTTGAAATTCATCGCTCTGCAATTTACTTTTAATATTATATCAAATATTTTTACAAGAGCGAACTTTTATATCTGTTGACAATAAATTAAGTATTAACTAAACAAAAAAATATTGAAAATTACTCTCAAACGACCATAAACTATCTTTTAGTCAACTCTTTTCTTTTTTTGCTTTATTCTGATAGAATTACATAAAAGAATTTTGAAAGTGTTGTTTATTAATATTTTAATTGCTGAACGCAAAAGCCGTTTTGTTAGTCGTATTTTTACTAACAACTAATAGCCAAAAGCTTACAGCCAATCACCATGCCACAAATAAAACCAGATATAGAAACATTCGCTAGAATAAAAGTTTTAGGAGTTGGAGGTTCAGGAAAAAATGCAGTCAATCATATGATCAACTCAAAAGTTAAAGGAGTTGAGTTTATTGCCATAAATACAGATGCACAAGATCTTCATCATTCACACGCAACAAAAAAAATTCACATAGGAAAAAATCTCACACGAGGTCTTGGCACCGGTATGAATCCTGAACTCGGAAAGAGAGCTGCTGAAGAAACAAAAGAAGAAATTCAAGAAGCATTAAAAGGTGCAGATATGGTTTTTGTTGCTGGAGGAGAAGGTGGTGGAACATTTTCTGGTGCAGCTCCTGTTGTAGCAAAGACAGCAAAAGAACTTGGAATACTTACAATCGCTGTTGTTACAAGACCTTTTATGTTTGAAGGAATTCAGAGAAATAAAATTGCAGAACAAGGTATAGATGAACTCAGAAGATGCGTAGATGCGATTATTGTTGTTCCAAATGACAGACTTCTAGCTATGGTCAGTAAAGATACAACAGCAAAAGCAGCATTTGCTATTTGTGATGATATTTTGAGACAAGCTGTTGAAGGTATTTCAGACCTCATTACAACACCAGGTATTATTAATATAGACTTCGCAGACATCAGGGCTGTTGTTGAAAATGCAGGTTCAGCACTTATGGGTGTTGGTACTGCTTCAGGTGAAAACAGAGCAGTTGAAGCGGCAAAAATTGCTATCAATTCCCCACTTCTAGAGGTTTCAATCAATGGTGCAAAAGGAGTTCTCTTCTCAATTGCTGGTGGTGATGATTTGACACTCTTTGAAATTCAAGACGCAGCAAAAGTCATTACAGAATCAATTGATCCAAACGCAAAAGTTATTTTTGGAACAATTCATGATGAAAAACTAAAAAAGAACGAAATTAAAATTACAGTTATTGCTTCAGGTTTTTCAGAAATGCCGGTCAAAAAATCTCTTTTTCAAACGATGACGATGCCTTCTACAAAAATAGAAGAAAACAAAAAAGAAATTAAAACAGAACCAATAAAAACAGATAAAGAAGATAAAATTGAACAATCAGAAACAAAAAATATTAAAATCGATGAAGATGATGACTGGGGTGCTGTTCCAGCGTTTTTGAGAAGATCTAAAATAAAATAGTCGCTCGGTTTTAACTTTTGGTAACACGAAAATATTTTGCTAAATATTTTCTCTGTCCGTCGCCGTCGCTCCTACCAAGTTTCCCAAAAGTTAAAACCTCGCTTAGGTGGCAGAATAGAATCATGAGTTCTTCTGTCATTACAAACAGAATAAAATAATCCATCTGTTCTGCTTGCCCGTTCAAGTTTTACTTCTGAAGAAAATTTGTTCGGATCATTCCCGTAAAGACGGGAATCTAGTTTTTATTTGCAAATATTTTCCATTAAAGTAAAATTAAAGTGTTATTAAATATTAATTAAATAAAAATATGACAGAAAAAATCCCAACCGTTATTCCCAGTAATGAAGAAAGTTTAGTTGTTCAACCTGATAAAAATATAGGTAAAAAAGAAAATTCGATTGAACCAGAAGATTTTGTCTTTGTTCAATCGACGAAGTCCCTCACAGGAAATGAAATAGTGACGGAAATGAAAAAACAGGGCTTAAGACCTGCAACTCTAAAAGAGATGATGGGGTTATTAAAACCAAAAAAGACAGGTAGAATAGAACCAAAAGATACTGATATTGTTATTGAAGATATAAAAACACCAAAAGAATTAAATGGATAATTTTATTTATGATCTTTGCATTATAGGTGGCGGACCTGCTGGCGTTGCCGGTGGAGTTTATGCTGCACGAAAAAAAATAAAGACTGTTTTTATTACCGAGCATTTTCGCAATCAAAGTGTTGTCTCAGAAAATATACATAACTGGATTGGTACTGTTTCTATAAGCGGTGAAGATCTAGCAAAAAGCCTTGAAAAACACTTAAAGTCTTATGCTGGTGATATTTTAAATATCAAAGAAAAAGAAACTGTTTTAGAATTAAAAAAAGATGGTGAAATTTTTTATATTAAGACAAATAAATCAGAATATAAATCAAAAACTGTTCTTATAGCATCCGGAAGTATCCGCAGAAAATTAAAAATGAAAGGTGCAGAAGAATTTGAAGGAAAAGGTATCACCTACTGTGCTACTTGCGATGGTCCATTATTTGCAGACATGGATGTCGCTGTTATTGGTGGAGGAAATAGTGCCTTTGAATCAGCTTCTCAACTCTTAGCTTATGCAAAAAGTGTAACAATACTACAAAGAAGTGATTTTAAAGCAGATCCAATCACAATTAAAAAAGTTTTATCAGACCCAAGAATCAAAGGAATAACAAATATAGATTTACTCGAAATTAAAGGTGATAAATTTGTCTCTGGAATATCATACAAAGATAAGGCAACGGGAGAAGAAAAAGAATTACCTATCCAAGGGATTTTTGTTGAAATTGGTGCAAACCCATCTGTAGAATATATTAAAAATGGCTTAGTTAAATTAAATGAAAAAGAAGAAATAATAGTTGACCCTAAAATACAAAAAACCTCTGAAGAAGGTATTTGGTCAGCTGGTGATTGTACCGACGGACTCTACAAACAAAATAATATTGCCGTTGGAGATGCAATAAAAGCACTGGAAGATATTTATAAATATTTAAAGACAAAGTAAAAAAGAGGGGTTTTTACCCTCTTTTTAAAATGAATCTACATATTGTATTTCTGGTTCACCAATCATATAAGCTTGGTGCGGACCATAACTTACTTTGAATTTTATCTTTTTACCAGACAAAACAATCGGCAACCATATTTTATCAGCTGGCATCATTTTATCTAATGGTAAATTATTTTTATTAAACCAAGTAGGATCGGACATTTCATCTGATGGTTTTGGAGTACCACTATATTTACTAACAACATAGACTTTTGCATTAAGCACAAAAGTACTCCCATCCTCCTTTGTATTATGAAAATATGTATCAGCAACTTGTGTCAGATGTTCTTTTTTGATAATAATATCATAGTCATTTTCCTCAAAAGTTTCTCTGACAGCAGCGTCTTCCGGACTTTCACCGTCTTCAATACCACCTCCATATCCATTCCAAAGTCCTTTACCTATTTTCTTGGTCTTTTTAGCCAATAAGACTAAACTACCAAACATGATAAAAACAATAACTGCTTTGTCTCGTCTAATAGCGGGACTATTGTCGTCGATTTTAAAAACGAAATTCACCCCCATCTGTGATTCTAAATGCGCAAAATCATCTGCGAGGGGTATATCAAAAATAACTTTACAAAAAAATCAAAAGATATAAAATACTAAATGGTGGGGGTTTTTGGAAAATAAAGAAAACTCGATTCCCCTCATAAGGGAAAAGTCTAAACTAACGAACCGACAGGTTCTTAGGGTTTGGGGATCCTCGCGACCGTGGCATCTGAAATTAAGCACAATAAACACAAAACACAACGGTTTGTGCTTGACTAAGGGCCTAAGAGGAAATCCCGAGTATCCACGTGATTGAGACGTCAGATTGCGTCGGAGAATACACCAGGGCTATTGAAACTAAGGTGGGTATCATTCGTTTCGACGAGATACTACTAACACCGAAAATTCACCTGGTAAGACTAAATTCCAATCTTCCACCCCGTTTTACACCGCCTTCTTCGGAGGGCGGTTTTTTAATTTCTAATAGAATAAAAATTTCTATTTTATGCGTATATGAGTTACTAAGTATAATTTTATCTTTTAAATCTCTTTACCGACTAGGAAAGATGAACTTTAAAAACTTCGGGCCCAATCACGAAATTTTAAATACGGCGGTACAGGGAATCGATCCTTACAGGATCAGTACCCCGATTGGATATTTTGTTTCGCTATCACTCACAAAATCTGCTCAATCGGGCTTCGATCCCTGACGCAAGCCAATACTTTGGCTTGCTTATCGCCCACAAAATTAAAATCACTAGTTTAAACTAGTGATTTTAATTTTGTGGGCGGTACAGGGATCGAACCTGTTACCTCAATCACGTCAAGATCGCGCTCTACCAAGTGAGCTAACCGCCCTAAAATATAAAATATTCGGGCGACAATTAAAAAATTGTTTAGCCCTTATTTTTATAATAAAGATACTAGCATATTTGCATTTAAAGACAAATTTAAGGGCCAGCAACTTCGTTGCTGGCCCTATGCTTCCCAACTATTCAGATCTTAGCTCCAAATTATTCTTAGGAACAAAACCCACAAAAGTCGAAATAGTAATCCCAATTAGAACAGAAATTATTCCCGCACAAGACAAAGCCAATAAAATATTAACCCTATCTCCAATATAAAAACTGGACAACAGACTATCTTTTGAAATATTGCTCTGATACAAAAAAAGACCAAGTATCAATGAGCAAGCAAGTATTAAGAACGATATCACAGCACAGAGAAAACCATACTGCAAAAACGACTTAACATATCGCATAAAAAATCCTAAAGATTCTTTCGAGTTCATTTTACAGACCCTCTCTTTTAAACGGACAATCACCATGATTTATCCGTAACTAGTCTTAATAAATTATAACATAAATATAAATATATAGCAATATATCTTGCTGAATTCTACTCTGAAATGCAACACTAGTCGTAAAACATAAATCCGCTTGGTATGCTAGGAATGTTATAAGCCTAACAACCAAACGGATTTATGCATACACATATTAGCAGAGATGACA
>Ga0118677_10010394_pt1 | contig 14248 bp, 12 predicted proteins | sample AliMusrvi5mmetaG_FD_86154 | JGI IMG/M metagenome (GOLD analysis project Ga0118677, IMG submission 86154) | reverse complement strand
GTTTTAGCCATGCCTGGATACATATCGGTGTATTCGTGTGTTTCGCCAGCAATCGCTGCTTGCAAAGCTTCAGCAACAGTCTTTGCTGGCATGCCTGTACCAGGTTCGCCAGCGCCGCCTTCAATTAAGTATTCCATGTGACCATGGGCATGACCAGTTTCACCTTCAGCAGTTGAGCGGAAAACAGCTGCAACATCATTTGCCCCAGCAATATCAGCTTGGTTCGCGAAATACAAATAACGACGGTTTGCTTGGGATTCGCCAGCAAATGCTTCTTTCAAAGACTGTTCAGTCTTTGTGCCTTTTACAGTTTTAGCCATGAATGACTCCTAAAAATGATTATTTTGGATAGGGCGAGCATTCCTTAATATGAGAAAAAACACTCACCACGGGTCTATTATGTACAAAACAACCCTATCGAATAATCATATTTTTGTATTGGCTCGATAGCTAAAAACAACCAATAATTAAATTTCGATTGAAGAAATAAAAGATGAGACATACGGCTAAATATTATCTTAAGCGCTACTCCTTTTATTTTGGGGGCGATCAACCAGTGGTTAGTTTTCGGGAGCGTATGCGTTCCTCTGTAGGGGCATTTGTAGGCTTGATGTTAGTGCTTACTCTCGCTAAATACCTTGGTGATCTTGCTGGAATGGATGAGTGGCTGATGGCATCGTTGGGTGCAAGCGCTTTGTTAGTTTTTGCCTTGCCGGGGAGTCCTATGGCTCAACCTTGGGCTGTTATTGCAGGCAATACCCTGTCGGCCCTGATTGGGATAACCGCCGCTAAGTTCATTAGTGAGCCCTTGTTGGCGATGCCCATAGCCGCAGCCTGTTCAATTATGGGTATGTTTGCATTGCGTTGCTTGCATCCGCCAGCTGCTGCTGTGGCTCTGATTGCTGTCTTAGGGCATATTACCCAGTACCGCTATGCCGTTTTTCCGGTCATGATTGATTCGGTTCTCTTGATTTTGGCTGGGGCCGCATACAGCAATATGACTGGTAAGCCTTACCCGAATAGACCAAGTGCAAACTGATATTGTCTAAAGTGCCTTATTTCGCCTTGGTAGCAGCGATCGAGGCTATACAGTCTTTAATCCCGTAGTTGCGATATTTTCCTTGATTTTCCTTGCGCAGGGACAGGGCGCATTCAGAAACTGAATTACGAACATTAATTTTTGGAATATTACTCATTATTTTCTCCACCTGATTTGTTGTAATTTTGGACTCTTGCAGTCTACGCTTGCTAGAACTCTAAGTAGAGATTTTAATAAATTTGAGTAATTTTAAAAGCATATAAAATTAATGTTTTTATATGCTCCAGTGTTGCCCTACTAATAAAGCCTAAGGTACGCCAATCCCACTATGACCCAAATCACCCCCGTTATCCTTTGTGGTGGATCTGGCACGCGCCTTTGGCCTTTATCCCGTTCAGGCTTTCCAAAGCAGTTTTTGGCTTTGTCGGGGGGCGATGCAGGGAAGAGCCTATTTCAGGAGGCCGTTGCCAGAATTAATGCGATTGGCCAATCAGCCAACAATCCCAATATGGCTTTAGGTCAGACACTAGTGGTAACTAATGAAGATCATCGGTTTTTGGTTTTAGATCAACTGCGGGATATGACCAATATTCAAGCGACATTGTTGCTAGAGCCGCTCGGCCGAAATACCGCGCCAGCCCTAACCCTAGCAGCGCTTAGCGCTCAGGGGGACAGCAAACAAGGGGATGGAGTAGTAGCTGATCCCATTTTGGTCATCACGCCGGCAGATCAAACAGTAAAAAATACAGAAGCGTTTGTTAAGGCCTTACAAAATTGTGTTGCAGTAGTTGAGGCCGACTCCCGTAATTTAACCATTGCTATTTTAGGCATCACCCCAACTGCGCCTGAAACCGGGTTTGGATATATCAAGCGTGGCGGAGTGCTTGGTGTTCACCAAGAATGTACGGTAGAAAAATTTGTTGAGAAACCCGATGTAAAAACAGCGAAAGAGTACTTAACCGATGGCAATTATTTCTGGAATAGTGGCATGTTTGTGCTGCGTGCCAGTACTTGGTTGGCAGCCTTAAAAGAATTTCGTAATGATATTTTTGTTGCCACTGAAAAATCATGGGCTGCGCGTGCGCAGGATAGGGCGGAGCAGACCACCTTTGTGCGTCCTGGCAAAGAAGAATTTAAGGCAATTCCAAGTGAGTCGATTGACTATGCGGTGATTGAAAAATGCCCAAGTTCCAATCGCTATCAAGTGAAGATGGTTGAGTTAAATGCTGGCTGGAATGACCTTGGCGCATGGGATGCGGTGTGGCAAGTAGGCAAGCAAGATCCGCATGGCAATGTCACGAGTGGCGATGCTTTGTTAAGTGACACTAAAAATTCCTTAGTGCATGCTAGCGGCCGATTAGTCAGTGCAGTAGGTGTTGAAAATCTCATCATTATTGAAACTGCAGATGCAGTATTGGTTGCCAATAGAAACAACAGTCAGGACGTAAAACACATTGTTGCCAAGCTCGAAGAGCAAAAACGTGAAGAGAAAAATCTACATCGTAAAGTTGCCAGGCCATGGGGCTGGTATGACAGCGTGGATGAAGGCGAGCGATTTAAAGTGAAGCGCATTCAAGTTAAACCAGGCGCGAGTTTGTCATTGCAGATGCACCACCACCGAGCCGAACATTGGATTGTGGTCAAAGGCACGGCTGAAATCACCAATGGTGATCAAACGATTACCTTGACTGAAAACCAAAGCACCTTTATTCCGCAGGGACAGAAGCATCGTTTAGCTAACCCTGGGAAGACACCCTTGGAGATTATTGAAGTTCAGTCAGGTAGTTATTTAGGTGAAGATGACATCGTGCGCTTTGAAGATACTTATGGGCGCAGCTAATTTTTGCTTAGCAACGGTAGATGAAAAATCAAAAAGAGTAGATAAATGACGAATAAGAAAAAAGTAGCACTGATCACGGGTATCACCGGCCAAGACGGCTCTTACCTTGCTGAGTTCCTCTTAGAGAAGGGGTATATTGTTCACGGCATTAAACGCCGTGCCTCTTCGTTTAATACCGAGCGGATCGATCATCTGTATCAAGATCCCCATGTCAATCACCCGGATCTCATCTTGCATTATGGTGACTTGACCGATACCAGTAACTTGGTGAGGATTATTCAAGAATGTCAGCCCGATGAGATTTATAACTTGGGTGCGCAGTCTCACGTTGCCGTCTCCTTTGAGTCGCCTGAGTACACAGCCGATGTGGATGCCATGGGCCCGCTACGCATGTTAGAAGCTATTCGTATTCTCGGTCTAGAAAAGAAAACCCGTTTTTACCAAGCATCTACTTCTGAGCTCTATGGTTTAGTCCAAGAGATCCCCCAAAAAGAAACCACCCCGTTTTATCCTCGCAGTCCTTATGCCGTAGCCAAGCTCTACGCGTATTGGATTACCGTGAATTACCGCGAGGCTTACGGTATTTATGCCTGTAACGGTATTCTCTTTAATCATGAATCTAAGCGTCGTGGCGAAACCTTCGTCACGCGTAAGGTGACTCGTGGTTTGGCAAACATTGCACAGGGTTTAGAAAAGTGTTTATTCATGGGCAATATCGATGCGCTGCGCGATTGGGGTCATGCTAAAGACTATGTGCATATGCAATGGCTGATGCTCCAACAAGATAAGCCGGAAGATTTTGTGATTGCTACCGGTGTGCAGTTTACCGTGCGTGAATTTATCACCCGTAGCGCCAAACAACTGGGTATCACCCTCAAGTTTGAGGGCAAAGATGAAAATGAAAAAGCCATTGTGGCTTCCATTGAGGGTGATAAAGCCCCTGCGTTAAAAGTAGGCGATGTGATTGTGCAAATTGATCCGCGTTACTATCGCCCTACTGAAGTAGAAACTCTCTTGGGCGATCCAACTAAAGCGAAAGAAAAATTGGGCTGGGTTCCAGAAATTACCTTAGATCAAATGATTGTCGAGATGGTGGCCAATGACTTAGAACAAGCCAGACGGCACGCCCTCTTGCAAAAACATGGCTACTCAGTGGCTATTGGCAAGGAAAATTAAATGCGTAGAACTGCAGTTGGAGCACTCCAATAATGACTACAGATCTCAATCAAAAAGTATATGTAGCTGGACATCGCGGCATGGTGGGCTCTGCCATCGTGCGCAATCTTCAGGAGAAGGGCTATGCCAATATTGTCACTCGCACCCATAAAGAATTAGACCTTACTAATCAAGCAGCAGTGCAATCTTTTTTTGAACAAGAAAAGCCAGACCAAGTTTATCTAGCGGCGGCTAAAGTCGGCGGTATTCATGCGAACAATACTTTTCCAGCCGAGTTTATTTACCAAAATTTAATGATTGAGACCAACGTCATTCATCAAGCATTTATGAGCGGTGTTAAGAGGTTATTATTTTTGGGATCTAGTTGTATTTATCCTAAACTAGCCCCTCAACCAATGAGTGAGTCTGCTTTATTAACTGGGACGCTTGAGCCAACGAATGAGCCCTATGCTATTGCAAAAATTGCTGGCATTAAAATGTGCGAGAGCTATAACCGTCAGTATGGGCAAAGTCATGGGATCGATTACCGCTCTGTAATGCCAACTAACTTATATGGTCCAGGCGATAACTATCATTCTGAAAACAGTCACGTGATTCCTGCGCTTATCAGAAGATTTCATGAGGCAAAAATTGGCAATGCTCCAGAGGTGGTCATTTGGGGTACAGGGACACCAAGACGCGAATTCCTCTACGTTGATGATATGGCTGCGGCCTCTGTATTTGTAATGGAATTAGATAAGACCAACTACGATCAGCACACACAGCCGACGCAAAGTCATATTAATGTGGGTTTTGGTAGTGATGTCACCATTGCACAATTAGCAGGCGAAGTAGCCCAAGCAACAGGCTATGTAGGTAAAATTAGTTTTGATCCCAGTAAGCCTGATGGGGCACCAAGAAAGTGGATGGACTCAACTAGATTAAATCAACTTGGCTGGAGGGCAAAGGTGGCCTTAAAGCAGGGCTTGCAAGAGGCTTATCGAGAGTTTTTGTCTAGGTAGAGCGCATCAAATTACCTCGGTTGCCCCGACATTGAGTCTTTGTTTTGCAGGTATTGTGTTTGGGGTGATAAACAGTATTAGCATTCCCTCCTTAGCGACATATAAGGGTATTCATGTAGCCCTAACCCCCCCTTAACCTTATTAATATCGGTATGATTTCTATATATATTTTGCGTTGCAATATATTTTGGGGTAAAAAGTTTTTTCTTGTAAGATTAATGTTTTCATGGAATAAAAGTCGTAATGAAGGCTATCATATTGGCTGGAGGGCTGGGAACCCGGATTTCAGAGGAAACCTCTTCTCGTCCAAAACCCATGGTCGAAGTGGGTGGTAAGCCCATTTTATGGCACATCATGAAGATGTATTCAGCCCATGGCGTGAATGAATTTGTCATCTGCTGTGGCTATAAGGGTTACATGATCAAGGAGTATTTTGCGAACTACTTCTTGCATATGTCTGATGTGACCTTTGATATGGCGAACAACAATGCCATGCAAATTCACCAGCAACACGCTGAGCCTTGGAAAATCACCCTAATTGATACTGGCGAGAATACGATGACCGGAGGTCGTCTAAAGCGAGTAGCCCCCTATTTAGATGGGGAAGATTTTTGCTTTACCTATGGTGATGGTGTCGCTGATGTGGATCTCACTAAATTGATTGCCTTTCATAAAGCGCACGGCAAACAAGCTACGGTGACTGCAGTGCAACCCCCAGGCCGCTTTGGAGCGCTTGATATGGATGGCACCTCCGTGAACAGTTTTATTGAAAAACCGCATGGCGATGGAATGTATATCAATGGTGGTTTTTTTGTCCTGTCTCCCAAAGTGCTAGATCTGATTGAAGATGACAGCACGCTCTGGGAGAAGAAGCCTTTGGAAATACTTTCTTCAAGCGGTCAATTAGAAGCCTTTACCCATTCTGGCTTTTGGCAGCCCATGGACACGATGCGCGACAAGCAGCACCTCGAAGAGCTGTGGGCGACTGGTAAAGCACCTTGGAAAATGTGGGCATAAGCATGCCCAGCACCAAGACCGCTCGCGTCGACCCCTCTTTTTGGAATGGCAAACATATTTTTCTAACTGGCCATACCGGTTTTAAAGGTGGTTGGTTATCGCTGTGGCTCGCTTCAATGGGTGCCAAAGTCACAGGTTATGCATTAGCCCCCAATACGATCCCCAGCTTTTTTGAAGTGGCGAAGGTTGCGGACGATCTCGAGCAATCGCATATTGCGGATATTCGTGATTTAGAAAAGCTGCAAAAGGCAATGGCTGATGCCAATCCAGAAATCGTCATTCATATGGCTGCCCAACCTTTGGTGCGTTACTCCTATGCCAATCCAGTAGAGACCTATGCAACCAATGTCATGGGTACGGTTCATGTACTAGAGTGCATTCGCGCATTAAGTAGCGTGCGAGCTGCGGTCATAGTGACAACCGATAAATGTTACGAAAATAAAGAGTGGGCCTGGGGCTACCGTGAGAACGAACCCATGGGCGGTCATGATCCCTATAGCAATAGCAAAGGTTGTGCAGAGCTAGTTACCAGCGCGTATAGAGAGTCTTACTTTGCACCCGAGAAATATTCCCAGCATAAAGTTGCCATTGCCTCAGCTAGAGCCGGTAATGTCATAGGCGGAGGCGATTGGTCAGAAGACCGCCTCATTCCGGATGCGATTAAAGCCTTTGAAGCAAAAGAGACTTTAATGATTCGCAATCCTTTAGCAACGCGCCCTTGGCAACATGTCTTAGAGCCACTATCGGGTTACTTAGTCTTAGCCCAGGCGCTTTATGAAAAGGGTGCCCAATTTGATGGGGGCTGGAACTTTGGTCCACGCGATGATGATGCTCGCCCCGTTCAAGAGGTAATTGATCTACTGATTAAGAGCTGGGACTCTCCCGCAGCCTGGGTTCAAGATCAAAGTGAGCAACCTCATGAGGCTCACTCGTTAAAACTTGATTGCTCTAAAGCGCGTCAATCTCTTCATTGGGTTCCGCGCTGGACTCTAGAGCAAGCAATTGAAAATATTACGCAGTGGCAACAAGCCCATCAACAGCAACACAATATGCATGAAATGAGTTTGCAGCAAATTAGCGCTTATCAAAATTCTTAAATATATTTTAATAAATAAAAACAATGACCGAAACTTCTATCTCTATTGATCAGTTTGCCAAAGACAAAATTCGTAAGCAAATTTTGGAATTGGTAAAAGAGTATTCCGCCTTGGAGTTTGCTCCTAAGAAATTTATCCCAGGCCAAACAGCTGTGCCTCCATCGGGAAAATTGATCGACTCAAGAGAATTAGAGAATATGGTCGAGGCATCTTTGGATGGCTGGCTTACTACTGGGCGCTTTAACGATCTTTTTGAAAAAAAGCTCGCTGAGTTTATCGGTGTAAAGCATCTGATTACCGTGAACTCAGGTTCGTCTGCAAACTTGGTTGCCTTCTCAACCCTGACTTCCTCAAAGTTGGGTGATCGCGCCATTAAAAAGGGTGATGAAGTCATTGGGGTGGCCGCAGGCTTTCCAACAACGGTCAATCCCATTGTGCAGTTTGGTGCAGTGCCTGTTTTTGTGGACGTAGATCCAATCACTCACAATATCGATGCCTCTAAAATTGAAGCCGCGATAAGCCCCAAAACAAAAGCCATCATGTTGGCCCATTCGTTAGGCAATCCATTTAATTTAGATGTAGTGACTGCGATTTGCAAGAAACACAATCTTTGGTTGGTGGAAGATTGTTGTGATGCCTTGGGTACGACTTACAAGGGGCAGATGGTTGGCACCTTTGGGGATATCGCAACATTAAGTTTTTATCCAGCCCATCACATTACTATGGGTGAGGGCGGCGCAGTATTTACGAATAACTATGAGCTGAAGAAAATTGCGGAAAGTTTTAGAGATTGGGGTCGCGATTGTTATTGCCCTCCAGGAAAAGACAATACCTGCAGTAAGCGTTTTTCCTGGCAACTGGGAGATCTTCCGTATGGGTATGATCACAAGTACACCTATAGCCACTTAGGTTATAACTTAAAAATTACGGACATGCAGGCAGCCTGTGCCTTGGCTCAATTAGAAAAAGCACCCGCATTTATCCAAGCTCGTAAAGATAACTTCAAGTTTCTAAAAGAGCGTCTTGCCACTTGTGAGGAATTTTTGCAATTGCCTGAGGCAATTGACGGTTCCGATCCTTCTTGGTTTGGCTTTCCGATCACATTAAAAGAAGGTTGCCCAGTGTCACGCGTTGATCTCACAACCTATTTGGATCAAAACAAGATTGGTACCAGACTGCTATTTGCAGGTAACCTGACACGCCAGCCCTACATGAAGGATGCGCAATATCGCATTAGTGGCGAGCTTAAAAATACTGACATTGTGATGAACAACACATTTTGGATCGGTGTGCAGCCTGCTTTGACTAAAGAGATGTTGGAATACGCAGTAAGTCAGATTGAAACATTCTTAGGTGTCAATTTTTAAGAAAGAGTACATGAGAGTTGCTGATTACATTGTCGCCCGTTTGGCTTTCCTAGGTATAGATACTTCCTTCCTGGTTACTGGAGGCGGAGCCATGTATCTTAATGATGCTATTGGGGCTAGTGAGTCCTTAAAAAAGATTTATTGCCATCATGAGCAGGGCGCCGCAATGGCTGCTGAAGCATATGCTCGAGTTGCTCTTAAGCCTGCCTTGTTGAATGTAACCACTGGTCCTGGAAGCATCAATGCCCTGAATGGTGTTTTTGGCGCATATACCGACTCGATTCCAATGGTTGTCGTTTCTGGGCAAGTCAAGCGCGAGACCATGTTGTCATTTAATCCTGTACCAGGCTTGAGACAGCTTGGTGATCAGGAAGTTGATATTGTTGCGATGGCAAAGCCTGTAACAAAATGGGCTTATTTGCTGAAAACACCTGAAGAGATTGTTCAAAAAATTGATGAGGCATTTTTCCAGGCTGTAACGGGTAAACCTGGCCCTACTTGGCTTGATGTGCCAGTTGATATTCAAGGCGCGGTATTACCAGAAAGTTATGAAGCGCTAATTTCCAAACCTTTGGATTTGTCCTTGGAGCAATTGACTGTATCCTCGGCAGACATAGCAAAAATTATTGACGCCATCTCAACAGCAAAACGTCCGGTTATCCTTGCTGGTAGCGGCGTTCGCATTGCTGGGATGGCCTCTAAATTAGTTGAACTTGCCGAGGCTTTAGATATACCGGTGGTTACCGCTTGGACCCATGATATTTTTCCAAATGACCATCGTTTGTTTGCTGGTAGGCCGGGCACTATTGGTACGCGTGCAGGTAATTTTGTCGTGCAAAATTCCGACTTAGTTATTGTGCTTGGATCAAGATTAAATATACGGCAGGTAAGCTACAACTGGTCAAGCTTTGCACGTAATGCGAAGAAAATTTGGGTGGACATTGATCCTGCAGAATTTAAAAAACCATATGTCTCAGCTGATGTAACTATCACTGCTGACCTAAAAACATTTATTCCTACGCTGATTACCCAGGCAAAGGGTTTCCGATGGAAATCTTCTCATGGTTCTTGGGTTCAGTGGTGCGCTGATATCAACGCGCGGTTTACTCCAAAGGTAGCTGATTACCCAGTCTCGGAAGATGCGATTAATTCTTATCATTTTGTAGCTGAGTTATTTGAGCACTTGAAGGAAAATGACATTGTGGTTTGTGGCGATGCTACTGCGACAATCGTTCCGTTCCAGATTGGAAAAATAAAATCTGGAATGCGCTTGTTTAGTAATTCAGGATCAGCCTCAATGGGGTACGATATTCCTGCAGCACTTGGAGCGGCTATTGCCAATCCAAAGGCACGAATTATCTGCTTGGCTGGCGACGGAAGCAGTATGATGAATATTCAGGAATTGGAAACAATTAGCGGCCTTAAATTAAATGTATTGGTTTTCATTTTGAATAATGATGGCTACTTATCTATCAAGCAAACCCAGAGAAACTTCTTTAAACGAGAGGCTGGGTCTTCATCCCACTCAGGCCTATCTTTTCCAGATTTCAAAAAATTAGGCGAGGCCTTTAGTTTTAGGTCGATAGATCTGAAAAGAGAGGGTTGGAGAGAGGGCTTAAAGAACTTTTTAAATTCTCCAGGCCCGTCCTTGTGCAACACATTCTTAGACTTGCATCAGGAATTCGAGCCTAGATTGAAATCCAAAATGGTCGATGGTGTTATTAGTACGCCTGAGTTGGATGATATGCATCCATTTTTAGATCCCCAAGAATTAGCTAGCGTTCGAGATAGCGCATTAAACATTAATTAACAAAGAGGTTATATATGATTTCCCAAAGAGATAAAGAATTATTTGAAAATTTATTTGTTCTTGAGTTGGCTAATAATCACTGGGGCAGCGTTGATCGTGGGCTGAAGATTATTCGGGATTTTGGTACGGTTGTAAGGTACAACAATATCAAGGCTGCGATTAAATTACAGTTTCGCGATGTTGACAACTTTATCCACCCTGAATATAAGGGTAATCAGGAGTCTCGCTATATCAAGAAAACCGAGGCAACCAAGTTATCTAAAGAGGAGTTTTCTCGCCTATTGGAGGAAGTCAAAAATGTGGGTTGCATTCCAATGTCCACTCCATTTGATGAGGCCTCAGTTGATCTATGTGTCGACTTCGATTTGCCAATTATTAAAGTTGCTAGTTCAGATATGAATGATTGGCCGTTGCTCGAGAAGATTGCATCTACAAGAAGGCCTGTGATTATTTCAACTGGCGGTGCATCTGAAAAAGACTTGGATGATGTGGTCCATTTCTTTGAGAAACGTGATATTCCTTTAGCAATTAATCACTGTGTTTCTCTTTACCCTTCCGAAGACGATGAGTTAAATCTGAATCAAGTTGACTACTTAAAACATCGTTTTCCAAATCATGTGATTGGCCTATCCACTCACGAATACCATGATTGGCATTCATCAATGCTCATTTCTTATGGTAAGGGTGCCCGGTCATGGGAGCGGCATATTGATATTAATTACGAAGGTGTTCCGGTATCCAATTATTGCACTCTGCCTGAGCAGGCTGATGAGTGGTTTAAGGCATTTCATAAAGCAGCAGAAATGTGCGGCGGCCCATCAGATTCTCGCCGAGTTATCTCCAAGAAAGAGATCGAGTACTTAGATGCTTTGGTGCGCGGAGCTTATGCAAGGCGTGATTTGGAGCCCGGTTATGCTCTGAATGCAAATACATTCTCGAAGGATTTCTACTTGGCTATTCCTTTATTAAAAGGACAATTATCTTGTCGTGAGGTTATGAATGGTGAGAAATTGACTAAGCCTATCAAGGCAAATGAAGCGCTTTCGATCGAGCATATTGATGGTCCATATGCAGAAAATGCTGCTTTGAAAGAATTAATTCTGAAAAGGGGCGCCTAGATTTCGGCGTATGGTGTTTTAAATAAATAGAATGAATCCAAGTAAAGTGAATTTTGCCAATTTTGAGACTCAATGCATGTTGCTTGGGGGTGTGCATACGTCAAAAATCTCTAAGGAAAAGCCCATATTCATTTTTGGTGCTGGTGAATTTGGAAAGAGTGTAGCCAAAGCCTTAAAAGTTAATAATTTTGCTGTTGCGGGATTTATTGAAACAAACCCAAGACAAGAAATTATCGATGGTTTGCCAGTACTTTCTTGGGGAGATTTGACCTCACAAAAATGTTTAGGTCAGCTTCTTATTGGGATTTATAACAGGGATACTCCTTTTGATGAATTGATGAATTTCGCCAAAACTTCTGGCTTTGAAGATGTTCTGATGCCTTGGGATGTGTATGCCGCGTTAAGTAAAGAGTTGGGTTGGAGATACTGGTTGAGTCGTAAAGAAGTTATTTTGAATGCTGTTGATCAGATCAAAAATACCTTTGATTTATTGTCGGACGAGGAAAGTAAACATACTCTTTTAAGTATTTGCACATTTAGGCTTGGTTTAAATGACAGCTATGCAAGTTTCAAACATGAAGATGAGCAATACTTCAATTCTTTAACGTTGAAAAAATTTCAAAATTCCAATAGTTGTAGCTATGTTGACTGCGGCGCATATAACGGAGATACTTTTATAGAGGCTAACGATAAATTGCCTCTGTCTAGCGCCTATTTATTTGAGCCCGATCCTACTAATTTTAAGCAGTTAGTTGAGGTCGTAAAAAGATCCAGCTTAGCCCCGGTATGTTTCCCAGTCGCAGTATCAGATCATTATCAAATTTTGTCTTTTAGTGGCGCAGGAGAGGGTGGGGCAATTTCACTGGATGGATCAGTGCATATTGCGGCAGCGTCCCTTGATGGGTTGCTGCCAAACTCTACGGTGGATTTTATTAAATTTGACGTAGAGGGTGCTGAAGCACCTGCAGTCTTGGGTGCTAGGCTGTTGATTCAGCGCTCAAGACCTGTTCTTGTGCTTTCGTTATACCACCGACCAGCAGACTTATGGGAAATACCAGCTTTAATTGCAAATCTTTGTGCGGACTACAATTTTTATATAAGGCAACATTTCAACAATAGTTTTGATAGTGTTTTATATGCTATCCCTAAATGACCATGCATGGTTTAGAGTGCTCAAAAATTAAAACAGTTATCTTTGATTTGGATGGAACCCTCATTGAGTCAGCACCTTCAATTCTTAATGGTCTAGAAGTTGCTATTAAAAAATCTGGGTTACTTCCTGCTTTACCGCTTGAATCAAGTCTCGTTGGCCCACCACTAAAAGACACTCTGACAAAACTGGTTGGTGATCAATTGGATGTTGATTTAGATGTTTTAGCGTCTGACTTTAAAGCTTACTATGACACCTTTGGTTTTAAGGAGTCTAAGGTATATCCTGGGGTGCAGGATATGCTTAATCAACTAAAAAAATTCAATGTATCCCTGTATTTGGCTACCAATAAGCGTTTAGAACCTACATTAAAAATTATTGATTATTTGGGGTGGACATCATTATTTGATGGAGTTTATGCAATTGATAAATTTGCCACATCGCATTTTTCAAACAAAGCCACAATGATCGGTGCTTTAATTCAAGCAGAATCAATTGAAAAAGCGCATGTTATATACGTAGGAGATCGAATTGAGGATCATGAAGCATCGGCGATAAATGGAATAGCTACTATATTGGTGAATTGGGGTTATGGTAATTTTCAAAATAATACTGCTACTGATAAAGTCAAATATGTAGGCTCTCCAAATGAGTTATATCGAATGATTGTGGGGTAGGGGTGAGTTCGCTATTGGTAATAGGGGGATCAGGTTTTTTTGGTAAGACAATTTTAGATGCCTATAGTCGCGGCAAGTTAGAAAAATGGCAGATAACCAAAGTCTATATATTTTCTAGAAATGCAAGTGCCTTGATAAGCTCTAATCCAGAATTGCTTAGTGATTCGGTATTGCTAATTGACGGTGACATAACTAAATGTGACGGCTTGCCAATTGCAGATTACGTTATTCATGCGGCAGCGTCTTCAAATGCTTCAAGATATATCGAAACGCCTGAGGCAGAAAAGAAAAATATATTAGCTGGTACGATCAATTTTTGTAGATTGATACTGTCAAAGTACAGTAAGGCGTCAAAGATACTGTATGTTAGCTCCGGAGCAGTATATGGAGCATCTTCTCCAACTGGAGTTCCATTTGTTGAGGAGGATGAATTTATGCCAATTAATGAAATAGACGAAAAAAAAAGACATTATGCGGCTGCCAAGCGAGATTCAGAGGCGCAAATAATTGCCTTAGGAAAAAATGGATCAAGCGTTTCAATTGCCAGATGCTTTGCATTTATAGGAAAATATTTACCAAGAGACCAACATTTTGCCATTGGCAACTTCGTTCAAAATGGCTTGGATCAAAGCCCGATCAATGTTAAGGCGCGCAAAAAAATCTATCGTAGCTATATGTATGCGGATGATCTAGTGGAATGGCTGATGTCCTTGGTAGAAAATGCAAATGAGACTTGCCCCATTTTCAATGTCGGCTCAGATGAGTCTATAGAGATTAGGGAGCTTGCTGCATTGGTAGGCAATTTTTATAATGTTCCTATAGAGACAAAACAATGCACTGAGGAAGGACAAGATTTTTATGTCCCATCAGTGGAGAAAGCTAGGCGAGAGCTAGGACTAAACATAAACTATCCTATTACAGATGCAATTAGGATTAATAATGTGTCTTTACATGAG
>Ga0118677_10010392_pt1 | contig 14251 bp, 14 predicted proteins | sample AliMusrvi5mmetaG_FD_86154 | JGI IMG/M metagenome (GOLD analysis project Ga0118677, IMG submission 86154) | reverse complement strand
ATATAAAGATGGACACGTTGAGATCGGCTCGTGGGGGAGTGAACTCACGATGAACCCCCAAGTATCATCTGTAAGACAGAATCTCAGCCTGCTTATTGATAACGGAGTTGTTGCTCCTGACCTTAATAAAGATGTCCTCGCCAAGTGGGGGTGGACTGTTAAGAACGCTCACTATGTTTGGCGTTCGGGTGTCGGAATTGATGCATCAGGGAACGTGATTTACGTTGCGGGCAATTCGCTGTCGGTGCAGAGTTTGGCTAACTTGCTGAAAACAGCAGGTGCTGTACGGGCGATGGAACTTGATATCAATCAAGAGTGGATTTCATATATGTGGTACCCACTGGCAACAAATGGGGTCGCTGTAAATCCAATTAAGTTAGTGCCCTTTACCCGCCCCGCAAAGCGCTACTTCAGTCCGAGCAGCCGCGATTTCTTCGCGGTGTATTCCCGCGAGAAGCAACTACCTACTTCTCCTGAATCAAATACTCACTCAAGCGCGCTGCAGTCGCCATCACTTGTGCCGCGTGTGCTCTACCAGGTTGGCGACTGAAGCGCTCCATCGGGCCACTGATACTTACTGCTGCAATAACTTTGTTATTGGGTCCACGGACCGGTGCACTTACCGATGCCACTCCAGCTTCACGCTCTCCAACTGATTGCGCCCACCCGCGTCGGCGTACCGCCGAAAGGGTGGCGGCAGTGAACTTTGCATTCACCAATCCACGATGCAACTTATCCGGCTCTTCCCATGCCAAAAGAATCTGTGCGGCAGATCCCGCCTGCATAGTAAGGACGGTTCCGACTGGAACAGAGTCGCGCAAGCCCGACAAACGTTCAGCCGTTGCAACGCAGATGCGTTGATCGCCTTGGCGACGATACAACTGCGCACTTTCACCGCATGCATCGCGGAGTGCAGATAGCGCAGGTGCGGCAACAGAGAGCAAGCGATCCTCGCCAGCGGCGGATGCCAGCTCAGCGGCGCGCGCACCAAGTACGAAGCGCCCCATCAGATCGCGAGTTACCAGGCGATGGAATTCAAGTGCCACGGCCAAGCGGTGAGCGGTCGGACGAGCGATTCCAGTAGCGGCTACCAGTTCTGCAAGGGAGTGCGGCCCCGCCTCAAGAGTGGCCAATATTCGGACGGATTTGTCTAATACGCCGACTCCGCTATTCTTAGTGTCCATACTCTAATACTGGCATCTTACACTTTGAGATGCAAGATCTGAGGGGATTTCACCGCATAAGGAGGAGCAATGAGTAAGACGCTAGCCGAGAAGATTTGGGCCGATCACGTTGTCCGTAGTGCCGAGGGAGAACCTGACCTCGTTTATGTCGATCTCCACCTCATTCACGAAGTCACTTCTGCGCAGGCCTTTGATGGACTGCGCCTGGCGGGCCGCCAAGTGCGCCGCCCTGACCTCACCATTGCAACAGAGGATCACAACACTCCGACCCTCAACATCAATCTTCCTATCGCAGATCCCGTCTCGAAGTTACAGGTGGATACCCTGCGCCAGAATGCAGCCGAGTTTGGAATTCGCATCCACTCTCTGGGCGACGCCGAGCAAGGAATCGTCCACGTCGTTGGACCGCAACTTGGAATTACTCAACCTGGTATGACAATCGTCTGCGGCGATTCACACACTTCGACCCACGGAGCTTTTGGTGCTCTCGCCTTTGGTATCGGAACTTCCGAGGTAGAGCATGTTCTCGCTACACAGACTTTACCTTTGGTTCGCCCTAAGACGATGGCGATCAATGTTGATGGTGTTCTTCCAGAAGGCGTTACCGCAAAGGATGTGATCCTTGCGATCATCGCGAAGATCGGCACTGGCGGCGGTCAGGGCTACGTGATCGAATACCGCGGATCGACAATCCGTGCGCTCTCGATGGAGGGTCGCATGACGATCTGCAATATGTCCATCGAAGCTGGTGCTCGTGCGGGGTTGATTGCACCCGATGAAACAACATTTGAATATGTGAAGATCAAGCCACATGCACCGCAAGGCGCGGACTGGGATGCTGCAGTTGAATATTGGAAGACGCTACAGAGCGATGCTGATGCAAAGTTCGATGTCGAGATCTCCTTTAAAGCCGAAGAGTTGGCACCATTCGTTACATGGGGAACTAACCCTGGACAAGGACTTCCACTTAACGCCTCAGTTCCAAATCCCGCTGAAATTTCCGATGTGGAAGAGCGCGGTGCTGCGGAGCGCGCACTTACCTACATGGGTCTTGAAGCAGGAGTTCCTCTTAAGTCGATCAAGGTTGACACTATTTTCTTAGGCTCTTGCACCAACGGTCGTATTGAAGATCTGCGGGCGGCGGCAGCTGTACTCAAGGGGAAGCAGAAGGCTGATTCAGTCCGCATGTTGGTAGTTCCGGGATCTGCGCGCGTTCGTCTGCAAGCGGAGCAAGAAGGACTCGATAAGGTCTTTATCGACTTTGGCGCCGAATGGCGTAATGCTGGTTGCTCTATGTGTCTTGGAATGAACCCTGATCAACTTGCTGTTGGTGAGCGTTCTGCATCAACCTCAAATCGTAACTTTGAAGGACGTCAGGGCAAGGGTGGTCGTACACACCTCGTGAGCCCATTGGTTGCAGCAGCAACTGCTATCCGCGGCACACTCTCATCTCCAGCAGATCTGTAAGGAGCACACAATGGAAAAATTTATAACTCATACAGGTACAGCCGTTCCACTGCGTCGCTCCAATGTTGATACCGATCAGATCATTCCTGCGGTTTATTTGAAGCGCGTGACTAAGAGCGGTTTCGAAGATGGACTCTTCGCGGCTTGGCGCAACGATCCTGACTTTGTTCTCAATCAACCGCAGTACAAAGATGCAACAGTCCTCGTTGCCGGCGCTGACTTCGGTACCGGCTCTTCTCGTGAGCACGCTGTTTGGGCTCTGCAAAACTACGGCTTCAAAGCAGTGATTTCTAGTCGTTTCGCCGATATTTTCCGCGGCAACTCACTTAAGGGCGGCTTGCTCACCGTGATCCTGCCTCAAGAGAACGTAGAGAAGATCTGGGATCTTATTGAAACCGACCCCACAACAGCTGTGACCGTTGATTTGGAGGCTAAGAACGTGCGCCTCGGGAGCGAGGTCTTCCCCTTCGAACTCGATGATTACACCCGCTGGCGTCTGATGGAAGGTCTCGATGACATCGGATTAACGCTAAAAAACATCGATGCGGTGAGCGCCTACGAAAGCGCTCGTCCGGCTTACAAGCCTAAAACCCTTCCAGCACGCTCATAATTCGCCTGTTCAGCGGTGGAGATGAAACTCTCCACCGCTGATTTAGAGTTTTTTACGCGTAAAAAGTGCACTTTTTCACCTGCGACACACCGTTATTAATAGACGGTCTTTCAAGATTGCACGCGTAGATTTCTTGTATGTAGGCAAAAGCCTAATGAATACGCGTATTTAAGGGGAACTAATGAACAAGGCCCAGTTCATCGCATACTTGGCTCCACAGTTTGGAGATAGCAAGAAGGAGGCAGCTCGCGCTGTCGATGTAGTTTTTGATGCAATCGTGCGTAACATCTCAAAGGGTGACGATGTGATGATCAATGACTTCGGTAAGTTCAAGAAGGTTGATCGTCCAGCACGTAAGGGTCGCAACCCATTTACCGGTGAGACCATTCAGATCAAGGCGAGCAAGAAGGTGCGCTTCTTGCCAGCAAAGGCACTTAAGGAGATCATCTCTGGCGCTCGTAAGCTTGAAGCCGCACCAAAGCCACCAGTAAAGGTTGTTCCAAAGGTAGTTGCTAAGCCTGTCGTAAAGGCAGTTGCCAAGAAGGCAGCTCCTGCAAAGAAGGCAGCACCAGCCAAGAAGGCAGCACCAGCCAAGAAGGCTCCTGCGAAGAAGGCAGCACCAGCAAAGAAGGCTCCTGCGAAGAAGGCAGCACCAGCAAAGAAGGCAGCTCCAGCCAAGAAGGCAGCTCCAGCCAAGAAGGTAGTCAAGCGTTAATCTGTTCTACATTCAGATCGGGGGAGGCGTAATCGCTTCCCCCGATTTCTTTTTGTAACACTGGCCGAGCGACTAAACTCTCTTCGTGGCTAATCAGGGAAGTGATCTCAACCCCGTCTACAGCCCACCACGTGGAAGACCTCTTGGCGCCAATGCAACGTGGAAAGTTGGAGCAGCGCTCTTAATTCCACTATTGAAATTGATTTCAAAGCCGCGCTGGCTTGGCACTTCGAATATTCCAAAGAGCGGTCCTATGATCGCAATCAGCAATCATATTTCTTATGTTGATCCTTTGATCTTTGCTCACTTCTTATACGGAAATGGCCGTGCAGTTCGATTCTTAGGTAAGGCATCACTCTTTCGCTTACCCATCGTTGGTTGGGTCCTACGTGGCGCCGAACAGGTCCCTGTTGAGCGAGAGATCAAGGGAGCAGCGGCAGTCGCGCTGCCACATGCAATCGCCTTTCTTAACGCTGGGCACTGCCTAGGCGTCTACCCTGAGGGGACTTTGACGCGCGATCAAGATCACTGGCCCATGGTTGCCAAGACCGGATTGGCGCGTCTGGCTGTGATGACAAGGGCGCCGGTAATTCCGTGTGCACAATGGGGAGCGGTAGAAATTCTGGCTCCATATAGCAAGCGCCCTAAATTGTGGCCTCGTACAACGGTCACGGTAATTGCTGGTGCCCCTCTCGATTTCTCTCCCTGGTACGGAAAAGAAGATGACCATGACGCAATGATCGAGGCAACTGCATATGCAATGGCTGCGATTACAAAGTTGTTAGCTGAAATTCGCGGAGAGGCCGCACCTACAACGATTTTTGATCCTCGGCACTCAGATCTTCCGCGTACGGGAAATTATAAGAAGAGGAAGAACAAGTAATGACGCGTGTAACAGTTTTAGGGACCGGTGCTTGGGGAACGACCCTGGCACAGGTGCTCTGCGATGCCGGTCACCAAGTGTTGATCTGGGGTCGCAACGACGAGGTGGTGAGTGAAATAAATTCGTCGCGAAGCAATCACAAGTTTCTTCCCGGGATCTATCTTCCGGAAAACTTGCACGCGACATCTAATATCGAAGAAGCTTTTAAATTTGGAGAAGCGATTGTTCTTGCCGTTCCAGCACAGACTCTGCGTGAGAATTTGAAGAATTGGAGCGCGATCTTTCCGAAGGATCTGCCGATCATCTCCACACTTAAAGGCATCGAAGCAGAGACGATGTCGCGCATGACCGAGGTGATCGTCCAAGAGCTCGGTACTGATGCGGCTTTGATTGGTCTAATCACTGGACCAAATCTCGCTGGTGAGTTATCACTACGAGAGCCCGCAGGTGCTGTAGCTGCCTCCTCGAACCCTCAACTCCAAGGCTTGATGATCGATTTATTTACGACTCCGTACTTCCGCATCTATCCCTCGGATGACCTTGTGGGATGCGAACTAGCGGGCGCCGCGAAGAGCGTGGTGGCCCTTGCAGTGGGTATGACTATCGGAATGAATCTTGGTGAAAATACACAAGCGATGATCATCACACGCGGTTTATCTGAGGTGGCGCGCTTTGGGCAGAGCTATGGCGCAAATCCACTGACATTCTTGGGCTTGGCGGGTATGGGAGATATCGTCGCGAGTTGCGGCTCTGCGCTCTCACGCAATCGTCAATTTGGCGAGGCCTATGGTCGAACCGGCACGATGGATGGCGCACGTTCGGAGGTTGCTAAGACTGTGGAAGGCGTTGCATCGGCGCCTGCGATTCGCGAGTTGGCGCATCGAGTTGGAGTCGAAGTCCCTATCATTGAAGTTATGGCAGATGCAGTTACCGGATCAATCACTCCCCACCAAGCGATGGAGCGCTTGATGTCCGTCAGCACGCTGGCCGAATTATGATGAGTAAAAAGCGGGTCGCAATTGTTTTTGGTGGGCAATCTTCTGAACACGAAATCTCTTGCGTCTCCGCTGGGGGAGTACTTGGCGCGATAGACCGTGAACGATTTGATCCGATCCTCATTGGAATCACACGTTCAGGCAAATGGGTGCTCGTAGATCAAGCGACAACGCTCGCCATCAAAGAAGGCAAACTCCCAGAAGTCGATGCTTCATTACCAGCCATCGATGCCGATATTCATGGATTTAACTCTAACGGGAAGGCGCTAAATATCGATGTGCTCTTCCCGCTCCTTCATGGCCCATACGGGGAAGATGGCACGATGCAAGGGCTCTGCGAAATGGCTGGCATCAGATATGTCGGTTCCGGAGTTTTAGCCAGCGCGGTTGCTATGGATAAAAGCTTTGCCAAACCTATCTTCGCAGCGCATGGTCTCAAGGTCGCGCCCGGAATCGTTCTTAAGCAAGGAGAGTGGAGCGCTTCGCAGATCGAAAACTTGAAGTATCCGGTCTTTGTAAAACCTGCGCGGAGTGGTTCAAGTCGTGGAACCACCAAAGTTAAAAGCTTTGCAGAGTTACAAGCAGCGATTGATCACGGCTTCGAATTTGATACCAAGGTAATGATTGAAGAGGCGATCGTGGGTCGCGAGATTGAGTGTGGAGTACTGGAGAGCGCAGGAAATGCACAGGCCTCGCCAATAGGTGAGATCAAAATCCTTGGCAAGCACGAGTTCTATGATTTTGAAGCGAAGTATCTGGATAATGCAACGACGGTTGCATTCCCAGATGACCTGCCCGCAGGAGCCGAAAAAGCTATTCAAGAGGCCGCCATCAAAGCCTTTAAAGCCCTCGATTGCGAAGGTTTAGCACGCGTTGATTTCTTCTATACCGACGGGGGAGAAATTGTTATCAACGAGTTGAATACGATGCCTGGATTTACGCCAACTTCGATGTTCCCTAAATTATGGGAGCGCGGTGGCCTGAGTTATTCAGAGGTAATTACGAAACTTATTGATGCTGGTCTAACACGTTCGGGTCACGTTACGCGATAAGGGAACTTACCTCGATTGCCAACGAATGGCGATCAACTTTGAGCAACGAGTGGTTCGGAAGTTCCTGCCAACCTGTCTGCGTCCAGCCCGAGGAAGCAACCAGTACCTCTTTGCCGTCGGCGCGGTAGAAGAGATCGTAGTAACCTGGAAGTTCTCCGTGTGGAATCCTTTCATCGTTATGTTCGTTGACTACAAAGAATTCGCTCGGTGTAAGGAACATACAGTTAATGCTTGAGTAGACGGCATTCGCTTGGATGATTTTGATCGCGGAACGGATTCCTTCTTCGACGCCAAACTTCTCGATCTCGGTCACAATCAGGTAGAAGTAGCTCTCACTATCGGTCTGGCCGCGACGTAGCGCTGCATACTTTGGCTCGATGAAAGCATCGATGGATTCAGGTGGAATCAGTGCTCCATTATGCGTGAAGGAGTAGTCGCGATATGTGAAGGGATGTGTGTTTCCTTCGTTAATCGCAAGCCCACCGGTCGCCCAGCGCAGGTGGAGCAGCGCACCATTGGATTTGATGTTGTGGGAGGCCTGATCGAAGGCTTTGCTCTCCTTTGCCCGCGTAGGTTCGATTAGGAGTTCAGGATGGGATTCGGTATCGCAGGTTGCAATTCCCCAGCCGTCTCCGTGGCGTGCTGATAGCGCTGCAAATTCTGCGAACTCATTACCGACCGCTTCAACGAGAGTCTGTTCGTCCGCTGATACAAATCCCATTAAACGACACATCATCGGGTCCTTTTCGTGAGTGGGTTAAATACTAAATATTGGTATCGAAGAAGACGTTCTTGGTTTCCGTAAATGCATCGAGTGCGTCAGGGCCAAGTTCGCGCCCTAGGCCGGATTGCTTATAACCACCGAATGGGGTCCAGTAACGGACCGAAGAGTTGGAGTTGACCGAAAGATTGCCAGCTTCGACTGCGCGGGAAACGCGAACTGCGCGACCGATATCGCGCGACCAGATCGATCCCGATAAGCCGTACTCGGAATCGTTGGCTAAGCGAATTGCATCTGCTTCGTCTTCGAAAGGAAGCACCGATACAACGGGTCCGAAGATCTCTTCGCGATAGGCACGATCTTGAGTAGAAGTAGCAAGAAGAACAGTTGGCGCCATCCAGAATCCGGCACTATCTGGCTTATTGCCAGTAAAGGCTACGTTGGTTCCTTCCGGAAGATATTCGCGAACGCGCTCGAGTTGTGTCGCAGAGATCAAGGGACCCATCTCGGCAGTTTCGAGTTCGGGAGATTCCACGCGGAACTTTTTAACCGCAACTTCAAATTTCTCCATGAACGAATCAAGCACTGAGCGCTGCACCAAAATGCGGGAACGAGCGCAGCAATCTTGCCCAGCGTTGTCGAAGACGGCGCCTGGCGCGCTAGCGGCCGCCTTCTCAATATCGGCATCAGCAAAGATGACGTTGGCACTCTTGCCGCCGAGCTCGAGGGTCAACCGTTTCACCTGGTCGGCGCAACCACGCATGATCCCTTTACCCACGGTCGTTGAACCAGTGAAGACAATCTTGCGAACGTGTGGGTGAGTAACAAAGCGCTCACCGACAATGCTTCCCTTACCAGGAATTACGTTGAAGACACCTTCAGGAATACCCGCAAGCAGCGCGAGTTCTCCGAGGCGAATTGCAGTGAGCGGTGTGAGCTCGGCAGGCTTTAGAACAACTGTATTTCCGGCAGCCAAAGCAGGAGCAAATCCCCAACCAGCGATTGGCATAGGGAAGTTCCAAGGCACGATGATGCCGATTACGCCAAGAGGTTCCTTGAAAGTGATATCGATTCCGTTAGGAACTGGAATCTGGCGACCGAAGAGGCGCTCTGGAGCCGCGCTGTAATAATTGAGGCAATCGCGCACATTGCCGGCCTCCCAACGGGCATTTCCGATCGTGTGACCAGAGTTAATGACTTCAAGCGCCGCCAACTCTTCGATATGTTCATCCACCACAAGCGCAAAGTTGCGCAATAACTTAGCGCGATCACCCGGATTTACCTTGCGCCAACTATCAAATGCCTTGTGTGCCCGCTCGATAACGAGATCGGTATCTTCTAAATCTGCGAGGACTACCTCAGCAACTGGAAGCGCGCTGGCAGGGTTAATGACGGTATATATGCTCATAATAAATAGTTACCTTACATGCGTTCGAAGTTACGAAAGCGCTCCCAATCGGTGACAGCGCGGCTAAATGCATCAATCTCGGTATCGGCCATGTGGGTGTAATGCTTCTGGACATCTTCACCGAAGGTCTTCTTGACCCACTCGCTATTTGCCCAGAGATCGCGGGCCTCATGGAGCGAGGTTGGAACACGGGAGGTTTCCAGTGCATACGCATTGCCCTCAAAAGCGGACTCAAGAACGAGCTCATTTTCGATTCCATCGAGTCCGGCAGCCACCATCCCGGCGACGGCGAGATAAGGATTGGCATCCCCGCCTGGCACGCGGTTCTCGATGCGGAGTGAATGCCCCTGACCGACGAGGCGTAGCGCGCAGGTACGGTTATCGCGACCCCACTTAAGCGCCGTGGGAGCGAAGGTGCCGTATTGATAGCGCTTGTAAGAGTTGATGTTTGGAGCGAAGAGCAGAGTCAGCTCACGCATGTGTGCCTGAATACCCGCGAGGTAGTTACGCCCCAAAGCCGAAAGTCCGTCGCCGGCATCTCCCGCGAGTACTGCCGAATCATCTTTGCCGCGGAACGAAAGGTGGATGTGGCAGGAGCTACCTTCACGCTCATTGAACTTAGCCATAAAGGTTAGAGAGCAACCCTGTTGTGATGCGATCTCTTTGGCACCCATCTTGTAGATCGAATGGTTGTCGCAGGTGCGCAGAGCCTCTTCATATCTAAAGGCGATCTCGTGTTGTCCGAAGTTGCATTCACCCTTTGCGGATTCGACAATCAATCCAGCCCCATGCATGTTGAGGCGGATTGCACGAAGCAACTTTTCAACACGCGCTGTACCAATTAATGAGTAATCGACATTGTATTGGTTGGCGGGGGTGAGGTCCTTGTACCCCTTATCCCAAGCCTGCTCAAAGGTATCTTGGAAGACAATAAATTCAAGCTCTGTTCCGCAGAGAGCAAGCATGCCTGCGGCATCCAGACGTGCGAGCTGCCTCTTCAAGATGGAGCGCGGAGAGACCGATATGTCATGTTTGTGATGATCCACGAAATCCGCAACGACCATCGCAGTTCCATCATGCCAAGGTAGGTAGCGCAGCGTTTCAAAATCTGGCGCCATCCCCATATCGGCATAACCAGTATCCCATGATGAGACGTCGTAGCCCTGCACGGTATTCATATCTATATCAACTGCTAATAAGTAATTGCACCCCTCGGTGCCATTCTTAATCGTGTCAGCTATGAAGAAGGGTGCGTGGATCCGCTTGCCTTGCAATCGACCCTGCATATCCGTCGCACCGACAACAACTGTGTCGATCTTTCCGCTGGCGACATCTTCCTTTAACTGCTCCAAGGAGAGAGACACAAATACCTCCGACTAGATCGAACGCGCAGGTTCGAGTGGCTGAATGGAGCGAGGTTACTCGGGGGATTAGGGGCGCACAATAGAAGGCGCTTCGTGGCGACAGACATAAAAAACTCTGAGAAACTCCCTCGAACTCCCTTCCAAAAGGCAAAGTGACAAGGCACACTTACCCTCAATCCGCGGTTGGCGCATCCCCTGGCACCCCACGGAAATCGGATCACCGACTAACGGATGGGACGCACATATATGAGCAGTACTCATGATGCAGATGCGAAAAAATTAGCGGAACTTGGATATAAACAGGAGTTCGACCGTAAGTGGTCCGGCTTCAATAACTTTGCAATCTCCTTCTCAATCATCTCGATTCTTTCGGGTTGCTTCACAACCTTCGGTCAGGCTTGGAATAACGGTGGCCCAGTAGCAATCGCTCTTGGTTGGCCGTTAGTCGCCACCTTCGTGACATTGGTGGGACTATCGATGGCAGAGTTGGTTTCAGCAATGCCAACGGCTGGCGGAATTTACTATTGGTCGCTAAAGCTCGGAAAGCCAATCCACGGATGGATCACCGGGTGGCTTAATCTGATGGGACTCGTAGCAGTCACGGCAGGCGTTGACTTCGGTCTGGCGCTCTTCGCTCAGAATGCAGCAGCGCAATATTGGAAGTGGTTCAACCCAACTAACCTCAAGCAGACTTTCTTGATGTTCGTAATCATTTTGTTGCTTCACGTGCTCATCAACGTGTATGGAGCAAAATTGATTCACCAGTTCCAGGGTGTCAATGTGTGGTGGCACGTTGTCGGCGTTGCGACGATTATCTTGATCTTCATTTTCTACCCAACACACCATGCCAGCGCATCTTGGGTTTTCTCGCATCACATTAATAACGGTGGATTCGGAACAGGTAACGGGAAGTTCTGGTGGTACATCTTTCCGCTAGGTTTCTTGCTCTCTCAATACACCTTGACAGGTTTTGACGCTTCGGCTCACGTGTCGGAGGAGACCGGCGGAGCATCAACTGAAGCTGCCAAGGGAATCTGGAAGTCCATTGTCTACTCGGGTGTTGCAGGTTGGATCATGTTGCTTGCCATGCTCTTCTCAATCGTTGGGCCACAAGCCGATGCGATCAGCAAGGGCGGCGGTTCTTCGGGAGCAGTTATTGTGACTGTGCTCGGTCTTGGAATCTGGGCGAAGCTCGTGTTCATCATTAGTTGCGTCGGTCAATTCCTCTGCGGAATGTCTTGCGTAACGGCTGGTTCGCGCATGCTCTTCGCTTTCTCTCGCGACAAAGCTGTCCCAGGAAGCGGTTGGTTCTCTAAGCTCGACGGAAATCGAAACCCATCTAACGCGGCAATCGGTCTTGCTACGGCAGCATTGGTTATTACGCTTCCAGCGCTCTACGCGCCAAAGGGCGTCCCTGGTTATCCAGTGGCTTTCTTCGCCGTAACTTCCATCACGGTAATCGGTCTCTTTACCGCCTTTGCAATTCCAATCTATCTGCGCTGGCGCATGGGAGATAAGTTCGTCCAAGGCGAATGGAATTTAGGCAAGCACTGGAAGTGGATAGCACCATTGGCAGTTTTAGAAGTAGCAATCGTCTCGATCTACTTCATCCTGCCGGCCACGCCAGCTGCCATTCCTTTCCGTAAGGGATTCTCACTAGTTAGCTTCAACTACACACCTGTTGCGGTCATCGTCATCCTCGGTGGCGCCCTCATCTGGTGGTTTGCAGGAGCTAAGAACCACTTCAAAGGACCAATTCGTACAATCGATCAGAAGTAGCAGTAGTTGCCTAGAATTCACCCGTTGGCCGAAAGGTCAGCGGGTGAATTTCTTTTCGCCCCATTTTTGAAGGAGATCATTAAATGGCAGGCAGAGTGGCAGGGTTAGTAGCGATCGTTACTGGTGCCGGATCCGGAATTGGTCAGGCGAGTGCAATCCGCCTAGCCGAAGAGGGTGCGACAGTCGTCTGCGCGGACATCAATGAAAGTGCTGCCCAAGCAACTGCGGAATCGATCATCGCTACAGATGGTCAGGCGACCTGGGCCGCGATCGATATCTCAGATTCCGAAGTTTGTACTGACCTCGTCGCTAAGGTCGTTGCCGACTTTGGGAGCATCGATATCTTGGTCAACAATGCCGGTGTTAATCTGCCCGGAGTCTTTCATGAAGTAAGCAACGAGACGATTGATCGCACCTTGAATGTAAACGTCAAAGGTGCAATGTATTTAACCCGGGCCGCGATTCCCTTTATGCTCAAAAAAGGGAGCGGTTCTATCGTCAATATGTCGAGCGTCAACGGGTTGGTATCAGAGCCTTATCTGAGCGTTTATTCTGCTTCAAAGGGCGCAATTGTGATGTTCACCCGCGGAATCGCTCTGGACTACGCCAAGCAGGGAATTCGCTGTAACGCGATCTGTCCCGGCTGGGTGGATACCCCGATCAACCATGCCCACGCAAAGATGCTTGGGGGACTCGATCACGTTTACAAAACTATTGACTCCTTCCAACCTATCGGTCGACCGGGAACATCGCGCGAGATTGCGAACTTGGTGCTTTTTTTAGCTTCGGATGAATCGTCCTTTATGACTGGTTCGATTGTCTCAGCAGATGGTGGAATGACTGCTCAATAGTTAGAGGTCAATGGACATAAAGGTATTGAATTCACTCGGTACATAATCACCAAATGGAGCAGAGGGTTGAAAGCCCAAGCCTAAGTAAAGTCTGCGAGCGGGTTCGTAAGGTGGGTGGCTTCCGGTTTCGAGGTTTACCCGAGTGAGGTTTTGGCTCCGCGCGAATTCCAGGATATGAGCCACGATCGCGGTGCCTACTCCCTTGCCGCGCGATTCCTTGGAGGTATGCATCGATTTGAGTTCAGCTTCGCCTGCGCCTAACTCTTTGAGGGCTCCAACTCCCAAAAGCAGACCATCGTCACGTGCTGCAAAGAAGGTGATCTCCGGAACGCGCAACTTTTCAACATCGAGCGCAAAAGAATGTTCGAGGGGAGTCACCTCGTGGCAGAAATCAAGATGAGTCTGTAATAGGGCTTTAACATCAGGAGTTAAAGGATCTTCTTGTTCTATTACTAGCACCGTGACCTTAAATTCCTTCCAGGACTTCTCGTCCCCAGCTTTGGACGATCGGTTTCCATGTGGCGATGAGCACCGATTCCGCAGCGGCCATTTCAGGTTGAATGGTGGCTTTACCAGAATCCTTGAAGGCGTTGTCGGCTTCCGCTTCCCACCACTTCACAATTTCGAGATCAATCTCTGGGTGGAACTGCACACCGTAACTTTTCGTGCCGAGGCGATAGATCTGATTTTCACACCGTTTGCTTGATGCCAAAAGCGTTGCACCATCTGGGAGAACAGTCACCTGGTCTTCATGCCATTGCGCGGCGGGTACGGATTCAAAGTTGAAGATGGAGTCGGGAATTTCAAGGCGATTGACCATGTAAACGCCGACTTCGCCTTCTGCTGCCTTCTCAACGCGACCGCCTCCAGCGACAGCAAGAAGTTGGGTGCCGAGGCAGATGGCGAAGATCGGGATGTCACGATCGATGGCGTCCTTGAGTAATGCGCGTTCTGGAGCCAACCATGGGTGCAGGTGATCTTCCGTGGCGTTCATATGTCCGCCAAGGGGAATCAACGCGGAAATACCTGCGGGAACAGTTAGCGGAACGGGTTCTCCCGCGTAGGCGCGGAGGATTCTGATTTCAAAGCCAATTTCTTCCAGCCAAAGCCCAACTAAGTGCGGGGCATCTGTCTCGTCATTTTGAATGGCGAGAATTACAGGTTTGAGTTCAACCATTCCTTAGTAGGTGGTCACCGGACAGGTAAGGGTGCGGGTGATGCC
>Ga0118677_10010391_pt1 | contig 14251 bp, 12 predicted proteins | sample AliMusrvi5mmetaG_FD_86154 | JGI IMG/M metagenome (GOLD analysis project Ga0118677, IMG submission 86154) | reverse complement strand
GATCAGACCACGAACCGAATCGGCGGAACGTACGATGCCAACGGTAACATGACGAATGGTGGCGCGTACACGTACGACGTGGAGAATCGCATGATTGGAGGTTCGAACCCGTACGTCGCCTCGGATGAGTACGACTATGCGCCGGATAACAAACGGATCTACAAGAAGACCACGAATAACAGTGGTACGACTGAGTATGTGTACTTCTATAGCGGCAGCAAGAAGCTGGCGACATATCAGATTGGTTACTACGGCTCAAACAATAGCCAGTTCCTCTTCATTCGAAGCTCTACGAATATATACTTCGGTGGCAAGTTGATCCAGGCAGAGGATGCCCCGGTGGTTACGGATCGATTGGGGACCGTGATCTGGGATCAGGTGAAGGGTGGGCATAAGTATTTTCCGTATGGGGAGGAGCGGACTTCGACGACCAACGAGAGTACCAAGTTCGGGACGTATTTCAGGGATGGGACTACGGGGTTGGATTATGCGGTGAATCGCTACTTTAACGGCGCGATGGGTCGATTTATGTCCCCCGACCCTCGTAGCAGTAGCAGCATTCAACAACAGCCTGGATCCTGGAATAAATTCTCCTATGCCAATGATGACCCGGTCAATCTCAGGGATCCGCTCGGCCTAGAAAGCTATGGTCCAGAGGACGATGAAGATCCTGACCCAGATCCAACGCCAAATCCACCTGGCCCCCAGCCGCCGCAACCGAAACCATTTGATCCGGCGCCAATCATGAAGACAGCGCTGGATGATGCAGTAAATGGCGCATTAGAAAGGCTACGTGATAATGAACATTGTTCTTCGCTCTTCAATTTGGGCGATCACTATGCGGATCCTGTCACGCTTCTTGAAGAGTTGTACAAGGGAAACACCGACTATGGCCTAATAAGATACGGTCAGATTAGTCAACCGTCAATTGCAGCAACTGCGGAGTCAATTATCAATCCACCTACGAGCAATAATCCAGTTGGGGTGATCGTGACTTTGAATAATCAACTGCTTGGAGCATTTATAGGAGCAAGCGAAGAGAACAGAATTCAAACCATTCTGCATGAACTTGGCCATGCCTATCAATTTATTTTTGGCGCTCAATCTACGATGATTAATCGGGACAACGCTGAAACGCCTGAGGGCAGAGATGCAAGCCAGAAGAATTCCAATTTGATCGCGCTTGAATGCGAACGATGAAAAGACTTTTAGTTAGTGGTCTACTATTGTTGACGACTTCAATAATCTCTTGCGCCGAGCCAGTGCTTGGCGTATGTGATATTTTGGCCGATCTTGATAAATTTAGTGGCAAGATCGTTACTATACATGGTAGATTGGCTCCGTCGTCGGATGTGTGGTTGGTTCCAACCTCTAATTGTGACAAAGAAATTCGAGTCGGGTCGCTGTCGTTCCAAAATCTAGTAGCTATTAGGTGGCCAAGCAGTGTAATTGTGAGGGCTCAAGGAATAGCTGTCCCATTTTCTGAGGACACGTCCTCGCTTAGGGCATTCAATGCGATTGTTCAACTTGAATCGGCTGTGCATTCAGATATATACTTCACGTTTGAAGCCTACATATGGACTAGAAATCCGCCGCTCGCCTTGGTTCACCCTAATAGCCCAAACACTCCGATTGGATTTGGCCACTTAGGGAGTGCGCCTGCTGCGATAGTGGTGAAACGCCTGGTGAAAGTAGAGTTCTTCCTAAAGTCTGTTCTGATACCAGAGCCTTAGAATTCCACACAATTCAGAGGGTGCAATCGGTGACGAATCCGGAGAACGGTACTACAAGCTATAACTATAACGCCGATGGCACGATGAACACCAAGACCGATGCAAAGGGGCAGGTGCTGAGCTACTTCTACGATTCGCTGGGAAGATTGACGCAGGTGAAGAATGGCGGCGTTGTGCTGCGCACGTTCACCTATGATGCGAATGGCTGGGGACAGAACCTGGCGGGACGGGTGGCGCGGGTGGATTACGGTGGTGGCAAGTGGTCTGAGTTGTACTCTTACCACCCCGCCGGAGGCCGCACGGCGAAGCGGTTGAGCTATACGTATGGCCAGTCGACGCAGAATCTGGATGCATTCTGGAGTTACAACACGGCCGGACAGGTGACCGGCGTGAAGTACCCGGATACCACGATACTCGATAGCTTCTCCAATCCGCAGGTGGTTACGGGCGACACGTTCACGAACAGCTATGATCCGATGGGCCGTCCTAAGGATCTGACGATTGCGCCGGGCGATGGCTCCACGCCGTATCAGCAGGCTCAGGGGGCGAAGTATGGGCCGTCGGGAGAACTGACGAGCGTGAGCTACCTGGGGGCCGGGGGCTATATTTACGAGTCGCGCAGTTACAACGCCCGTATGCAGCTGACCGGACTCAATGCGATGGGCGCTTACTACTCAATCGCCTCCATCGGCTACAACTACTACGACGTAGCGGCTGGCCAGCAGCCGGATACGACCAAGAACAACGGCAAGGTGGGCCAGATGAGCTCGACGATTCTTGGCTCCACGGAAGTGGTGAACTATAAGTACGACAGCCTCAATCGGTTGATTGCAGCCTATACGAATGATACGTCTTCGGCGGGATGGGGGCTTGCGTGGGATTACGACGGCTTTGGCAACCGGCTTTCGCAAACGGTGACGCAAGGCACGGCGCAACCGATGACGACTGGGGTGGATCAGACCACCAATCGTGCAGCCGGTTCTTACGATGCCAACGGTAACATGACGAATTATGGCGCCTATACGTACGACGTTGAGAATCGCATGATTGGGGCTTCGAACCCGTACGTCGCCTTGGATGAGTACGACTATGCGCCGGATAATAAGCGAATCTACAAGAAGACCACGAACAACAGTGGGACGGTTGAGTACGTGTATTTCTACAGCGGCAGCAAGAAGTTGGCGACTTATCAGATTGTGTACTACGGAACGAATAACAGCCAGTTCTACTTCACGCAAAGCTCCACGAATATCTACTTCGGCGGCAAGTTGATCCAGGCAGAGGATGCCCCGGTGGTGACCGACCGCCTCGGCACCGTGATCTGGGACGGCGTGAAGGGCGGGCATAAGTATTTCCCGTATGGGGAGGAGCGGACGAATACGGCGAACGAGAGCACGAAGTTCGGAACGTATTTCCGGGATGCGACTACGGGGCTTGATTATGCGGACCAACGATATTTTGCCAGCAACTCAGGACGATTCCTTACTGTTGACCCCTACAAAGCGAATGGCCCCTCGAATGACCCAAGTGGCTGGAATCGTTATGCTTTCGTGCAAGGTGATCCGATCACGTTTTCTGACAGAATAGGGCTCCAACGGATTGATCCAAATGAATCCTGTGATCCTGACGACCCGGAATGCTGCGCCGTTGACGAGGATGGGTGTAGCAGCGGAGGACCCGGCGTGCCTCAGCCTTTACCTCCGCCAACAAAGCCCAAGCCAAAGGCATCGATATGCACAATCCAGGTTTATAATCGCGGAATCGAGTTGACCTGGCCCCTGGACATCAGATTTGTCCAGCATGGTTATATTGAGTTTACTGACGAGAATGGACGCACATTTGTTGCTGAGGGCTGGAAAGATAATCCTCATGGCGGGCTTCTAAAAGCAAATACGGGACCCTTCAGTACTGCGCTGAAAAGTGACAACCCGCAGGCGGACCATTTTGATGGGTCGAAGACGAGTACTGAGGTGTGCGATTATCTGAAGGTGCTACAGTTGGATGCCACCAAAGTTAATGATCAGAATTACAAGTACAATCCATTGGGACCAAATAGTAGTTCTGTGCTTCGGTACATGTTGACAAGCCTTGGAGATACGTCCTGGCTATATATCCCATTCATGTTCGGATATGGCAGCAAACTTCCCGGATTGGAGTAGGCATGGTGTTCAGGGATGATTGGTTCGCATTCCAATGTTGGCGGCGTTCTACTTTCGCCGCACTCATTTGGGCGACATCTTGTTCTGCACGTCAAGATGCAGGAGTGCTTTCGCTTTTGAGAAAGATGGAAATGAAGGACGAGTTGACTCTTTTTGACCGCAGTGACGCTCAACGTCATGCTTGGCGCGCAGCCAAGACACTGTCCAATGAGCTTATCGAAGGCCCTTCAATTAGCACCGATGGGCTCGCTGTCTGTTGGGCTGAGATCGATTTGCCTGGTGAAGGAAGAAAACGACCCTTCTTGAACATAGATAGCGTGAGGACTGGCATCCGTGCAATACAATTACCATACCGGTCCGCCCTATACCCAGCAATGTCCGACAGACCGCTGAAAATAGTTGTCACGGCAATGGACTTTGAAGCACCACACAAGCGGAGTTTATTACTCCTTGATTTGCAGAACGGGCTGAATATAGTTGATATGACACAGTTTGTGACGACTTTCGACATAAGGGATCAGGACAGTATTAGCATATCCTCCTCAGGTGCTTTAGTGGCCATAGGATCGCGAATACGCTTTCAGGTCATTGAACTCACCAACGGTCGTACTGTGATATCCGATTCTGGCCGTTTCCCACGTTTATCACCAGATGGGAAGCGCTTGGCATTCGTCAGGCACGAGGAACTCCGCATGTGTTCTCTCGCAGATCGTCGGGTAGCTAGTATGCTTAGTGAATACCGCGTGATGGGTATTGGAAGTTGGAGCCCAGACGGAAGGTTCTTGCTTGCATCGGCGTGGACGAGACTGTTTTCCTTCAACAAGAAGCAAATAGTCATCGACACGTTTTCTGGACGATATGCAGAACTAACAGACCTAGGAGAAGGTGACTACGGCACTCAGTCCGCGTGGATCTCCAAGAAACTTCTTATTCATTAGCTCCCTATTTTAAGTTCTTGCGAAGCGTGGCTAGCATCTGTCCTTTGAGAATTGCATCTAATAATCGCACGATCATTCACGGAGGGCCCCTATTTCCGGCAAATCGCAGTTTATCCTAAGCCTTCAACGGATGATGACTTTGGGATTTGCGAGAGTTGGTTATACATTGTCTCTATTGGAGTGTTGGCATGTGGATACTGATCCTGCTCTGTCTTTCGGGGGCAGCCCAGAATGGGGTTGCTCACACACAGTGGGTGGTCGTAATAAGTATTGTGTTCTCTTGCGGTATCTCTGATGAGCGAACCACTTCGATAATCTCTCTTGATTTACCGGTGGGATGCATAATCCTTATTGAAATAGTTCGATCCATCATCAATTATGAAGGTGCCAACGGACCCTGCGGAATCGCCACCATAGCAACTGCAATTGTGTTCTACTTCCTCTGCCGCCTCGTAATGTGTAGGGCGATCCACATCTCGGCCTTACTTGCCGCCATCAGCATACCAGCTGCGTTGATCACCTGGAGCGCCATCGCCCAGTTCGACACCCACTATACCGACATGTTTGCTATCGGCCTGACAGACCCTGTATCCATGCGCCACCGCCTATTGATGGCTCCCTCGCACTGGGTGCTGGGCGAATGGCTTACTGCGTTGTTATTGACGCTGTTCTGTGCAACTGCGCCAGTGCTACACGCCTGGCTGGGAGGAAAGAAGAAACTGGCGATTGCGCTGGCCATTCCGGTTTGGGTGATCAGCATCGCACTCTCGCTATCGCTCTCCAGGGGAATCGTCTCCAGCATGGCCGTTTTCGCAGCCCTGACCTTCTCATTGCTTTGTGCTTACAGGGTGGTCCCTTGGAAGCGCGCAGTTACGGGGGCCTGTTGCGCCGTCTTGTACCTTGGCGGACTGGCCGTGCTGGAGAACGTCAGATACCCCGGAGTCCTCCGTGCCTACTCGGGAAGCGAAGTCTCGCAGGTCCGCAGTACCGAAGGTCGCCTGGCGATCTGGAAGCGCTCCACTGATGTCTTCCTGCAACACCCGCTCACGGGCGTCGGCTCCGGCAACGCTCCGCTCTATCTCGCCTCCAGCGCCGACCAGGAAGAGACTACCGGCTTCGCCAGCCGCACCTTCAGCCTGCCGGTTCAGATCCTCGTCGAAAAAGGCATCATCGGAGCCGTCCTATATCTCTCAGTCCTCGTATTCGCGGCATGGGAGGCCCACCGCAAGCTGCGCGACCCCTCCACGTCCAGAGAGATGAAGGTGATCACCTGCTGCCTCGCGGCCGGGGTCATCGCCGTGCTGTTCCGCGAACTCACCTACGCTTCGCTGCTAGAACATCCGGCCACGGCGATGCTGTTCACCATGTTGCTTGCGCTCATCGTCAACAGGGAGACGGGGTGAAGGCCATTTCTCTGCGCCACATCTCCATCGCGGTTGCCGTGGCCGGTGGCGCCACGGCGTTTCTTGCCGGCGATTTCGACCGCGCCGAGGAGCACCTGAAGACCTTCTACACCAAGATCCAGGCGGCGGATTTCAAAGCCGCGCGGGCCAGCATCGACGAGGCCGTCCGGCTGTGGCCCAGCAATGCCCGCTACCACACGTGGCGCGGTTATGTGAACAGCCAGCAACTGCCGAGCCAGTGCTCTTATGGCGGACCGAAGCTGGAGGAAAAGGTTCTGGAACAGGTCCGAACCGCAGCGGCGGATTACCAGCGCGCACTGGCGCTGAATAGCCGCGACGCAGTGGCACACCACAATCTGGGCTGGCTGTACCACCTGCAAGGTCTCGACAAGCAAGCGCGGCAGGAGTGGGAACTGGCCATCGAGACTGATCCGGCAACGGCGATCTACCGGCTGAGCCTCGGGCTATTCCTGAACGAGCAAGGCGATGCGGCGGGGGCGGACGCGCACTACGCCTCGGCCATCGAGGCTACCCCGATCATTCTCGATTCGCCGTTCTTTACCCGCTTCCGGCAACAGTCCCCGGCCAGGGCGGGGGCGGTGCTGACCGAGGTGCGGTCGACGCTGGAACGCCGCCTGGGGAACGCAAACGATCCGATCCTAAAAGCCCGGCTGGGGAAGCTGGCGCTGTACAACGGCGATCTCGCCAAGGCCGTCGACCTGCTCAACAGCGCGGCGCGCGATCTGCCCAACCTGCCGCTGGTGTGGTTCAACCTCGGCGAGGCGTGGAGAAGGCGAGGTGATCTGCAACAGGCATGGCAGTGCTACAACAAGGCGAAGTTCCTGGATGCGAGCCTGGCCGGGCCGCCGCTGCGGATTGGGGAGATGTATCTGCGGGCGGGCCAGAGGGCGCAGGCGACCGAGAGCTTGCGGACCGCGACGCAGAGATGGGGACAGGTAAAGCCGGTGACGGCTGGGCACAACACGCGGATTTATGGAGGCGTGCCGCAGCCGATTGACGACCTGCTGCCGACCACGCTGGTGTGGTTTACCACGGCGTGCGAGGCGTCAGAGGCATACACTGCGCTGGCGGGGCTTGCGCCCGGGAACAAGACCTACGCCAGCCGCAGTGCGACTTGCGAGAGCCTGCCTGCGCCGCACTCTGGTGATGTGGCGAGGTAGCGGAGGCTGAGGGATTTACCAAACTTTTACGGGAATCCGACGACTCCCAACTCCCCCTGCCTTAGGCTAGGTTCATGCGAAACAAACTCTTTGCTTGCATGGGAGTCGCGGGATTCTCCTTTTTGGCCATCCAATTTCTTCCCGTCGGGGCGCGCGTGAATCCTCCGGTGAATCCGGAGCACACGATTGAAGCCCAGATGCAGGTGCCGGAGCACGTCCAGAAGATCATCAACCGGTCGTGCAAGAACTGCCACTCCGATGCTACGGTCTGGCCGTGGTACAGCAAGATCGCGCCAATTTCGGTGCTGGTGACCAAAGACGTAGCGCTCGCCCGCAAGACAATGAACCTCTCGAAATGGTCAGTCCAGGCAGGTTTGTCGCTTCAGTCGGAGATCGGAATCCTCACCGCCGCCTGTGCCGATATCAAAACCGGACGCATGCCCATGCCTCGCTACGTCGCCTTGCATCCGGAAGCAAAACTCTCGGAGGAGGAAAAGAAGTCCTTCTGCGCCTGGAGCACCGCCGAAACTAAGCAGCTGGTGCAACAGCTGAGAAAGCAGAGGGAGAAGACCTCCGCTAACCGCGACGCCGCAAGAGTCACCGTACCGGGGACCTAATGGTGAAGTGCGGTTTCAGGGCGTGACGACGTACTTCAGTTTGATGGGAGCAGTTCCCGGTTCGTGTTCGCTTTTGAAGTACACCTTCTTTGTACGCAGGTATATGTCTTTGATCTCGATTTCGAGTTTCCGGTCTGCCGGGACCTGGAAATCGAAGGTTCCGTCGTGCTTGTCGTTGGAGTAGAAGACATCGAGGACGACCGGGAGTTGATCGGACTCCGTGGGGAGTGCGGTGCACTTCACTTCGGCGGATTTCATCCCCACTCCATCGGGAAACTCCACGCGTACGTTCACTGGCCGGAGTATGCTGGGCTTTCCTTGTTTCACGTCAACACCGGCGAGGTGGACTCCGTCGAAGGTGACTTCCAGAACCTGAGGCTTGGAGGTGTCTGGCCTGCCGGAATAGTAGGATCGCTCCCCCGGATTTTCGCCCATACGGGTTACCTGAGGGCCATTTGGATTCGAGACCAACAGGTATCTGCCTACGGGAACGTAGCGGAATTGGAAGGATCCGTCGCTGCTGGAACTGGTGGCGATTTCGAGCCACGGAAGTTTACCTGGTTCGGCCTTCAGGCGGTCAAGGTCGACCAAGCCGACTTTTGCATTCAGGACGGGCTGGTTGTTTCGACCCAAGAGGCGGCCGGAGATTGTGCTGGAGACTTGCATCGCGAAGTTACGCCGGACCGGTTGGTCGAGCGATACCGCAACGGCGATTCTCTTGGATGTGTGCAATTTATAAGTGGCAAGCACCTGGTAGATGCCCGCCTCGGGAACGGCGAGCCTGTAATCGCCGGATTGATCAGAGAGGGTGTTGTACGTCTTTCCGTTTCGAGTAGCTGAGATGGTCACACCACTCAGCACTCTTCCGGACCTGGTGTCGGGAAAGTCAAAAGGATTGCCTTTCAGGGTCGCATCGGGGTCATCTGAGCCCACAACCATCCCTGCTATGTAACCGGGCCTGGATTTCGAGAAGTGCTGCCGGACTACTTCGACATCTTCGGGAGTATCCTCAACATCGACGCTTGAGCTACACCCGTTATCGTATAGCTCCGAGTAGCCGGTGTTCATTGCCACCAAATATCGCCGGCCCAAATGATAGGGTAGCGGCGCGCACATCCCATTGCTGGGCCTCAACTTGATATCGACCGTCTTGAGCGCTTTGGGAATGCCGCGGAACGATTTCACGACGCTTAGGCGAGCCGACGTCACGTCGGCATACCAGGGATCGTCGCGGACGGAGACGATACCGCCATCGATAACTTCTCCGATAAACAGAGTCTTTGCCTGCAGGAGTTCGAAGATATCAGGCATCCGGCAGGAGCAGGCATTGGCCTCGGCGGCCGCGAAGAGTGCGATTAGGAGTATTCTCATAACTGCCGGCACTTCACCTATTTATAGCAGACACCGGTGAAATCTATTGTGTTCCTTGGGAGGCGGGCTTGCAATGGCGACCGCTGAGAAAGCAGCGCGATACCGAGAAAACCACAGCACCATCCTTATAAGAGGCCCGCGCCGGGGACGTAGCTTGCTGCGTCCCCCAAACGACAAGCCTCCAGCGGCACCCTCCGTTCCCCCGTCGAAACCCGACCTGATATGCTGTAATCCATCATGTTGTCATCGTCTATCGCCCTCCTCCTGGCCTCCGCCACTCTCCTCCAGGCCCAGCCGCCCAACTGGACCACCGCCGCCGAAGACCACCGCAATATGCTCGAGCAACTCGGCATCAAAGCCCTACGCCCCGGTCCCAGCGGCAACGAAGCCAACCCGAACCACGCCAACTACGATGAGGCCGCCGCCAACCCTTTCCCCGACTATCCCGAGATCCTCAAGCTCAAGAATGGCCAGCCCGTCACCACGCCAACCGCCTGGTGGCACCAGCGCCGGCCTGAAATCGTCGAAGACTTCGACCGCGAAGTCCTCGGCCGCGTGCCCGCCAACGCCCCCAAAATCACTTGGACCGTCACCAAAACCGTGGACGACAAAGTCGGCCCTTATCCCGTCATCGCCCGCGAACTCACCGGCCACGCCGATAACGCCACCTACCCGGCGATCAATGTCGATATCCAGATGGTGCTCGTCACCCCCGCGTGGGCCAAAAAACCCGTGCCATTAATGATGATGTTCGGCCGCGCCGCGCTGCCCTCCGCGCCGGTTCCCGCGGCCTTCGCACGTTTCGCGCCGCCCGCCGGAGCTGACCCCGCATCCACGCTGCAACTCATCGCCGCCGGATGGGGCTACGCCCAGATCACTCCGGCCAGTATCCAAGCTGATAACGGCGCAGGACTTACGAAAGGAGTCATTGGACTCGCCAACAAAGGCATGCCGCGCAAGCCCGACGATTGGGGCGCACTGCGCGCCTGGGCGTGGGGTGCATCGCGCGCGCTCGACTTTCTCGAAACCGATCGAACCATCGACGCCAAACGCGTTGGCATCGAAGGCGTCTCTCGCTATGGCAAAGCGGCCCTTGTCACTATGGCTTACGATACGCGCTTCGCCGTCGTTTTGGTCGGCTCCTCCGGCGAAGGCGGCGCGAAACCCCACCGCCGCAACTTCGGCGAAGCCGTCGAAAACCTCACCGGCTCCGGCGAATACCATTGGATGGCTGGCAACTTCCTCAAGTACGGCGCCGCCGAAGCGAAATTCGGCAACAAGAACGCCGGCGACATCCCGGTGGATTCGCACGAACTGATCGCCCTTTGCGCCCCTCGCCTCACCTTCATCAGCTACGGCATCCCCGAAAAGGGCGACGCCAAATGGCTCGATCAGCAGGGCAGCTACATGGCCACGGTCGCTGCCGGCGCTGTCTTCCGCCTCCTAGCCGCAAAAGACATCGGAGTCACCACTGACTATCGCACCGCCAAAATGGTGCCCGTCAACACCAGTCTCCTCGACGGCCAGCTCGCCTGGCGCCAGCATGACGGCGGCCACACCGATGGACCCAACTGGAAATACTTCATCCCCTGGGCCTCCAAAGCCATCGGCTACACCGCCCCGCCGACTCCGCCCATTGCTGCAGACATCGCCATTCCGCGGCTCGACGCGAACTCCATCGTCGCCCACTCACAGCTGGTAGCCAAGGCGAAATCCAAGGCCCGTATCGATATCTATTTCGAAGGCGACTCCATCACCCGCCGCTGGGGAGCGACTGACTATCCGCAACTCCTCGCCAACTGGAATCGCAACTTCCACGGCTGGAACGCCGCGGATTTCGGCTGGGGTGCGGACCGGGTCCAGAATATCCTATGGCGTCTGAACAATGGCGAACTGGATGACGTGAAGCCGAAGATCGTCGTTCTCCAGGCGGGCACCAACAATATTGGAAACACAGACGCGGCAGGCATCACCAAAGGCATCGAAGCCATCCTCCAGACAGTCCGCGCCAAAGCCCCGGAAGCCACCATCATCGTCACCGGCATCTTCCCGCGCAATGACAACATGGCCGCCCTTCCGGTCATCAAAGAAGTGAACGCGAACCTGGCCAAACTGGCCGACGGCGCAAAGCTCCGCTACCTCGATATCAACAACAAACTGGCCGATCCCCAGGGCAGCCTCCTCGAAGGCATGATGAACCCCGATAAGCTACACCCCGCCGAAAAGGCCTATCAGCTCTGGGCCGACGCCCTGAAGCCCATCTTCCAGGAAATTCTGGGCCCCCCAGCCAAAGACTAACTACACGATAGCTCCACCGCGTGGCGCACGCTTCCAGCGTGCCGTGTCGACATTCCTGTCGACATGCCCCAGCACGGCCAAATAAAAAAAGTTCCCACTGACTGGCGCATTTCTCCCTCGGATTGCATGTTACAGGGTAGAAGGATTATTGCCCGCAAGACGGGTGCAGGGCCTCGACCACGTGTGCCAGGCCGAATTTGGAGGAGATACCATATGAAAACTAATTTTGATAATTCAATAAAGAAACTTCGGCTGGCAGGCCGGCTTCGCTTCGCAACTGTGATTGGCGCAATCGGGATGGCATCGCTTTTTGCTCCCACGGCGAATGCCACCGTGACAATTAACTACAGCGGGCCAACTTTCGTCAACTTTTCTGCCCTTCCCAACGTATTCGATAACACCATGAATATAACCGGGACCATTATCCTGGCGGCGCCGCTCGCCCCCAACATGACCGTCATCAGCAACAACGCAGGCGTAAACAACGTCGGCGCGCTCTCCTGGAGTTTCACAACCGGCGCAGGTACCATCACCAACACTTCCCCGAGTCTCCAGGTTGCCTCATTCCAGATCGGGACAGACGCCAGCGGTAACATCATCAACTGGCGGATCGGAATCGGCATCAACGGGTTCCTTTACGACAATCTATTCACCGGCGGCTGCACGCCCGGAAACTGTTCCAGTATTCAAGTTGGTGATTATGCGGGACATCTGGCCGACACCGCCAATTCTGTTTCCGGCGGAGGCTCGCTGGTCGCAACACCAGAACCGGGAACCCTGTTGCTCAGCGCGGTTGCCATCGGTGGCCTCAGCCTGCTGCGCCGCAAGTCGTCCTAGTCGCAATCCGTCCGGACGGCGCATTCGTAATCTGCGCCGTCCCCTCTTTCGACCCACACGACACCTCCAGCGAGCTTTTTGACATCCGGAACTTCCCCCAACCGGCGGAGTCTAAGAGTATGAGACTCCCAAATGCGCAAACCAACCCTTGTCCTCGCGCTTCTCTGCCTGTCCGCCTGGGCCGCGAACCGCAACCCAACCCATGGCCATTTCGTCTCCATAGCCACAGCCGCCCTCCCGGACGGCCCGGACGAAGACCGCAGAATTGTAGCCATGGCCATGCCCGGCCGCAAAGCGAACCTGAACCGGGAAGCCTACAACTCCTACCCCGAAGCCGCCGCCAGGCTGCGCGCCGTCCTCCGCTACCGGGCAGTCAGAGTAATCCTGGTCAAAGCCCACCCTGACGTCCCGTGGGGCGACTTCCTCCAGATGCTCGACCGCCTGAGTGAGGAGGTCGACGGAGCCGCCATCCTCACACCACAGGTCGAGGCCCTCAGTCACAACGGTTTTGTCATCCGATTCCCATTCAGGCCACCCGGCGCCAAAGACTAACTCCACGGCGCCGCGCAAACCCAGGGCCGGACTCCGGTTTCCGGCGTAGTCCAGCCGGAAACTGGCTGTCCGTACCGGGTTTGCCCGACACGGCTCCTCCCCTGGAAAATGTCCTGTCCCGATTTGCGGTGCTGGGCCTTGCAACCGACCGCGAGCTGATCCGCTCCGTGGCGAAACGCCTTGCGAATGACGACCAGGATTCTGCCCGTATTCGCATGGCCGTGAGCAAGAGTATTGCGGGTGGAATCTTCAACGCCCCAAACCTGCTCCGCGAAAAACCGGTCCATGGGGCACCGTTTCCTTTAGCGCACGCCCCCGTATTTCGCAAACTACCTCAACCAACCCCACCCCAGAATTACAAACGGAGCGAGGTGTCCGCGAGCCATCATCCCAATACCGGATCCGCAACCGCGAAGTCCCAATCCACTGCACCTCAGGCGACTCAAGGTCTCCCTCGCCGGAAAATACCAACTCACCGAACGGAGACCACCAGCGCCGCACCGTGACCTTTGCATAATCGGCCCCCAACGCGCCCTGCATAAAGATCTCTCGAAAAACTACAGTCTTTCCATCGGGAGAGTAATCCGGCAAAGCCCGCCTCACACAGGCACCCTGTACGAAGCACATCAGCAACAATGCAATCCCCAGAGGAACAGCCAGCACCGCCGAAATCGTCCGCCGCCACCCGCCGGACCGCATCCCAAACACCGGTAGCGCGCCCACAAGAACAATCGGCATGAACTCCCAAAGATCGGAAACGTCCACGGACCCCGCAGGCAAACCTAGAACCAGCGCCAGCGTACCGGCGATCGCCACCAGTCCCGCCCCAAGCCGCAAAACCCGCCAGCGGGCGAACCGAAAGAGCACGCAGGCTCCCACGGGAATCAACGCAAAAAGACAAAAGTGCCAGACCCGGGAAAGCTCCAACCGAACGCTACTTCCATTCGAATTGTACAATCCCAGGTCCGCGTAGCGCGCGCTTCCAGCGTGCCGTGCCGACAATCCTATCGACATCCTGCCTCTAGCCGTCTAATCTAAGTTAAATCTAAATGAAAGTAGCAAGATTTCTGACAGAATCAGGAAGCCTTGGCTTGCGGAAAGGCTTCGTAGATGAGTTGGTCAAGTTGCGCGTCCACGCGGTCCAGTGACGCTCGCAGCGGGA
>Ga0118677_10010390_pt1 | contig 14252 bp, 3 predicted proteins | sample AliMusrvi5mmetaG_FD_86154 | JGI IMG/M metagenome (GOLD analysis project Ga0118677, IMG submission 86154) | reverse complement strand
GGTTGTTCCGGTGTACGTATTGGCTGCGTTGAGTGTAAGCGTGCCGGCACCGTTTTTGATCATATTTTTACCACTGCCGCTGATGGCCCCGGAAATGGTTAGCCCGTCACTCAGGCCAGTCGTGGTGATCGTCGTGTTGCCAACCAAAGAGAGTGGCGTGCTGATGGTGTGGGTGCCGGCCACCGTGATGGCGGGAGCCGTGCCCGCCAGGGTGATACCCGTGCTGCCGCTGCCTTGGGCGATGGTATAACTGCCGCTGTTGATGAAGGAAAGCGCATTGAGACTGGGCGCTGCCCCGTTGAGATTGACGGTTACGCTGCCGGCGGTGTTGCCGAAGCTGGCAGTGTCCACGCCAGTGAAGCCCGCATCCAAGCCCGGTGCCGCGTGTACGCTGGCCGCCTGCGCGTCGTTCCAGTTAGTGCCGGTGATCCACGCGCCGCCGGTGGTGCCGCTCCAGGCCATCAGGCCGGAATACACTGTGCCAGTTAGATTAAGGGTTTGGGGGCTAATGGATATGCTGCCGTAGCCGCTGGTTCCGGTGCCGTCCGAGTTCAGTGTGACGGTGGCTGTGCCGTTCTTGTTGCCGACCGTGGTGGTGTTAACTCCTGCGAGCAAGCTGGTGCTGTTCGTCGTCTGAGCGTCCAACTGGTTAAACGAACCACTGACGATAGCATCGCCGGTGGCCGCGCCAATACTGGCACTGAGTTTTTCACTGAATCCATCTCCCGCAGCCGTATTTGTCAGACTCAACGCCGTGCTGGCACCGGTCGCTCCCAGATGGAAGTTCCCTAAATTCAGCGGGGTTGAGAGGGTGTTGGCAATCGCCAGGCGATACAATGATAGATCCACTGCGTTTGCGTTCGTGTAAACCACCTTCTCGTGAAGCGTCGCGCTGAGCGGGTTGGTCACACTGGCGAATGTGCCTGTGAGGCTTCCTGTGTAGGACAGCAGGCGGTAGGCACCGGCACCGGCAGAGCCTTGGCTGTTAGCTCCGGCATTGTCACTGAGGGCGAGTATCCCGCCGGTCAGCGTTAGATTACCGGTGACTGCGGCTCGGTCGGACAGACCGTTAGTCGGTGTGGCATTGGGAGTGCCGAGTTGTGCGGCATAAGTGCCGGCGAGGGCAAGGCCGGTGCCGAAACTCAGGGTACCGATAGAGTTACCAGGCGACAGCGTGTTGCCAGCGGGAAGGGTGACCAACTGGGTGAGAGTGCCGGTTCCACTGAGGGTGGAGCCTGTTCCGGTGATGGTGATAGCTGGTGCCAAGGCGGTGGCGGAGTTATAGGTGAAGGATCCCCCTTGAATCGCCACCCCACTGGTTGTGCCAATCGACCCTGTGGACCCGATCGTCAAATTACCGCCGTTAATGGTGGTCACGCCTGAGTAGGTGTTTGCGGCGTTGAGGGTGAGCGTGCCAGCTCCGTTCTTAGTTAGATTCTTACCGCTACCGCTTACGACTCCAGAAATGGTTAGACCGTCGTTCAGGCCGGTGGCGATGATCGTGGCATTGCTAGCCAGATTGAGGGGCGTGCTGATGGTGTGGGCCCCGGCCACTGTGATGGCTGGGGCCGTGCCTGCTAGGGTGATGCCGGTGCTGCCACTGCCTTGGGCGATGGTATAACTGCCGCTGCTGTTGAAGGAAAGGGCATTGAGACTGGGTGCCGCGCCGTTGAGATTGACGGTCACGCTACCAGCGGTGTTGCCGAAGGTTGCGCTGTCCACGCCAGTGAAACCCGCATCCAGACCCGGTGCTGCGTGTACGCTGGCGGATTGCGAGTCGTTCCAGTTGGTGCCTGTGATCCAAGCGCCCCCGGTCGTGCCGCTCCAGGTCATCAGGCCGGAATACACCGAACCGGTTAGGTTGAGCGTCTGGGGGCTAAGGGCGGTGATGCCGTAACCGCTGGCGCCAGTGCCGTCTGAGCTAAGCGTGAGAGTGGCAGTGCCGCTCTTGTTGCCAACCGTGGTGGTGCTGAAGCCTGCGAGCAGGCTGGTGCTATTAGTCGCTTGAGCGGCCAACTGGGCAAAGGAACCACTGACCACCGCATCGCCGGTGGCCGTGCCGATGCTGGCATTGAGTTTTTCACTGAAGCCATCACCTACCGCTGTATTAGTTAGACTCAGCGCCGCACTGGCACCGGTGGCTCCCAGATGGAAACCCCCTAAATTCAGCGGGGTTGAGAGGGTATTGGCAGTGGCCAGGCGGTATAACGATAGATCCACGGCGTTCGCGTTAGTGTAAACCACCTTCTCGTGGAGCGTCGCACTCAGTGGGTTGGTGACGCTAGCGAAAGTGCCAGTGAGGCTGCCAGTGAAGGTCATCAGGCGGTAGGCACCGGCCCCGGCAGAGCCTTGACTGTTGGCCGCAGCGTTATCACTGAGGACAAGGGTAGCGGCGTTTAGCGTTAGATTACCGGTGACTGCGGAGCGGTCAGACACGCCAGAGAGGGCGATAGCATTGGGAGTGCCGAGTTCAGCGGCGTAGGTGCCGGCGAGTATCAGGCCGGTGCCAAAACTCAGGGTACCGATAGAATTTCCAGGTGCCAGTGTGTTGCCAGCGGGGACGGTGACTAACTGGGTGAGGGTACCGGTACCGCTGAGGGTGCCGCCGCTGCCGGTAATGGTGATCGTTGGTGCCAAGGCTGTGCTTGAGTTGTAGTTGAGTTCGCCGCCGCGAATGGCCACCCCGCTGGTGGTGTTGATCGTGCCTGCGGACCCGATAGCCAGCCGGCCACCGTTGACCGTGGTGGTGCCGGTATAAGTGTTGATGCCGTTGAGTACGGCAGTGCCGGCACCCAGCTTGGCCAGCGGAGATGCCGACGTATTATTTTGAATGACGGCATTGATGGTTAGGTTGCTGGCGGTGTTATTGTCAATGAGCACCAGTTCGCCGCCGGGCGTCGCCCCAGTTAAAAAACCACTATTTGCTGCAGTGCCGATCGTCAAGGCGGCTTGACCGCTGGCGAGCATGATGCCGCCGGTTTGCAACGTCTTGCTGGCCGTGTCCACGGTGGCGGCGGTGTTGGTGTTTTGCAACAGTGTGTTGATGGTGGTGGTCGGCGCGCCGAGAGCCAAAATGGCACCGCTACCCGCACTGTTGAGGCGCACGTTGTTCGTTGCAGTATTGGCGATGGTGCCGCCGAGGGCCGCAACATCTGTGTAGGTGGCCAAGGGAATAATATTAGTACCACTCAGTGATGCCCAGTTGCTGCCCACCGTCGCGTAGGCACCGAAGATACCATTGACCAGAGCGCTACTGGTAGTCGTGATGCCGTTGCTCGCGGATTGGGTGCCGATGGGCAGGGTGAAATCGATATAGCCAGCCGTATGCGTGATGGCACCGAGCGTGAGCAGGGTGCCGGTGCCGCCGTTGGCATTGACGACAATTGCCGAGCTGCCGACATTGAGCGACAGGGCGGCAATCGTCTGCGCCGTGGTCCCGCTAGCCTTACCCTTGATGTTGAGCGTGCCGCCGGCGAGCGTCAGGGAACTGGAGGAACTCAGAACGCTCGCTGGGCTAATGAGACTGAAATCCAAGACCAGTGTGCCTCCGCCGACGGTGGTCGCGCCGGAGTACGTGTTGTTGTTGGAGAGACTCACAGTTCCAGAACCGCTTTTGGTAAGGTTGACGCCGCTACCTGCCAACACCGCGCTGACGGTGCCAGTACTGGTCAGAGCATAAGACGCACCGGTTAGAATCCCCGAGCCCGAGATGGTACCACTGGAAAGTGTGACGGCGCCGACGGTATCCGCCTGGGCCACATCGAGCGTGCCGCCGCTAACGCTCAGCGCTGCGGTATCGGCGAGGGTCCCGCCCACTCGCGCGAGGCTCAGGGTGCCACTGCTAATCGTCGTTAGACCGGTATATGTGTTGTTACCGGAGAGAACAACGGTACCCGCTCCGGTCTTGGTGAGGGTTCCGGTGCCGGCCAGCACCGCGCTGATGCTACCGGTGTTAGTTAAAGCGTACGACGTTCCGGTTAGGGCGGCTGCACCCGAGATGGTGCCGCTGGAAAGCGTGACGGTACCCACGGTATCGGCTTGGGCCACATCCAGCGTGCCACCGCTAACACTCAGCGGGGCGGTGTCGGCAAGGGTGCCGCCGGATCGCGCGAGGCTAAGGGTGCCGGCCTGCACGTCGGTTAGACCGGTGTAGGTGTTAGCGCCGGAGAGACTAACAGTGCCGACACCGGTTTTGGTGAACGTGCCGCTGCCAGCTAGGATCGCGCTGATGGTGCCGGAATCGGACACCGCGTAGGACGAACCCGTTAGAACGCCAGCGCCGGAGATGGTGCCGCTGGAAAGTGTCACGGCACCGACGGTGTCAGCCTGGGTGACGGCGAGGGTGCCGCCGGCGACGCTTACCGGGGCGGTGTCGGCGAGGGTTCCTCCGACGCGGGCCAGGCTCAGGGTCCCGCTGGCCACGGTGGTGAGGCCGGTGAAGGTATTGTTACCGTTGAGGGTGAGGACGCCGGAGCCATATTTGGACAACGACACCTTGCCGCTGCCGTTATCGGCAATGACCGAGTTAATGGTAGCAGCACTGACGGTCATCATCGCCAAGTCTCCTGCGGTATTGAGAGTCGGACCACCGGCGGTGAGGGTACCGGCGGTGCCGCTAATGCCGAGGGTATGGCTACCGCCGGTCAATAAGATGGCACCCGAAGTACCTAGACGCAAGACGCCCTGGGTGGAGCCATTTCTAACATCGATTGTGCGACTGATACTATCATTGATCACCAAGGTATTGAGGTCAATGGTGCCGGTAGCGGCCAGAGTCACGTTGTTGCTGGTGGTGGCGTCAATGCGTTCGCTAGCTCCGGGCGTGCTAGCAATCGTAGGGGCTGAGGCAATGCCGGAGACGGCGGTATAGGCGCTGAAGGCGGTGATTTTGCTGCCGTCATAGAGCGCCCAATCGGTGCCTCCGGAGGTGGCCCATGGGGTGATGGTATTGGTTCCAAGCAAGGTAGCCAAGGCGCTGCCAGTGATTGTACCGGTGTTGCCGAAATTGATCGAGGCACCCGGGGAGCGGGTGATGGCCCCGGTGATGGTTAGAGTTTTAGTATCGGCGGCGCTCCACGTCGGATAGCCGACGATATTGCTCAGGACCGATGAGATGCTCGTATCGGAGTTGGCGATGATGCCACCCAACGGCACGCTGGTGAATGTGCCTGTATTCAAGGTCCCGCCGTTGAAGGTGACGATGCTGCGCTGGAGCATACTGGCATTACTCACGGTGAGCGTGCCGCCGTTAAGAATCGCAGAACCGGTTAGAGTGGTACTTCCTGACATCGTCAGCGTGCCGGCTGAAACTGTTGTGGTACCGGTGTATGTGTTCGTACCGTTGAGCAACAGCGTGCCGTCACCCAATTTATTCACCGGCGTGGGTGCCGTGCCATCGATGAGGTTCGAGTTCACCGTAAGCGTTTTGGTGTCGGCCACGGTGACATTGCCGGTACGCAGCGAAATCGTCGGTCCGGCAGCGATGGTCGCGGTGTCGGTGGCCGCCAGGTTATCCAAGCTCATGCTGGTGGCCGTCTGGAACGTCAGCGTGGAAGCCGGGGCTGTGAGGGTCACAGTGCCGAGACTGGCGTTACCGGTGAAGCCAAGATTGAGAGTGCTGGTGGCGGTTTCCGTCACGTTGGTGGTGGGCAGTGTCACCACGGCGAGGGTTTGGCTGCCATGGAGAAAGTTAGCACCCGGGATATCGACGTAATTTGACCCGCCGGCCGGATCCCATTGGACGATAAGACCTTGTCCGCCACCGCCCTGATAAAACCGGATAATGATATCATGGTCGCCGACAGTCAGGGCGAGCGGGGAGGAGGTTGCCTGTTGCATTCCGTGGCTGCCATTGTCGTTGACGTTGGCGCTGCTGAGGGGCGGGTTGGTGACTGCGGGATCGATCCACAAGGCGCTGCCGTCGTCACTGGTGAGGGAGAAGGTATAGTTACCGGCGGTGGTGATATGGAGTTTGCCGCGGTATTCCAGCGAAAAGTTACCGGTATATCCACTTGGAGCATTGGATACCACCCCGCTGCCAGAGGTAGAGAACCAATCTGCAGCTTGGGAATCAATCGAGTTAGTGGCATAGCCGATGGTTGAGGCAAATGTACTGTTATTCGGGGTATTGCTGGTGCTGGGCAGATCATACAGCGTCCCCTCGAGCGTACCGGTGGGGCCCTGCCACGCCCGCACGTCCAGCCCCGCAGTCATATTGCCGACATAGCGTTCGACTTTGGTGGTGCCGCCTTTGACGATGAGGTTGTCCACATTGGAAACGAGATTGCTGCCACCCACCTGAAAGGCCGGAGTACCTGCGGTGAACAGAAAGTAACCATTACTAACCGTCTGGGTCAGCTTGGTCGTCACGGTCAACTCTTGGCCACTGGGGGCGTTGAAAATAGTCGTGGCGGTCGGCAGCGGCAGGGCCACGATGGCGGCAGTGGCGACGGTACCCAGCGCGTTGGCGGTGCCGTCGGTGATGCTCAGCGTACTGCCCGTGGCCATGGTGCCGGAGAGGTTGAGCAGGCCACCGCTGACGGTGACGTTGCGGGTGACGGAGCCGCCGGCGGCGATGGCCATGGTGCCGCCGGTAGGGATGGTCACGAGGCCTCCGGTACCTAGTGAACCAGTGATCTGGAGGGTACCGGCGGACACCAGGGTGGTGCCGCTGTAAGTGTTGCCGCTGCCGGCAAACACCAGGGTGCCGCTGCCGAGCTTGCTGAAACCGAGCGTGCCCGTGATGTTAGGTGCCGTGAAGCTGCCACCAGCCGCATTGGTGGTGTCGAGCCCGAAAATGGCAGATCCGACGAAGCTCGCATTGGTAACCAGGCTAGTAATGTCGGACGCGGCAAATTCGCCGGTACCGCCGACGTTGACCGCCAGCGTGGCGCCACTGGCCACCATGATTTTACCCGACGTCGTGCGTCCCGGCAGCGCGGCCGGAATGGCGGCTTGCAGAATGCCCGTGCTGATGGTGGTTTGACCGGTGTAGGTGTTAGCACCGGAGAGCAGCAATGTGCCGGCCCCGGTCTTGGTCAAAGCGTGGGCGGTGGCATCGCCATTTTGGATAATCGCGCTGATGGTTAGGTCGTTAACAAGCGCAGAGGAATCGCCAATGTTGAATGTGCGGTCGGCCGACAAACTGAGTTTTCCGGTGGTGCTGGTTAGGGATGCTCCGTTGGGATTGTTCGTGGCGAGGAAGGTGATGTCGCCGCCCAACTTCAATTCGCCGCTGCCGATACTCACGGCCGCATTGCTGCCGGCCGCCCCCGCGCCCAGGGTCAAAGTTGTGATGGATTGAGTGGTGCCGTTGAGGTCGAGCGTGCCGCCGAATACCGCCACCGTGCCGGCCGTGCCGAGGGTACCTGTGCCGGATAACATCAACGTACCGGCGTTGGCCTGGTTGACGACGCCGACGCGGGTGCCGCTGTAGGTGTTAGCACCGGAGAGGGTGAGCGTGTTGATTCCAAGTTTGAGCAAACTGATGGACTGGGTGATCGCCCCGGGATAGGTGAAGGCACCCGTAGCATGGCTCGTGTCGATGCCGAAAGTGGTCGTGTTGTAGCCGAAAACCGCGTTATTCAAGAGAGTGGTGATGTTGCTCGCGGCGAACTCACCGCTGCCGCCGGCATTGACTGCCAGCGTGGAATTGTCACCTACCGTGATTAGACCGGCCCCTCCCTGGCCTGGCAACGAAACCACCTTCACCGCTTGCAAGGTACCGCCGCTAATGGTCGTGCTGCCGCTGTAGGTATTGCTGCCGCTGAGCGTGAGAAAGCCCAAGCCGGACTTGGTGAGAGTGCCGGTACTGCTGCTGAGGTTCCCCGCAAGGGTGACCGACTGCCCGTTCGTGTCAAAATTAAAACTTTGGCCGCTCACCGCACTGAAGCGACTCGAGTAGTCGGTCTGGTTGTTAGCCGTGAATTGGAGGGTACCGCCCTTCATCTGGATAGAGCCGCTGCTGCCCAGGGCACCGCTGCTGCCCAAGGACAATACTCCGTTAAGCAGATTGACGCCACCGCTGTAGGTGTTGGAACCGGTCAGCGTCACCGTGCCAACTGTATCTTTGGTTAGGATGGCACCCGATCCTAACAAATTGGCACTGATAGATCCGCTTCCCGTATAATAGGATGTGCCGGTGAGAGTGCCATTAATGATTTGCGCCCCGTTGAGCAAGCTAACCGCTGCCACCGTCTGGCTGCTGCCGCCCAGGTCCACCAGGGTGTTGGCACCGCTCGCCGTAAGCGCTCCCGTACCAGCGCCAAAACTGCTGGTTGCGGCTAGGATCAGGCTGCCCCCGCTCACTGTGGTGGGACCGCTGTAGGTGTTGCCCGTGCCGGAAAGCGTCAGGGTGCCGCTGCCCAACTTGCTGATGCCGAAGACCCCGACAAGATTCTGTGTGTAAGCGAGGGCCCCACCTGTAGCGTTGCTCGTATCGATGCCAAGGCTCGAGTTGCTGGCAAACGTTGCGTTCGTCAAAAGACTGGCGATGTTGGCCGTGGTGAATTCACCGCTGCCGCCGGCATTGACCGCCAGGGTGGCATTTCCGGCTACCGTGATCAATCCGGCACTCGCCTGCCCCGGCAATGATGCCAGCTTGCCGATTTGTAACATGCCGACGTCAACATGGGTGCCGCCGCTATAGGTGTTAGAACCGGTCAGCGTCACCGTGCCCGCAGTGCTTTTCGTCAAAAGGGCACCCGTTCCCGCCAGGTTGCTGCTGATTGATCCACTCCCAACAGCGAAGGACGAACCGGTGAGCGTGCCGGAGTTGATCTGCCCGCCATTGAACAAACTCACCGCTCCAACCGTCTGGCTCGTCGAGCCCAGATTGAGGATGGCCGTGCCCGTGGTGGTGGCATCGACCGTGATTGCTCCGGTGGTGGAACCGAGCGCCCCGGCCACCGACAGGGTCAAGGTGCCGTTATTAACCAAAGTACCGCCGCCGTAAGTATTGACTCCCGACAAGGTGACCGTACCGGTGTTTTTCTTGGTTAGGATAGCACTGGCACCGGCGAGCTTGGCGCTGATGGTGCCGCTTTCCACATTGAAGGCCGTGCCTGTGAGAATACCCGTGCCGGTGATCTGCCCGCCGTTCAACACCGACACCACGCCGACCGTCTGGTTAGTGGAACCCAAGCTAACAATGGCCGTGTTCGTGGAAAGAGCGTCCACCGTCAACCAACCACTGCTTGCGCCGAGAGTGCCGCTGCCAATAAGAGCAAGCGTCCCGTCGGTGACGCTGGTGCCTCCGCTGTAACTATCGGCAAGGCTGAGAGTCAGTGAGCTACTGCCAAACTTGCTCAGACCGAAGCCGCCGTTGAGACTCGCCGCCACCGTGACTGCCGCCGTGGTATTGAGGCCCAGCAGTGAGTTTGTGGCGAAGGCAGCGTTGGTTAGAACATTCGCGAGGTCACTTGCGGCGAATTCCCCGGTGCCGCCAACATTGAGCCCCAGAGTGGCACCAGCGGCCACCTTGATATTGCCGGAAGTTGTCTGCCCCGGCAGCGCGACAACCTTGGTGATCTGCAGCCTGCCCTCGTTGACTTGGGTCAAACCGGTGTATGTATTTGTCCCGCTCAATGTCACCGTGCTAGCGGTGTTGGTTTTTGTCAACCCCCCCGTGCCCGCCAGTCCCGCAGTGATCGTGCCGCTTTGCACATTGAACGCCGTGGCGCTGAGAGTGCCCGTGGAGCTGGTGATCTGCCCGCCATTGGTCAGACTGAGCGTGCCAACTTTCGGGTTGGCCGTGCCCAGATTGAGAATGGCCGTGCCCGAGTAGTAAGCATCCACGGTCAGGCTGCCGGTGATCGCGCCGAGCGTAGCGGCAGTTCCGGAGAGTGCCAGTGTCCCGTCGTTGACCGTGGTGCCGCCGCCGTAGGTATTGGCACCACTCAGGGTCACCGTCACGCCTCCGCCATCCTTCGTCAAGGCAGCCGAGGTACCGGCGAGAATGGCACTGATCGTGCCGCTTGTCACATTGAACGCGGTGCCGGTGAGGGTTCCCGTGCCGGTAATCTGCGCGCCGTTCCACAAGTACACGTCACCCACCGTTTGGTTGGTCGTACCCAAACTGACGATGGTCGTACCTGCGGCGGCGTTCACCGTGAGCATCCCGCTGCCTCCGAGCGTGCCGCTGCCAGTGAGAGCCAGCGTCCCGTTGGTGACCGTGGTCCCGTTGTCATAGGAATTGGCACCACTGAGGGTCAAGGTGCCTAGGCCGATCTTGGTGAGCGAGCCACCCGTGCTCTTGATGACACTGGCTAAGGTGACATTCTGGCCGTTGGTGTCGAATGTGAACGACTGATAGGCGGCCGTGCTCAAACGGCTGGAGTAGTCAACTTGGTTGCTGCTGCTGAACTGGAGCGTGCCGCCAATCATGCCGATGGCACCGCTGCTGCCCAACGCGCCAGCACTGCCCAAGCTCAGCACGCCGGTGTATATCGTGGTGCCGCCGGTGTAGGTGTTGGTACCGCTGAGGGTCACCCCCCCGTAGCCAAGCGTACTGAGCGCCCCACTGCCACTGATCACCCCGCTGAGGGTCAGGACGGCACCACTCGTATCCACCTGGATCGCTCCGGTACCGCCGGTCGCCAGGGAGATCCCCTTGCTACTGCTGGCCGAGGCACCGGTATAATCCAGGGTGCCGGTTTTATTGCCGGAGGCCCCTAAAACCACCGAAAGCGCGCTGTTGCCCAACACCCCGGCGCTGCTCGCGTTATTGATCGTGGCGATTTTCAAAAATCCATCCTGCACGGTCAATTGACCGCTGAAGGTATTCGCGCCGCTGAGGTTCCAGTTACCGGTACCGCTCTTAGTCACCGCCAGTTTGCCACCGAGTGTTCCATCACCGATCACCCCGCCGATGATGTTGTCGCTGCTACTCCCGCCATTGAGCGTGAGAGTGGTGGTGCTGCCCGCAGCCGAAACCCCGCTCACCGCACCGGCGATGCTCAGCACGTCAGAGCTGGAGTTCGCCGTGATGGTGGCACCGCCGCCACTGCCCTCGATCACAATGGCCGAATTGATCGTATCGGCGCTATCGGTGTTATCCGTCGTCGTCTGGATCGTCCCGGCATTGGTCAGCAGCAGCGGCCCTCCACTCAGAGTATAGCCATATCCATCGCCAGAATTGTCCGAAAACGTAATCCCCTTGATGTTGCGGTTAGCATCCACCGTGACGGTCCGAATCGCGGTGAGCGCATACCCGAAGGTCGCAACGTCGCTGCTGGTGGTAAGCGAAGTGCTGCCGGGCACGACACTCGCCCATGAGCCAACCGTTGCCCAACTGGCGTTGGCATCGACATTCCACGAGGCACTGGCGGCTGCGGCGGACTGCGTTGCTAGAAAAGCGGCGATGGATCCGTTACAGACATGACGGAGGGCAGACAAAGAGGGCATACGGGCTTGACAAGTGAGTGGGTTGGCCAGGCGGACAGGGGCTTCCAATGCCCTCGTTGCTCACGCTACTCTCGCGTTTTCCGCCCCTGTTTGTCAAGCCCATTTTGGCTACCAAACCGGCCTGCACCACGGAATTTTTTTGCACGGAAAATCACCACGCTTTTCTCCCCGATGGGCGTTGCGGGCAAGCTGCCCGCGCTACGTGGTCCGGGCATCCTGCCCGGAGCCAAAGGGTTCGCACTCACCGCCGTCGCGGCCTTGGCGTTGGTGTTTTCTGGAACGATCCAGGCCGATGTGTTGATCCAGGAAATCGTCTCCCGCGAGGTGAGTCTAACCATCGCCTCGACGGAAGCGCCGCCACCGGTCACCGGCTTTCTCATGACTTTGTCCCCGACCGGGGACCGTGTTGCGCTCGAATGGACGAGCTACAATCCATGGGCAGTGAAGGACGCCCCGCCAACCCGGTGGTTATCTGCCCTCGATGCGCTTGTTGCGCCTTGAACCAGGCACGGGCGGCAGGCAGATATTCCGATAGCCCGATTTTTTTCACGAAAATCGGGCAAGTTTCAGCTCTTCGTCGGTCAATAGGTAAGTGTCCGCCCTGGCCACGCCTCTGAACACCAACAACTCACTGCGGTTTGAACAATTGATGAAATGACCTTGTAAGCTGCCCTGGTTCTGGCAACACTTGCTTGCGCAAACGCTAACGGAGCGTCCGGATACCGCCCTCGCTTATTTCTTCCAGCCCCCCTCTCGCCATGACAACTCCATCCTCTCCCTTGCCCGAACTTCCGGGCGTCGGCTTCCTCGCGAAGGTTCCCGCCGAACATAGCGCCTTTCTCACCGGCTTCGGAAAATTCCTCCGTTACCACAAAGACGATATCGTCATAGCCGAGGGGGCGCCTCAGCAATCCCTCAGCTTGGTGCTGGTCGGCACCCTTCATGTCATTTCCAGTGCAGATGCGCGGCCCATCTTGCTTGCTGCCCTCGGCGAAGGCGACTCGATCGGTGAAATCAATCTCTTCGACCCAGCCACGGCGAGCGCCACAGTCATCGCACGCACGGATTGCCTGATCTGGTCGATTACCCGTGCCGAGCTGGACAGCCTCGTGAAGGAGGATTCGACCATCGGCTTGAGCGTGATGAAGGGTCTGCTCGGACAGTTGTCCCGGCGGCTTCGCCACATGAATGAGAAACTGGCGACGTCCGAGAAGTGGATTAGCGATTACTGGAAAACCGGGAGACCGTGAGTACGCTCATTCATCAGGGACCGTTGGCCCTTTTTGCAGCGTTCGTAGTGGTCCACGCCCTGGCGGATTTCCCCATCCAGGGAGACTACCTTGCCCGCCAGAAATCGCGCAAAAGTGCCGACAGCAACAGTGAGTGGATTGTCGCGCTACTGGCCCACTGTATCATTCAGGCCGGCGGGGTCTGGTTGATTTCCGGGTCGTTGGCGATTGGCTGCATCGAGTTGGCCCTTCACAGCTTGATTGATCTGGTCAAAGGGGAGCGGAAATTCAGCATTCTCATCGACCAGTTGCTGCATCTGAGTTGCAAATTGGGCTACGCATTGTGGCTCACCCATGACTGGGGTGCGGCGTGATGCCCGATACTGTCAGTTTAGAAGGAGGATAGGCTTCCAGCCTGTCATGCACGACGGGCTTCCAGCCTGTCGTTTCATGCGCAGACAGGCGAGACTCGTTGTCTTCCATCAGAGGCGGGACGCTAAATACTGTTGACTTAGAGGCTAAGTCGACAGTATTGGGAGTCATGGGCCGTCCGGCGTCAGACCGGGATTGCATTCCGGCGTAACCCGCGCGATGTTGCGGCATGACGCAGAGTGTTGCAGGATCTTGCCGCCGCTTTACCGCCCGTAGTGGCGGCAGGGTGGCTTGCACCCTGATGTTGGCCCTGATGTTGGCCGTGTGTGGCTGCACTCAGCAATACACCCCTGTGAGCCGCATCAATCCCTCCACCGCGACGGTCGCCGGTGACATGAGCGAGACGTTTGGCTATCGCCGCTGGATTTCAAAAACGAATGAGCCGGACGTAATCATCATCGGCATCCATGGCTTCTGCGGTGCTTCCATCGATTATGCCAACCTCGGCAAGCACTTGCTCATCCACCAGCCGCGCAGTGGGTTGTACGCCTACGAAGTTCGCGGTCAGGGCAGCGACCCAATCTTGGCGCGACGCGGCGACATCGGCGACCCCAAAGACTGGTATCGCGACCTGTTTGCCTTCACCCAGTTGGTGCGCGAACGCCATCCTAACGCCAAAATCGTCTGGTATGGCGAGAGCATGGGCGGGCTCATCGCCGCCCACGCATTGCGGCACTCGCCAACCAGCGACCAACCCTGCGATGCCCTGGTGCTGTCGTCGCCGGTGGTGCGCTTCCGCGACGATATTCCGGCTTGGAAAATCCAGTTGCTGCGAGTGGCGGCCGAAACCTTCCCGCTGGCACGCATTTCCCTCGAAGCATTGTCCGGTGGACGGGACGTGCCAATGACCCAATCCACCAAGCACGCCAGCCAAGCGGAGAAAAATTCCTACAACATCAAGCTCCACACGCTGCGCCTGCTCGGCACCTTGGGCCGCCACATTGAGAGCATGAACGAATGCGCCGCAGCCCTGCGGGTGCCCGTGTTGGTCCTCCACGGCGGCAACGACTACTTCAACAGCGACGCCGACGTGCGCGGGTTTGTGGCATGCATCGCCCCGGGTGCCCCCAAAACATATCGGAATTACCCGAAGGGGTATCTATTGCTGATGTACGACGCTAAAAGGGAATTGATTTTTCGCGACGTCGAGCGCTGGCTCAATCGTCTGCGTCGGCGAGCCGCACGCGC
>Ga0118677_10010388_pt1 | contig 14253 bp, 16 predicted proteins | sample AliMusrvi5mmetaG_FD_86154 | JGI IMG/M metagenome (GOLD analysis project Ga0118677, IMG submission 86154) | reverse complement strand
CGAGGTGGGCCTGCGCAAGCCGGGCGGTGGGCTCGATCCGTACAACGACCAGTACAGGGCGATCCTCGGGCAGACGTACTACAGCCAGATGCGCTCGTACGAGACTCAGGCGAACACCGACAAGAGCGCCGGCAAGGACACGACGCAGGACATCGCGGGAGTGAAGACCGCATTCCTGAGCGCCGAGGCCACCTTCAAGCAGACCATCGCCTTCGTGCCGACGGAGTACGACAACTACGTGTTCCTGGCGCAGCTGTACAACGACGGAGGCCTGTATCTCGATCCGGCCTACTTCAGCAAGGCGCTCGCGACAGCCGACAAGGGCATCGAGGTCGAGCCGAACGGGCCGGCGATCCGCCTTCAGAAGGCGCTCGCCTACGCGTACATGAACGAGACCGCCAAGGCCGAGGCGGTGCTGAAGGCGACGGTCGGGATGGACCCGAACTACGCCGACCCGCGGCAACTCTACGCGCAGATCCTCACGCAGGCGCGCGACTTCGGCGGTGCGGCGGCGCAGTACCGGCTCCTGCTGAAGCTCAAGCCGGGCGACCCGGCGTTGACGAGCGCCCTCCAAGCGGTCGAAGCCTCATTGAGCGCGGAGACGACAGCCGTCAAGAAGTAGGGACCGCATACGGCGGTCTCACCATCGTGCGGAGGGAGAGCCATGGACCGGCTGCCCGAACAGACGATCGCGCGCCTGCCCGTCTATCTTCGGTGCCTGTCGCAGGCCCGTTCCATCGGCATGCGCGTCATCAACTCGCTCGGGATAGCCCAGATGGCCGGTACCAACGCCGCCCAGGTGCGCAAAGACCTCAGCTACCTGGGAGAGCTCGGGACACGCGGCGTCGGCTACGACGTCGGGTCCCTCGCCGAGCACATCTCGGATGTGCTCGGACTCGAGACGTCCCGACGGGTCGCGATCGTGGGGTTCGGGCGGCTGGGTCGCGCGCTCGTCATGTATCCCGGCTTCGACGAGCACGGCTTCGATTTTGTCGCTGCCTTCGATGCTGATCCGGCCCGGGTGCGCGCGCTGCCCGGGGGTCGCTCCATCGACGTGCGCTCGATCGACAACCTGGAGACCGACCTGGTGAAGCTGCGGGTCGAGATAGTGCTGTTGACGACCCCGGCGCAGGTGGCTCAGGAGATGGCGCTGCGTGTCGCCGCGGGTGGCGTGCACGCGATACTGAACTTCGCACCCGTGGTCCTCGAGCTCCCGGCGGACGTGAAGGTGCGCCCGGTCGACCTCGCATCCGAGCTGCAGGTCCTCTCCTTCCATCTCGCCCGGATGACGTAGCCGCTCGACCCTTCGCACTGGTGGGGAGTCTCGCGCAGCGGTGCTATACTCCGTCCTCGCGTCGCCGGGGGGCCGTCGCGAAGTGGCCGCTTCTCTTGGAAAGGACGCGGATGTCGCGGATCGATCTGGTCCTCCTGCACGCCCCGTCCGTCTATGACTTCCGGGAGCGCTCCACGATGTCCGGCCCCGTCTCGGACATGGTGCCCTCCACACCCGCCTTCGAGATGTATCCGCTTGGCTTCACGACGATGGCGGAGTACCTCGAGCGCCACGGCTATGAGGCGAGGATCGTCAATCTCGCGGTGCTCATGCTGAACAGCCCGCGCTTCGACGTGGACCGTGCCATCCGCGAGATGGATCCGGTGGCATTCGGCATCGACCTGCACTGGCTGCCGCACGCGCACGGTGCGATAGAGGTCGCGCGCATCTGCAAGAAGCACCACCCTTCGACCCCGGTGATCTTCGGCGGTCTGTCCGCGAGCTACTACCACGAGGAGCTCGTCACCTACCCGTGCGTCGACTATGTCCTGCGTGGAGACTCGACCGAGGAGCCCCTGCGCGCCCTCATCGCAGCCATCCGCGGTCACGGCTCGGTCGCGGACGTCCCGAACCTCACGTGGAAGGGGCCGGACGGCTCCGTGAACGTGAATCCGCTCAGCTGGGTGCCGCCCGACATGAACGGCATCTCGCTGGACTACTCGTTCGCGATGCGAGCCGTCATCCGCTACCGGGACATGATGGGCTCGGTGCCGTTCAAGGGCTGGCTCGACTACCCCGTGTGCGCCAGCCTCACCTGTCGCGGATGCACGCACGACTGCGCCACGTGCGGAGGCAGCGCCTACAGCTTCCGGAGGCATTTCGGACGCGACCGCATCGCGTTCCGTGATCCGGAGCTCCTGGTTGCCGACATCGCCAACATCCAGCGCTACATCCCTGGTCCGATCTTCGTGCTCAACGACTTCCTGCAGGCGGGTCCCGACTACATCGACGCGTTCGTGCGGGGTCTCGGCCGCATCGGCCTGCGCAATCCGATCGGCTTCGAGTTCTTCCGCCCGCCGTCCGAGGACTTCTTCGCGTTCCTCGACGAGCACCTCTCCGACTACTCGGTGGAGATATCGATCGAGAGCCATGACGACGCGGTGCGAGCGGCGTTCGGCAAGAGCCACTACACCACCGAGCAGGTGGAGGAATCGATCCGCGCGGCCCTGCGCCACGGTTGCAGGCGGTTCGACCTCTACTTCATGACCGGCATCCCCACGCAGACGTCCGAGAGTGTGCGCGAGACCGGGGACTACGTGCGCGGCCTCTACGGCCGGACGGGCAACGATCCCAGGCTGCTGCCCTTCATCTCGCCGATGGCGCCGTTCCTCGATCCGGGCTCGCGCGTCTTCGATGACCCAGAGCGCTACGGCTACAAGCTGCGCGCGCGGACGCTGGAAGAACACCGTGCGCTGCTGCTGGAGCCGTCGTGGCGCTACATCATGAACTACGAGAGCGCGAGTCTGCCGCCTCAGGAACTCGTCGACTCGACGTACGCCGCCGCGATCGGTGTGAACCGCGCCAAGGCGGATGTCGGCGCGATCGACCGTGACGTGGCGCTCGCGACCGAGCGCAGGATCGGGGAGGCCCGCCTCCTGATGTCGAAGATCGACGCGGTGGTGGGTGGCGCGCCGGCGTTGCGGGAGAGCGGCATGGCCGCCCTGACGCCGGAGGTCGCGCATCTCAACGAGTCGACGGTCTGCGAGAAGAGCGAGCTGGAGTGGCCGCGCCAGGCGCGCCCTTACCATGTGTTCAACGTCGCGAAGCTGTGGTGCACGGAGAACTGGGCGATGGCGACCGGGCGTCGGCGCTTCAGGCCGGATGAGAGCGAGCCGCCTGCCGCCGCCGGATCCGCCGACACCGCCGAGGTGTGCTGACGATGTCGGACGAGGCCCGCCAGGACAACTGCACCTCGGGGCTGACGACCACGGCGAGGGTGCACGGCATCTTCTCGAGGATCGCACCCGGCTACGACTCGTTCAACGCGCTCGCCTCGATGGGCATCGACCGCCGTTGGCGGCGGACGCTCGTCAGGATGGCTGACCTCGGGCCCGACTCGCGCGTGCTCGACCTCGCGGCGGGCACCGGGGACCTTGCTCTCGCACTCGCCGTCCAGGGCGTGCCCGCCGAGGTCGTCGCGACGGACTTCTGCGAGGAGATGCTCGAGGTGGCGCGGCGCAAGGCCGAGTCCTTCGAGGGGCCCACCGAGTTGACCTTCCGTCTTGAGGATGCGCAGGCGCTGTCGCTCCCGGACTCGTCCTTCGACGTGGTGACGGTCGCCTTCGGCGTCCGCAACTTCCCGGATCGCGAGGCGAACTTCCGGGAGGTGCTGCGCGTGCTCAAGCCAGGCGGGCGCTACCTCGTGCTGGAGTTCTCCAGGCCCCCCGTCCCGCCGGTCCGCTGGCTGTACCACGCCTACCTGCGGCTCGTCATCCCGTTGATCGGCGCGCTGGTGGCGGGCGACCGGGCCTCGTTCGTCTACCTCAACGACTCGATCCGGACCTTCCCCGCGCAGGCCCAGCTGGCCGCCGAGCTGAGACGCTCGGGGTTCTCGCACTGCAGCTGGCGCGACCTCACCTTCGGCATCGTCGCCGTGCACGTGGCGGTGAAGTAGGAACGTCGCCTCAGGTGTGCGCGGCGCCTCCGCACGACCGCGGCCGCCGCGCACGGCGGCCCGCGCTACACTAGGCAGCGCACTTTCGACCCCGCGGAAAGGCAATGCGCGAGATGCTGTTGTGCGCGAAGTACGTGATCCCCGTCTCCGCCCCTCACATCGATGACGGCGCCGTGCTCGTCCGAGGCGACCGGATCGTCGAGGTGGGCGCGCGCGCCGAGATGATCGCCGCCCATCCCAGCGAGACCATCCGGGACTTCGGGCTCGCGGTGCTCATGCCGGGATTCGTCGACCTCCACACGCACCTGGAGTACGCGGTGTTCCGCGGCGCGGTCGACGACATGCCCTACACCGCGTGGAAGATGCAGGTCCAGGCAAAGGGCTCCCGGCTGGGGCCGAAGGACTGGCGCGACTCGGCTGTTCTCGGCGCCATGGAGACCGTGCGAAGCGGCATCACGACCATCGCGGACATCACGAGACTCGACCACTCACTCGCCGCGGCGAAGCAGGCCGGTCTCAGCGGAGTCGTCTATCGCGAGGTCCAGACGATGGACAAGACGAAGGTCGCTGAGAGGATGAAGGCCGCCGAGGCCGACATCGACGCATGGACCTGCGCGGTGGCCGGCTCGCCGATCGAGGTCGGGCTGGCGCCGCATTCGCCCTACACCTGCCACCCGACGCTCTTCCAGGCTGCGGCCGAGCTTGCGATCGCGCGCGACCTGCCGGCGGCGATCCACCTTGCGGGCTCGCGCGACGAGTACGACTTCGTCCGCTACGGCTCCTCGAACCTCGCGCAGGACTTCCGCGAGGAGTCGGGTTGGCGCGACCTCGCGTGGTTGCCGACGGGCGTCAGCCCGGTGCGCTACGTGCTGCAGTGGGGGCTGTTCAAGGTCCCGCGCCTGCTGGCCGTCCACTGTGTGCAGGTCGACGAGGCCGATGTGGAGGTGCTCGCGGAGAATCACGTGGCCGTCGCGCACTGTCCGAGATGCAACGCCAAGTTGGGAATGGGCATCGCACCGCTGCCGCTCTTCTTCGAGCACGGTCTCACGGTGGGCATCGGGACGGACTCTCCGGCCTCGAACAACACGGTCGATCCCTTCGACGAGATGCGCATCGGGTTGCTGCTGCAGCGTGGGTCCACAAGAGACGAGCGGGACTTCTTCAGGTACTTCACCGCGCGGACCTTCATCCGCCTCGCGACGATCCACGGCGCCCGCGCTCTGGGTCTCGAGGACGAGATCGGGTCGCTGGAGCCCGGCAAGCGGGCGGACATCGTGGCGGTGGACCTCTCCGCCAGCCACATGGTGCCGACCGCCGATCCGTACAGTGCGCTCGTGCACACCGCGAACCAGGAGAACGTCTCGATGACGATGGTGGCCGGCAGGGTCGTCTACCAGGACGGCTCTCATCCCACCCTCGACGCGGAGCGCGTCCTGGCGCGTGCCCACGAGGTCCGCGCGAAGCTGCGCGGCTAGTCGTCCGCCGAGCGGTCGCCGGCAGGGTTGTTGCTCTGTGCGACTCGAGAACACGAGAGTGCGGCGGTCCTCGGCCGCCGCGGTTCTCGAAGGCGATGATATGATGCGCTGGTTCGCCGGCCGTCTCGCGCGAAGGCAGCGCCCGGGCCATCGAGTCATCCCACCGGGGAGGCAGGAGCAGTCGTGAGCGACCAGGACTTCTTCTTCGATGAAGAGCCCGTCCCCGAGCCGCAGAAGCCCTCGAAGCAGGGTCGCGGTCCGGCTCCCAAGCCCGCGGCGCAGGCGCCCTCCAGGCGCAAGGGCGCTCCGGTCGCGCCGACCCCGTTCTTCGACCGCTCCACGACGTATGCGGTCGCGCTCCTTCTGGCGGTGATCGGACTCCTTTTCGGGGTCCTCGGCGGTTACCTGTACGGCAACTCGGCGGCACAGCCCGCGAAGAGCGCCACACCCGCCGCGTCGACCCCGGCGCAACAGGCTCCGGCGACGCTGCCGGGAGTGAACGGCGCGGGGGGCGTCACGACCACGCCGTAGGACCCGGGCGCGTGGCGCACGGCCACTGATGGCGCGGGACTCGCAAGGACATGGAAAGATCCCGGCAAGTACGGAGGCATCACAAGGACATGGCGATCAACAAGAGTCACACGACACCGTTCGTGAAGGGCGCCATCATCACGATCGCATTCCTGTTCATACTCGCGATGGTCGCGACGGCGTTCACCGGTCTCTCCGGGTCGAACAGCGGGACCCCGACAGCGAGCCAGACAGCGTCACAATCCACCACAGCCACGGTCGCGGCCCTCGCGCAGGCCGCGCAACCGGCGATCCAGGCTCGCGAGGCCTCGCTGACCGCCGATCCGAAGAACTACGCACTGCTCGTCCAGCAGGGGCAGGCATATTTCGACTGGGCGCAGTCAGTCCTTCAGGCGACTCAGGCGCAGCTTCAGGCGAACCCCGGCGCGCCGCGTCAGGACACCCCGTACTGGAAGCTCGCCATCCCGTACTACCGTCGCGCGCTCAGCATCAAGACCGGCGACCCGAACGTGATGACCGACTACTCCACGGCGCTCTTCTACTCCGGGGACACGACGACGGCCATCTCCGTCGGCGTCGCGGTAGAGAGCCAGGTCCCGACGTTCACGCCTGTGGCCTTCAACCTCGGCATCTACTACGAGTCCACCGGACAGAACGCGAAGGCCAAGGCGGCCTTCCAGGACTACCTGCGTCTCGCTCCGAACGGGCCGAACGCGGCCGCAGCGAAGCAGGAGCTCACCAAGCTCTAGGTGACGGGACCCCGAAGGCTCAGGCCGACGCGTCCGGCGTGCGCACGTAGGCGAGCGCCTGGTCGAGCGACCTGAACACCGAGAAGATGCCGTTCAGTCGAGTGATCTCGAGGATGCCGTCCACCGTCTTGTTGGTCACGAGGGCGATGCGGCCCCCGGAGGAACCGTACTCCCGCGAGAGACTGAGAAGGAGACCGAGACCGGAGCTGTCGAGATAGTCGAGTTTGGACAGGTCGATGACGACCGCAGGCGGCATCGCTTTGAGGATGCGATCGATCTGCAGGCGGAATCCGGAACACTCGGCGTAGTCGAGTTCTCCGGAGAGAGTGAGGAGCCACGTCTCCCGGCGCTGTTCCAAGGTCATGGTGACGGGCATGGGCCCTCCGGCGGCTGCGGTCGGTGACGCGAGTGTGTTGCGACACGTTATATGCCCATCGCCGGCCCCTCGCTCCGCGAGTGGACCGCCGAACGACACGGGTGCCCGGACGGTCTGCGAGGGCGCTACAATGATGCTTCGCGTGTTCGGGAGACAAGCGTGGCCGACCCGGAAGTGAGGGACATGGAACTCGAAGTCAGCAGCCGGTTGGAGAAGGATGCATGCGTCGTCCTGGTCACTGGCGAGGTCGATGTCTACACGTCGCCGTCACTCAAGTCCGCGCTCATGGCCGCCGCGGAAGAAGATTGCCCGACTGTGATCGCCGACATGAGCGGCGTCGACTTCATCGACTCCTCGGGTCTGGGCGTCCTGGTCGGCGCGCTGAGGCGCGCAAGGGAGGCCGGCGGTGAGCTCCGGGTCGTCTGCGACAAGGAGAACATCGTCAAGATCTTCCGCATCACGGGCCTCGACCGGGTCTTTCCGATGTTCAGTACGCTGGACCAAGCGTTCGGAGCGTAGAGCACATGTTCGGTATCAGTAGCTCGCAGATCTTCTTCATCGCGGTCGTTGCACTGCTTCTCTTCGGTCCCGAGAGGATCCCTGAGATAGCTCGCACGATCGGGAAGTTCATGCGCGAGTTCAACAAGTACAAGAGCATCATGGAGACGACGGTCCGCCAGGAGCTCTACTTCGCAGAGCAGCAGGCGCCGGACACGACTCCCGTCGGCGATCGCATGGACAAGGCGGCGACCGCCTCCAAGGAACTCATCGAGCAGGAGAACGCAGCGTCAGCCGGTCTGCTGGGCGGCGCGGGCGCAGAGGTTCCGGACAAGGCGGCCATGGAAGCCGAGGTCCGCGAGGAGTTGCACAAGACCGTCTTCATCCCACCCGCGGTCGTGGCTGCGCCGCCCGCTGTCGACGAGGAGGTGCAGGTCCCGGCCACTCCGCCGCAGGCCTGACGCATATGCCGATCGGTCCCGCACGCATGCCCTTCCTGCAGCACCTCGGCGAGCTGCGCAGGCGACTCCAGTGGGTGGATCTGGCTCTTGTGGTCGTCTCGGTGGCCCTCTACTTCGTTTCAGGGCCGCTCTTCAACGTGGTGCTCGCCCCGATCCGGTCTTCGCTGCCGCAGAAGCCCGTCTTCTTCGAGCCACTCGGCGCGTTCAGCGTCCGGTTCCAATTGGCTTTCGTGGCCGCCTTCATCGCATGCAGCCCGCTCATCATCTGGCAATCCCTGGCCTTCATGCTGCCGGCGCTGAAGCCGACCGAGCGGCGCTTCGTGGTGCCGACCTTCCTGGTCATGGTTCTGCTGTTCCTGTCAGGCGTGGCCTTCTGCTACTTCCTCATCCTGCCTTTCAGCTATCAGTGGCTTGCGACACAAGGCGGCGGGTTCATCGCCTACATTCCTGAGGCCGCCTCGACCATCAAGATCGTCGAGTTCTTCCTGCTCGCATTCGGCCTTGCGTTCCAGACGCCGGTCGTCGTCTTCTACCTTGTCTTCTTCGGGATCGTGCCGTACCCGAAGCTCAGGAAGAGCTGGCGTGCGGTCTATCTGGTCATCGCCGCGCTCTCGGCGGGCATCACACCCGACTGGTCATGGGTGACGATGACCTCGCTCTTCGTGGCCATGACCGTGTTGTACGAGGGCTGCATGCTCACGTGCCGGCTCGTCCTGAGGAGCCGCATCAAGGCCCAGGGGGAGAAGGCCGCCCTCGAGGCGGCTGAGGCTGCGGCAGAGAGCGCGTAGCGCCCCGTGCATGAGATGGGCGTGACCCAGGAGATCCTGAACGCCATCACCCAGGCGGCCGAGGGGGCCGGCGCGACGCGGATCAACAGCGTCCGCGTCACCATAGGCGAGCTCACCGAGATAGTGCCGGACGCCCTGCAGTTCGCGTGGGAGGCGCTCACGCCCGGTACGCTCGCCGAGGGGTCCGTCCTCGAGGTGGTGGAGACGGGCGGGCGATCGATCTGCCTGGACTGCACGAAGGAGTTCTCGCACGATCGCTTCGAGCGGCGGTGCACCTCGTGCGGCTCGTACGCGACCAAGGTCATCTCAGGCGACGAGTTGCTGATCGACGACATCGACGTGGACCTCGCTGAGGACGCGTCAGACGGGGAAGCGGAGGGCTGACGGTGGAGATCGATCTCTCGCGTCCCATCCTGGAGCGCAACGACACCCTCGCGGCGGCCAACCGGGTCCGGCTCGCAGCAACAGGCACGTTCGCGCTGGACGTGCTCGCCTCGCCGGGCGCCGGCAAGACCACCACCATCCTGGCCACCCTGGCCTTCCTCGGCGATCGGTTCCGTGTCGCGGTGATCGAGGGCGACATCGCGAGCCGTGTGGACGCCGAGAAGGTCAAGGCGAGCGGCATCATGGCCGTACAGATCAACACGGGTGGGGCCTGCCATCTGGAGGCCGACATGGTCTCCCGCGCGCTGGACGCCCTCCCGCTCGAGGAGCTCGACCTCGTGGTCCTCGAGAACGTCGGCAACCTCGTGTGTCCCATCGAGTTCGATCTGGGGCAGAGCGCCCGGATCGTCATCGCGTCCGTGCCGGAGGGCGACGACAAGCCGCTGAAGTACCCGAGCATCTTCGCGATCGCCGACGCCGTGCTGCTGAACAAGGTCGATGCCGCGCCGGTGTTCGACTTCGACGAGACGGCGTTCACGCAGGGAGTGCGCAATCTGAACGGCGCGGCCCCGATCTTCCGCGTGAGCGCGAAGACCGGCGAGGGCATCGGCGAGTGGGCCGAGTGGCTCGCAGAGCGCGTCAACGCGGTCCGCGCCTCTTCTCTGTAAGGTCCGCGCGCCATCTCACGGAGCTGCGTCTCCGCGCTGCCGCTTGACTCCGGCCATAAGATGTAACGCGTCCGCTCAGCTGGAGCGAAGGAGTCGCAATGGACCGTGCCGAAGCGTTCGCTCTCGTGCGGGAGCGGATCCCCTCCCAGAACCTGGTGAACCACAGCGTCGCCGTCGAGTGCATCATGCAGGCGCTCGCCGAGCGGTTCGAGCTGAGCGAGGACGACACCGCAAGGTGGGCGTTGGCAGGCCTGCTACACGACCTGGACTACGCCGAGACCGCCGACTACCCGCCTCACCACGGCCTCCACACCGCCGATGCGCTGGCGGGCCGCGTCGACGATGAGATCATCCACGCGATACTCGCCCACGCCGACAAAGTGCCGCGCGAGACAATGATGGACCGCGCCCTCTACGCGGCGGACCCGACCACCGGCTTCATCGTCGCCGCGGCGCTCGTCCGCCCCGATCGCGACCTTCACGCGGTCGAGGTGCGCAGCCTTCTGAAGCGCTGGAAGGAGAAGGCGTTCGCCCGAGGGGCGAGTCGTGAGCAGATGGACACCTGTACAGAGATCGGTTTGACGCGAGAAGAGTTCCTCGCGCTATCATTGGCCGCCATGCAGGCCCGGGCGTCCGATCTCGGATTCGCCTGAGGCGTATCCGGGGCTCCCGGGAACGAGAGGACCACACACCACTTGCAGCTCGTCGTCTCAGAGAAGAACATCGCGGCCAAGCGCATCGCGGAGATCCTCGCGGTGGGCCGCCCCAAGACCGACAAGGTCTACACCACTCCCGTCTACACGTTCCGCCGCGACGGCGAGGACTGGGTCTCCATCGGGCTCAAGGGCCACATCATGGAGGTCGACTTCCCGGAGGAGGCGCCCGACGTGCGCGACGGGTCGCGCACGGTCGCACTCAAGAAATGGACGCTCGAGTCTCTGCCCACGCTGGTGGCCGCTCCGATACAGAAGCTGCCCTCCGAGAAGGGCATCATCCAGTCGCTCAAGAGTCTGGCAAAGAAGGCGGACGCGATCATCATCGCGACCGACTACGACCGCGAGGGTGAGCTGATCGGCGCAGATGCCCGCGACGTCGTCCGGTCGGTCAACCGCGACGTTCCTGTCTCCAGGGTCCGTTTCTCCGCCATCACCAACGAGGAGATCGAGCGGGCCTTCGCCTCTCAGGGCGAGATCTCCGAGGAGCTGGCCCAAGCGGGAGAGTCTCGCCAGGACATCGACCTCGTGTGGGGCGCCGCGCTGACGCGCTTCATGACGCTTGCCCTCCAGACCAAGACCCGCCGGCCATTCGGCGACGTGCTCTCGGCCGGAAGGGTGCAGACGCCGACGCTCAAGCTCATCGTCGATCGCGAGGCCGAGCGGTCGCGGTTCGTCCCGGAGGACTACTGGGTGGTCAAGGGCGCCTTCGAGGCTCATGGCGATCCTGTGAGCGCCGGGCACGCCACGGAACGATTCGGCTCCGAGGCCGGCGCGCAAGCTGTGCTCGATGCGGTGGCGAGTGAGCATGACGCTCTTGTGAGCGCGACGAAGCGCACACGCCGCAAGGTGGACCCGCCGGCGCCGTTCAACACCACGTCGATGATGGCCGCAGCGGCGTCCGAGGGTCTTCTGCCCGCAAGGACGATGCAGGTGGCCGAGTCCCTGTACATGAGCGGCTACATCTCGTATCCGCGGGTGGACAACACAGTCTATCCGCCGAGCCTGGATCTCAAGGGCATCCTCACGACGCTCGCCGAGGTGCCCATCTACCACGAGCACGCCCAGCGCATCGCCAGGGGCAAGCTCACTCCCACGCGTGGCCCGAAGGAGACGACGGATCATCCCCCGATCCACCCCACAGGGGCGGGCGACCCTGACAAGCTGGACGGGCAGGCGTGGAAGCTCTACAACCTGGTATCCCGCCGCTTCCTCGCGACTCTCTCGGGCCCGGCGTTCATCGAGGCCACGCGGGTGGACCTGGATGTGGCGGGCGAGCGGTTCGTCGCTCGCGGGGACGTCATCGCGGAGCCCGGGTTCCGCGCGGTCTATCCTTACGGCCTGAAGAAGGACGAGCACCTGCCCGCGATGGCGGAGGGCGAGCGTGTCTCGTTCCTCGGTGCCCAGATGGAGGCCAAGCAGACGCAGCCGCCTGCGCGCTACAGCGCAGGCCGACTCATCCAGGAGATGGAGCGTCTCGGCCTGGGGACGAAGGCGACCAGGCACGACATCATCCAGACGCTCGCGGACCGCAAGTATGTGAGCGGGGAGCCGATCGAGCCCACGTGCAAGGGCATCCAGGTGGTGGGCGCGCTCGCGGAGTATGCGGAGCGCATCACGACCCCGGAGATGACCAGCGAGCTCGATGCGGAGATGGACGCTATCGCGGAGGCGCGCGACACGCGCACCCGCGTGGTCGACCACTCGAGACGCCTCCTCGGCGGGGTCATGGACGTCCTGCTCGAGCACGTGGATGAGGTCGCGGAGCGGCTGAAGAGCGCAACGGACGAGGATGCCAAGCTCGGCAAGTGTCCCGTGTCGGGCCACGACCTGGTCATCAAGTTCTCGCCCAAGACCAAGAGCTACTTCGTCGGGTGCACCGGCTACCCGGACTGCGCGCAGACGTACCCGCTGCCCAAGAACTCGAAGTTCGAGGCCGTGGAAGAGGCGTGCCCCGTGTGCGGCGCGCCGCAGGTGAAGGTGATCCAGTTCAAGAAGCGGCCCCGTCTCATGTGCCTCTCCGTCGATTGTCCGACGAAGAAGGGGCCTGAGATCGTGGTCGGCAGGTGCTCGCAGTGCGGGGGTGAGTTGCAGGTCCGCTATTCGCAGGTCGGGACGCGCTACGTGCGTTGTGAGCGGTACGATGCGAAGGATCATGCGGTGAGCTACCCGCTCCCGCAGAGCGGCGAGATAGAGCCGACCGACGAAGTGTGCGAACATTGCGGGGCACCCAAGGTGATCATCACGACCCGCCGAGGGCCGTGGAAGGTATGTATCGACCCGGCCTGTCCGGGCAAGCCGAAGCAGAAGTCGGACGCGGGCAGGGGGCGGCCCGCGGGCAAGACCGCCGCGAAGCGCTCCCCGAGTCGAGTCCGTAGGGCGAAGAAGGAGTAGGGGCGGTTTCGGCGGGGGGTCCGTCCCGCTGCGTGAAGGGGCCTACCGGTGAAGGTCGCGGTCGTGCAGCTTCGCATCCGGGTCCACGTTCGAATGGACCTCGCCGCGCTGCTCGACGCGACCGAGCGCGCGGCCGACGAGGGCGCGGACGTCATCGTCTACCCGTACGTGCCGTGGCTCACCGGTCAGCCCCTGCTCGATCCGTTCTTCGCGAGTCTCGAGCAACGCGTACCGGACATCAAATGGGTGCGTCCGGGCTGGCGCTCGTCGGGGGACTCCATAGCCGCGCGATCGACCGCACTCGGCTCCACCGTGTTGCTCGAGGGCGACGACTGCATCGATCCCGCTCACTTCCCGCTGCTGCGCGAACTCGGGTGCGACGCGCTCGTGTGGCTGTTCGATGCGGAAGACGACCTGCAAGCTGAGGCGCTGCTGGAGCTGGCGCTGGAGGCGAGCGTAACGATGGTCCCCCTGGTCGTGATCGCTTCGCTCGCGGGTGACGCACGCGGGATCAGTCAGCACGGGGCTTCCGCGATCGTACACGCGGGAGAGATCCTCGCCGAGGCCGATGCGGAGGACGAGATCGTGATGGCTGACGTCCCCAGGGACACGCCTCCTCTGGCGCACGGCCGCGAGCTTCCGGAGCCAGCTCCGGTGCTGGCCCAGAGGTTGGCCGCGCACCGCCACACCAAGGTCAAGGTGGACTACCCGGCCGACCTGTCCTGACGCTCGGCGCGGGGGTCTTGGCTGGCGCGGGAGATCTTGCCCGAGTGCTACAATCCGGTCTCGGCCCCGCCTGCGCCGCGCTCTCGCGGCGCCTTCCTCCGAGCCATCACCTCGTCACGAGGAGTCCGTCGTGCCCTATCCCAAGGTGACCATCGTCGGCGCGGGTCAGGTGGGCGCGACCGCCGCTCTCACACTTCTCACGCGAGATATCGCCGACGTCGTCCTCATCGACGTGGCGGAAGGCATGGCCCAGGGCAAGGCTCTCGATCTGATGCACGCCCGATCGGTCCTGCGCTTCGGGCCCACCGTCACCGGGACGAACGACTACGCCCAGACCGCCGGTTCCGACGTCGTCGTCGTGACCGCAGGGCTGCCGCGGAAGCCCGGGATGACCCGCGATCACCTCATCACTGTGAACTCGGGGATCGTCGCCTCGGTGATCGGCGCCGCCGTTGCCGCCTCGCCCGACGCCGTGTTCCTCTGCGTCACCAACCCGCTCGACGTGATGACGAACCTGTCTCTTATACACATCTGACGCTGCCG
>Ga0118677_10010387_pt1 | contig 14253 bp, 10 predicted proteins | sample AliMusrvi5mmetaG_FD_86154 | JGI IMG/M metagenome (GOLD analysis project Ga0118677, IMG submission 86154) | reverse complement strand
GCCGAGGCTGGGCCTGTTTCCTCGCAGCCGGCCGTTTTGAAACACTGAAGGGTTTTCATACGTTGATCCCGTTTTTCAGGAACCACACCGAATTTCTCCTGCTGCTTGCCGGCGGCGGCCGACAGGAAAGTGTGCTTCGGAAACTGGCCGGCGATTCCGCCCAAATCGGGTTTCCGGGCGTCCTGCCGCGCGCGCAGCTTGCTTCTGTATATCGCGGCGCCGTCGCCGTCATCGTGCCGTCGCGGTGCATGGAGACCTTTTCACTCGTGACGGTAGAGGCGTTTCAGCAGCGCACCCCCGTGATCGCCCGCAACCTCGGCGGTCCCGCGAAACTGCTCGCCGAATCGGGCGGAGGCCGTGTGTATGGGACGGACGAGCAACGTCAGGATGCCGTCTGTCTGCCGGGCAGAGACGCCGCGAGAAGGACGGAACCGGGAAATGCCGGTTACAGCGGCTACCGGCGCTACTGGTCCGAATCCGTTCATTTGGATCGGTATCTGTCCATCATCGGAGAACTGAAGGCCTCAGCGACCGAAGTGGGGGCACCTTGAGTTTCCCGCCGCCTCTCCCGCTCGACTGGGTCCGGAAAACCGAAGTCTTCACGTTTTATTTCGGACGTCTGCGAATCGGGGAAATTCGCTTGCGCACCAGGCAGTTGTGGACGCCTTTCATGGCCTTCGTCGGCGGCCACCCGCTGCCCGTGCCGGATCTCGCGCAGTTTGACGGGGTGGATGCCGTGGCAATTGCCGGTTTCCCGGTTTCGGGTCCTTCTGAACCGATTGCAGTCGTCGGAGGAATGATCCGCTACAGCACTTTTGCGGACACTCGTCACCTGATCGCGATTCAGGGCACTTTCGCCCGGTACCTGGAGACTCGTTCGAGAAACACCAGACAGACGCTGCGCGCGAACGTGCGCGTCTTCAGAAAGGTGGCCGGGGGAAGTGTTCCTGGGGAGCATGCCGGGCTGACGCGGTTTCAGGGCGAAAGTGCCATGCGCGAGTTCTACTCGTATGCGATCCCGCTATCCCGGAAGACCTGGCAAGGTAAAAAGGGTCGTGGACTGACTGACCTGGAGCCGGTGGACGAAATCCTGCAAATGGCTGCCGATGGCGTTGCGTCCGGCTACATCCTCTTCTGCGCTGGCCGCCCCGCAGCCTTCGCCCTATGCCATTTGCAGGGGACCACACTGGCCGTTTCCCAGATCGGCTACGATCCGGAGTTCTCCGAATGGTCCCCCGGCAGCACCCTGCTCTTTCTCCTCCTGGAGAGCCTGTTCGCTGAAGGCGGCGTTTCGTTTTTCGATTTGATGGAAGGCTCCCTGTGGCCCTACAAATCAAGCTTTGCGAACGTCCGGCACCCCTCGGTCCGCTACTTCTACTTCCCAAACCGCCTCCGATGGTGGGCCCTTGTGCTTTCACACGATCTGCTGAAGCGTCTGGAGTCGCTCGCAACCCGGCTGCTCCGCAGGGCACGAAATTAGAGTCGCTGGCAGCGACATGGGCGAGAACGCCGACTTCCCGGCCGAGGTAACCACGGAAACGACGCAGAGCCCGCTGCGAATGTGGAGATCGATAGTCTCAAACCGTGCTCGCCTTGATCGCAGACTCAATACGCTTGTGAAGGCCGCCCGCAGCAGCGGCCTGGGGCGTCAGATTCACGAGTTTCCTAATGACAGCGATCTCACTTTGGTATTCCTTCAGGCGCGCGTTGATTGTCCGGCGGTCTTTGGGTACGGACCAGGGTTTGTCCTAAACCTGCGCGCGCCGTCACGTGGGTCATATCAAGTGCGTGCCAGTCGATTACCTGGTGGAGGTGACGGCGTCGCTCCTTCCGGACCCGAAAACGGTGAACGCGCGGGACGGGATCTCGAGCAAAGCCCTCCAGTTCAATGCAGTCGGCACAGCTGCAGCGAAGCTTCGCCGCGAGACGCCAGTCTGACGGTGGCTGGGGAGGAACCTCGCTGTGCAGCAGCAGAAACTGCGCTGCGCTGGTCCGTAACCGCCGGCTGCACGTCGCCCCAGTCCATACAGATCCGTTCGATGGCTGGAACGACCAGCCTCGTTGGAGGGAATACCTTCGGCCGCGACCCGATCTTCTCCGCCGCGGCGATTAATATCGACGGTTTTGGGATCCGAGTAGTTTTTGATTTGCCGGCATTGATGCTGTCGCCCAACTTCCGGCACCTCCTGAGTCGCGGTTATCCTAAATTGGTACAAGGAGATTCGGATGTCTGTTGTTGACGTGCCGCGGAATGTCACGATCATGGTCGGCTTGACATTGGCCATCGCATCCGTGAGCGCGCAGACGCCCGCCGCGGCGCAGGCTCGGGGCAAGTTCGTCCGGCAATACTGCATCGGCTGTCACGGCGAGCGCCTCAAAACGGCCGGCATCGTGCTTCAAAATGTCGATGCCGCCCGCGTGAGCGAAGACGCCGGAGTCTGGGAACGCGTTCTGCGGCAGGTCAGCAGCGGGCAGATGCCACCGGCAGGCATGCCCCACCCCGACGACACCGCTCGCTCCGCTTTTGCGGACAACCTGGAGGCTGCCCTCGACCGGGCGGCACGGGCCAATCCGAACCCCGGTACGACGATGCCGCATCGCCTCAACCGGGTCGAGTACAGCAACGCCGTTCGCGACCTGCTGGCGCTGGACACCAGACCCGGCGAAGCCCTGCCCGTCGACGATTCCGGCAACGGCTTCGACAATCAGGCCAACGTGCTCACGATGTCGCCGTCCCTGATTGACCGGTATCTTTCGCTGGCGCGCTCTGTCAGCCTGGCGGCAGTCGGCGATCTCAGGATGAAACCGACCGACGTGGAGTTTTACGGCTTCGACGCCAGCGCCGACCGCCCCGCCAAACGTGACCCGGACCCACTGCGCGTGCCCTTCGGCGCCAACCGCGGCATGTTCGCCGACCACTACTTCCCGCTCGATGCCGAGTACGAATTACGTATCGAGATCAGAGGTCTCACCGCCCAGGTTCTCACCACCCAAACCGCTACGGTTCGCATGCCTGTCAAGGCCGGGTTCCACCACATTGTCACCACTTTCCCCGGTAATGCAGTCCGCGATGAGATTGCCCTCGCCCCGGTCGGCCGCCGTGCCGTCCCGGTCAGGGCCCCGAAGTCCCTTCAACTGGACATCCGCATGGACGATGCCCGCCTGGAACTCGCCGAAGTGACGCTGAGCGACGCGAACATCGACGTACGTAAAATCACGGTAGCCGGTCCGTATCGCGCAACGGGACGCGGCGACACGCCCAGCCGGCGTCAGATCTTCGTCTGCCGGCCCTCGTCCCCGCTTCAGGAATCCGCCTGCGCGAAGAGGATCTTCACCAACCTCGCCCACCACGCCTTCCGCCGGCCCGTCGTCGATGCCGACGTGCAGCCGTTGATCCGTCTCTACGACAAGGGCCGGGCCGAGGGCGGCGACTTCGACGAGGGCATCCGCCGCGGACTCCAGGCGATCCTGATTTCGCCCGACTTCCTCTTCCGCGTCGAGCACGACCCGAAGAACGCCGCTCCGGGCAGCGTCTATCGCCTGAGCGATCACGAACTTGCTTCGCGGCTGTCATTTTTCCTGTGGAGCAGCATCCCTGACGACGAACTTCTGACCCTCGCCGGTCAGGGCAAATTGCACGACCCGGGTGTCCTGAAGGCTCAGGTCCGGCGTATGATGGCGGACGCGAAATCCGACGCACTAATCGACAACTTCGCGGGACAGTGGCTCCTTCTGCGGAATCTCGCCAACGCAAGGCCTGATACCGACGTCTTCACCCGCTTTGATGAAAACCTCCGGCAGGCCTTCCTCAGCGAGACCCGGCTTTTCCTGACCAATATCTTCCGGGAAGACCGTCCGGCGCTGGAACTGCTGGATGCGGACTACGCCTTTCTCAACGAGCGGCTGGCCAGGCACTACGGCATTCCCAACGTCTACGGACCGCAGTACCGCAAAGTCAGCCTCCCGCCGGGGTCGCCGCGCGGGGGACTGCTGGGCCAGGGCAGCGTGCTTACCGTCACCTCCTACCCGAATCGCACCTCCGTCGTACAGCGCGGCAAGTGGGTGCTTGAGAACCTTCTCGGAACCCCTCCGCCACCTCCGCCGCCGGACGTTCCTCAGCTGAAACCGCAGGCCTCCGACGGGCATAAGCGAACCATGCGGGAGGCGATGGAAGAGCACCGGAAGAATCCTGTTTGTTCTTCCTGCCACAGCCGCATGGACCCCATCGGCTTCGCGCTCGAAAACTTCGACGGCGTCGGGGAATGGCGAGACAAGGACGCAGGCGCTCCCATCGATGCTTCCGGCCTCCTCCCGAACCGCGAACAGTTCAACGGCGCCGCTGGTCTCACGAAGCTCTTACTTGAGAAGCACAGGGGAGAATTCATCGGGACCCTGACTGAGAAACTCATGATTTACGCTTTGGGAAGAGGGATGTCGCCGGACGATAAGCCGGCGATACGCGCCATCTCCCGCAAGGCATCCGAGCACAATTACCGCATGTCGGCGTTTATCGAGGCCGTCGTGGAAAGCGTACCGTTTCAGATGAGGAGGGCTGGAGAGCGATGATTATCACGAAGAAGGCATTAGGGCGTCGAACGTTTCTGCGGGGCGCCGGGGCCGCGCTTGCCCTGCCCGTGCTGGATGCCATGACGCCGGCCCTGTCGGCCGCCGCGAACCAGGCTCCCGCGCGCCTGGTCTTTGTGTTCCACCCCAACGGAGCGATTCCCTCCCGCTGGACTCCCGGGCTTAAAGGCAGGAATTTCGAATTCACGCCCTCGTTGAAGGCGCTTGAGCCTTTCCGCCAGAACACCACGATCTTAAGCGGCCTCGCCCAGGTGCAAGGCAACCCCTTCGGCGATGGCGGCGGGGACCACTCCCGCGAGGGCGCCACCTGGCTCACGGGCGTCCATCCGCTGCGCTCGGAAACCGAGCTTGCCGTCGGCATTTCCGCCGACCAGATCGCCGCCAATACCCTCGGCAAACAGACGCAGTTCTCCTCGCTGGAAGTTTCGCTGGAGTCCCCTGGCCTCGGCGGCGGCTGCGACGGCCACTACAGTTGCGCCCTGACCAACACCGTTTCGTGGAAAAATCCCTCCACGCCGTTGCCGATGGAGCCAAGTCCGCGCATGCTCTTCGAGCGCCTCTTCGGCGCAAGCGACAGCACCAACCCGGCTGACCGGCAGGCTCGTCTGGAGGAGCAACGCAGTCTTCTCGATTACGTCGCCGGCAGCATCGACCGCTTGCAGAGCAGTCTCGGCGCCCGCGACCGGGTCAAGCTCAGCAACTACCTCGATTCCATCCGCGACGTCGAGCGCCGCATTGAGAAGGCCGAGGCGCAGAATGACGAAATGCGCCTCCCCGAGATGAAGCGTCCCGCCGGAACGCCCTCTGCCTTTGAGGATCACGCCAGGCTCATGATCGACCTGCAGACCATCGCTTTACAGGCCGACATGACCCGTGTGATCACCTTCATGTTCGGTCGGGCTCAAAGCAACCGGGCCTATCCGAACATCGGCATCTCCGACGGACACCACTCGCTCACGCACCATCAAAATAACCCCGAACTCATCGAGAAGGTCGCGAAGATCGACCAGTATCTGGTCAGTCTGTTTGCCTACTATGTCGACAGGCTGAAGACAACCTCCGACGGACACGGCGGCAATCTGCTCGACGACACCATGATCTGTTACGGTGGCAGCCTCGGCGATTCGAATATCCACCAGCACCACGATTTGCCGATCGTACTGGTCGCGGGCAACCGGTTCTTTGAAGGCAACCGCCACCTGGTCTATCCAAAGAACACCCCGCTGAACAACCTCTTCCTGTCGATGTTCGCCAAAGCGAATGTGCCTTGCGAGAAGTTCGGAGACAGTACCGGCATCCTGTCTGATGTTTAACCGGAGTCCTTATGTCTAAGCCGATCGCCCGGGTCGTGGCGGTCCTGCTCGCCGCCGCCGTGTATTGCGTTGCCGGAGATGCGAATGTAACTGGAGATGCGCGTCTGATTGAGGCGGTGAAGCGCCGTGACGCGGCGATGGTCGCCCGGTTGATCGAGCAGGGCGCCGTGGTCAACGGTCAATTGGCCGACGGGTCCACGGCGCTTGCGTGGGCGGTGTACGGCGACGACAAACGGGTGGCCCGGATGTTGCTTAAGGCAGGCGCCGCGGCCACGGTGAATGCCGCCACGGACTACGGCGAGACCGCTCTCACTCTGGCCTGCCTCAACGGCGACGGCGAGTTGGTCGAAGAGTTGCTTTCCGCCGGTGCCGACGCCAGAGCGAGCCGCCACACGGGCGAGACCGCGCTTATGATCGCCGCGGGCTCGGGCAGTCTGCGGGCGGTTGATTCGCTGATCCGGCACGGGGCCGATATCAACGCCGCGGAATCCAGCCAGGGACAGACCGCTCTCATGTGGGCCGCCGCTGAAAAACACACCTCGATCGTCGATCTGCTCGTGGCCAAAGGAGCGAACATCCACCTCGCGACAAAATCGGGATTCACCGCGCTCGCTTTCGCCACCATTGCCAATGACGGTGACGCAGTAAAGAGGCTGCTCGCGGCCGGAGGCGATCCCAATCGGAAGCTCGGCGACGGAACCGAACTTCTGCTCGCCGCCACCTCGCACAGAAGCACTGCCGCGGCCATTGCGCTGCTGGAGGCCGGAGCCGACCCCGGCGTGAAGGATCGACAAGGCAACACGCCCCTTCACGCAGCCAGCCAACGCGGCAACCTGGCGCTGGTTCAAAGTCTGCTGGCCCGTGGCGCCTCCGCCAACATGGTTCCGGAAGCCGCCGGACGCTCCGCCGGCGGTCAGACGCCACTCTTTCTGGCTGCCCGCGGCGGTCATGTCGACGTCGTGAAGGCCCTGCTGGACGCAGGCGCCGACCCGCACTACCACGCGCCGGACGGCGGCAGCTTCCTGATGGCCGCCGTCGGCAGCGCCAGCGTCGAAGCCGTCCGCCTTGCGTATGAATTCGACAAGGACGTGAATATCGTCACGAAGGACGGGTCGACCTTGATGCACGCCTCGGTCACGGGGACCGGCAACAGTCCCGAAGCGCAGGCCCGCATCGTCGAAGTGATTCAGTTTCTGGCCGACCATGGCGCCAAACTCGATGAGCTCAACAAGGAAAACAGCACCGCCATCGATATCGCCGACGTCGGGCCTACGGACAGTGCCGTTCTCCTGATCACGAAGCTCATCCTTGCGAAGGGCGGCTACCCGGTACACCCCTCAAAACGCGGCATCGGCCTCCCTCCACCCGCTCACTAGCATCAGAATCCGACAGGATGGCCGCTCTTAACCGTCATCCCGCGCGTGTGCGCTCACACCCGATCAAAGCTGACTACGGGGCGTAAACGAAAGCCGGACTGCTCGCCGTGCCAACGGTAAGTACGATCGTAAGCGGCCCGGAAGTGACGCCGGCAGGCAACTGAATATTGATCTGGTTGGCGCCTTGCGGAAGCCCCGGAGCAATACCCGCATACAGTACCTGTGCCGTCAGCCCGTTCACCGTCGCGCTGACCGGCAAAGTGAATTTCGGAAGCGCATCCGTCGAAAGCTTCCCGCCTCCGGTCGCATACAGTGTCAGGAGGCCAGGGCCGGCAGAGACCGCCGCGAAGATTCCGGGAGACGAACCGGACACGGCGAGCTGCACCGTCGCCGAACCCATCTCCATCCTGGTTGAGGCGGTCGTCAGCCCATACGGAACGATGACGTTGATTTGAGACGGCGAGAAATACAGCAGGGTCGCCGGGATACCGTCGAACGTAATGCCGCCGGTCAGATTCGCGCCGAATATCGACACGATCTCACCCGGAGAAACCGGCCCTGACCTGAATGTGGCCGCGTTGATAACGGTATCGATGCGCGCCGCGGGTATCGCCGACGCGGGACAGGCATCCACCAGAGTGTGCGCCCGCGATCCGTCGTTGCCGATGCCCGCGAGCATCTCCTCGAAAGTTTGCAGGGGAACCGGACTCCCCGCCTTGCCGACCGCGGGAATCAGCGCCAGCCGCTCGACCGCGGTGGAGGTGAAGCGAGGGTCGGACGTGTCCGCCTGCAGTGCGCCGGTCGAAAGCGCGGGCGCCCCGGCGGAGATGCATAACGACGGATGGTCGAACGGAGCTCTCTCGTAGCGCACGCGATCGTCGCTCAAGGCCCGCAGGAAAGCCGCAAGCGCAGTTTGATCTGCTGCCGAAAGATCGATTCGGCCGATCCCGGGCCCAAGATTACCGCCCGCCGGGAAGTCTCCGTTCCGTGCATAGAACTGCAGCACCTGTTCGAGCGTGGCCTGACCGCCGTTGTGGAAGTAAGGACCGGTAAATTCGACATTGCGAAGACCGGGAGCTTTAAACGTGCCGGCGGAACGCGCCGGCGACGCAGCGAAGAGAGGCAGCCCGAATCCGTCACGGCCACCGAGGCCAATATCCTCCGCGAAAGGCGACACGCCGGTGCGGAAAAAGCCAACGTTATTGGGGTCGTTATTGTTCGCTGCGACATTGGCCGCGTTGGTAAAGGAGGCAGCTGTGAACTCCGCGCCCTGATGGCATTGCGTGCACTGGGAATCGTTTCTCTGGAACACCTGCAAACCTTGCCGCTCCAAAGCCGACAAAGCCTGCGTATTGCCTTCCAGGAACTGATCGACACGCGCATTGTCGGACACCAGCGTGGATTCGTAGGCCTGAATCGCCAGCCCCCAGAAGAGAGAAAAGTTCGCTTCGGATTGTGTGAACTGGCCATCCACCAGGCCGGTGCCGCTCCAATACGCGGGCTGAAAAGCCGCCTGGATAAGTCCGGAATATGTGTGCGACGCCGACAGACCATTGCCGGAGAGGTTCGCCATGGACCCAAGGACACTGTCGTCCGGGGCCACGCGCTGGCTGGCGAGTGGGGCCAGAGCAAGCAGCTTTCTGCCCAGCAACGGCCAGGAGCGCCCGCTATAACTCATTTCAGCCGAATTCATGGGCGGTCCAACGGCCTGGGAGGCAAGGCTCGAATTGCCGACGGCCACTGCCTCGCGCACGAATTGACCATTGCGCCACGCAACGGCGTTCTGCCCGGTGTCCGCCGCGCCGAACGGCGTCTGTCCGGTGAACAGACGGCTGGCGCGGCCATCCCAGAAGTTCCGCACGTTGTACACAGCATTAATGACGGATGGCGCATTCCGGTCGCCGACCTGGCGCACATTCAGCCCGCCCAGTGAGGATCCGCCGCCGGCCAGATCCGTGCCCCGTTCCGCCGCGAGGCCCGTATCCACGCCCTGGAACGTTCGCGGAAACGCGCCTGGAGACCCGGCTACCTGTCTGATATCCCGAACGACCGCGGAGGAGTTGCTGGCCGGATTCGCCAGCTGATGAAAGGGAAAAGAGGAGGCGGCCGCTGTCTGGTTCGCGGTTACCGTACCCGAACCGGATGCGGGCAACGCAAAAATATTGGTGATCCGGTGATCTGCTCCGGCATGGAAATGGCAACTCGCGCACGCAGTTTTGCCGTCGCTGCCGGCCTGCAGATCCCAGAAGAGCGTTTTGCCGAGTGCAACCAGGGCAGTCTGATCTTTCACGTAGGATGCCACGTTGGTGGCCTGCGGGATCGGCACCTGCTTCAGCGAGACGAGTGGATTTCCCCCTCCGCGCTGAGCGAGCACCGCAATTGCCGGAGCCAGAAGAAACGAACAGAGGCGCGCCAGCCGGATGACTGTCGACCCCTGAGGTGGTGAGTTTTTGATTCCTGAAGTGCGTATGATGGCTGTTTTAGGCATAAGAATTAGGACCGGGCCGGACTGCTTGCCATGTCAGTCTTGCCATGTCAATCTTTGTAACGCCGATGCTTCCGGGCCGGTTGCGTTAAGGACTGTTATGCCGCCGCCGGCGCCGTTCCAGGCGGTTTACCATCGACATAGCGACCCCGTTGAAAACTCTCAGCCAGCACCGAATCGAATGGTCCCTGCTTGCGCTCATCCTGCTTGTCTGCGTGGTCCTTTCTTTTCTTCAGTATCGGTGGACCGGAGAACTCAGCAGAGCGGAGCCGGCCCTGCTGCGGGGCAGTCTGAACGATCAGTTGCGCCACCTCGCGAAGGCATTCAACAACGAGCTTCTCGAAAACTGCGCCATGCTGCTGCCTGGCGCGCGGGCGATCGCGGAAGCCGGCAGCGCCAATGCGCTCGGCGACCGCTATCAGGCGTGGAGTTCTTCGCATGACAGAGAGGTCTTCCTGCGAATCGCACTGGCAACGCCGGAAGCCGGAAGCCTGCGCCTGCATACCGTTGATCAGGAAGGCCGGATCGAGGTGGCGCCCTGGCCGACCGGATGGGAAGATCTTCGCACCGCAATGGCGGGACGGCTGAAAGGGTTCGGACACCCGCCCAGCGCGAGGCCGGATTCCAGTCTGGTGGAGATGCCGATTTTTGGTCCCTCGGGTTCGGAACTGGGCTGGATGATCTTTGAACTGAATGAAGAATACATCAGCGGGAAGATGCTGCCTCGCCTGCTCGCGGCATACCTGAACCCGGTGGAATCTGAATACGATTTATCGGTCAGCCGCTCCGTTCCGAATGGGCAGGTGATTTTCTCGACGCGGAGCGACCATGCGAGTGTTGCGAAAGGAGCGGACGCGACCGCGGGATTGTTCTCCGCTGAGGTGGGCGGGCCCGGCGCCGGACGCCGCGGCGGCAGAGGGCGATCGCGGAATGAAGCCGAGGTGAACCGATGGACCGCGGCGGTTCGGCACCGTTCGGGCTCGCTGGAGGCAGCCGTTGCGACGGCGCGCAGAAAGAATCTCCTGGCAAGCTGGCTGCTGGTTGCCCTGCTGGGCGGCACCGCGTGGGCGCTGGTTCAATACACCGGGCGCTCCCGCCGTCTTGCCGACATGCAGTTCCGCTTCGCCGCCGGTATCTCGCACGATCTGCGAACCCCGCTGACGGCCATTCGCGGCGCTGTGTTCAATCTCATGGAGGGAGTCGTAAGAGAGCCATCCGCGGTCTCGCGTTACCTGAAGATCATTGATCGGAACGCCGAAGAACTCACCGCCATGATTGAGAACGTGCTCGCGTTTTCTTCCTCGCTGCACCCGAACACGGGCAGTCCCCTCGAACGCGTCGAAATCGACACCGTGCTCCGGCATGCGGTCGCGGCGATGATGCCGGAGATCGAACAGGCAGCCTGTCGCATCGAACTCAACATCTTGGACAATTTACCGCCCGTCAGAGGGGATTCGGTTGCGATCGAACTGGCGTTCCGCAACCTCATCGGCAACGCAGTTCGCCATGGTGGGAGCGGAAAATGGATCGGGGTTTCGGCAGCGCCGTTCGGGAACGGGATCGAGGTCCGCGTGTGCGATCACGGGCCGGGCATTCCGGAACAGGAGCGGAGGCGCATCTTTGAGCCCTTCTATCGCGGCGAGCAAACGCGTCAGCATCGGGTTCCCGGAACGGGGCTCGGCCTGAGCATTGTCAGGAACACCATTGAGCAGTGCCAGGGCACAGTAGAGATGGTGAACGCCGGGGGCGCGCAGTTCACGGTGCGCCTGCCGGCGGAGGAACAGACAGTATGACGGCCCATGTCCTGCTTGTGGAAGACGCGCCCGATGTCCAGCTCATCGTTGCGGATCTTCTGCAGGGGCACGGACATCGGATTGTAGTTACCGGCGATGGAAACGAGGCCTTACGCCTGGTTACTGAACAGCGGTTTGACCTGATGATTCTTGATCTCATGCTGCCCGGGCAAAGCGGCTTCGAAGTCTGCCGGACCGCGCGTGAACGAGGGTTCGACGGAGGAATTCTCATGCTGACCGCGCGGGCGCACGTGGACGACCGCATTGAAGGTCTGAGCACCGGTGCGGACGACTACCTGATCAAGCCCTTCGACTCCCGCGAACTGCTGGCACGGGCAAGCGCCCTGCTTCGCCGCGTCGGGAAGGCTCCTTTGACACCCGTGCTGCATTTTCAGTTCGGGGACATCGCCGTGGACTTTCAGCGCCGGACGGTATCGCGCGCTGGAAAGCCGCTGAACCTCACGGCAAAAGAGCTGCTCTTACTGCGACAACTGATCGATCATCGGGGACAGGTACTTTCCCGCGAGCATCTGTTGTCGCGCATCTGGCACGACCAGCAGTTTATCGGCGCCCGCACCGTGGATGTGCATGTCGCCTGGCTTCGTCAGAAACTCGAAGAGAACCCCCAGTCCCCTCGCTATATCAAAACGGTTCGCGGCGAAGGCTACTCCTTTCAGCCCTAGGTTGAACTGTCTGCGGATTTTCCGGGCAGGTCGCCTTAACACTCCTTAACGACACCTGGCGGATGCGCCCGGCATATGGATAGGTGTGTGCACGAACGCGCTCCGGAATCCGTTCACAAAGAGGAGGCTTGCCTCCCGATTATTGCCGGCACTATTCTTCGCGCAGGCAGTTTTCGCGCATCAACAGCCGACAACCCTGATGTTCATCGAGGGCCGCGGCGACTCTGTTTCCATGAGTCTCCACCTCCCGCTCAACGAACTGGAACTTGCTTTCGGCCATGATGTCACGCAGAACCCCGAGCAGACGAACACGGCCTGGGGTCCCGCGCTCCGGGAGTACCTGGCGAAGCATATCCATCCTGTAAGCGCCTCGGGAGAACCGTGGGGTGTGCGCGTGACGGACATGACCGTGGGAAGCGCGGAGCAAACGCAAAGCGGGCGTTTTCAGGAGGTGACAGCTGTCGTGACGCTTCTGCCTCCGCCCGGCGCCGATCCCCGGAAGTTCACGCTGAACTACGACGTGATCATGCACCAGGTGGTGACGCACAAAGCTCTTGTCTCCCTGCGCAGTGATTGGGGCACGGGCCGGACCGAACCCGCGCGCGTGGGCGTCATCGCGGTGGACACGGGCACGGCCACGATCGATCCGCTCGTGATCGATCTCGGCACGGACAGCTGGTGGACCGGCTTCTCGAAAATGGTCAGCCTGGGCATGCAGCACATCCGCGAAGGGTTTGACCACCTGTTATTCCTGATCGCCATGCTGCTTCCCGCGACGCTGCGGGCAAGAGGCCGTGAGTGGGGCGCCTTCGGAGGCACTCACTATAGTTTTGTCCGGCTGGTGAGCATCGTGAGCGCATTCACCCTGGGACACTCCGCCACTCTTCTGGCAGGCGCGCTCCACTGGGTCAGGCTGCCGCAGCAGCCCGTCGAAGTACTCATTGCTTTCTCCATTCTGGTGACCGCGATTCACGCGATTCGCCCGATCTTCCCCGGCCGCGAAGCGCAAATCGCGGCGGGCTTCGGTCTTGTGCACGGACTCGCTTTCGCCACCGTAGTCGCCGACCTCAACCTGACGGCCGGACGGCTCGCAGTCAGCATTCTGGGCTTCAACCTGGGAATCGAGCTGATGCAGTTGTTCGTCATCGCGCTGATCATTCCCTGGCTGATCCTGCTGAGCGTGACGCCGGCCCATCGCTGGGTCAGGCTGGGTGGCGCGGCGCTGTCGGCCGTGGCGGCCGTTGGATGGATCGTAAACCGCGTATCCGGTGAGTCCAACATCATTGAGCGCTGGATGATCAGCTGCAGCAGGATGGCACCCCTGGGCATTCTGCCTCTGGCTCTGGTGACCATTCCCGCCTGGTTCCTGACGACGTCCGGCACCCGGGCTTTGCATACGGACAATCTTCCCTGACGAGAGGACACACATTCATGAAAACGAAATTACCGGACCTGCGAAGCCGTTGGTCCGCCAACCGCAATTCCGGCGCGGCTATCCTGCTGCCCCTGTGTGCTGTCGCATCGCTGGTGTTTGCCGGCCATTTTCTGGTGGGGCTTCGCGCGGACGTCCTGTCCGGCAACCCTGTTTACGATGCGAATGTGGCTCTCGCCAACCGTGTGAAAGGGGCAAGCAGTTTCACGCCGCGGGCTACCGTCAACGATGTCGTGGCGAAGGCGCTGGCATTCAAGGCTCTGCTGACCACAACGCAACAGCAAACCCTGGAGCTCACTTACACGGCCGCGCTGGCCCGGAACTGGTCGAACCTGCCCTGCGCGAACACCTGCCGCAACGGCATTGGGCTTGGCACCCTCACCGCCGACCAGCTCGGACTGTCGCGCCGGACGATCCAGCGCAAGATCAAAGAACACAATCTGCCCTTTTAGCGCAAAGCATGGACACGATGGCACAACTTTTGCTACTTTCACAGGCCAGACCGCGTGTCTCACGGGTCTGGAGTGACTTCTTGTCATCCCGCCGCATCGCGATGGGATGTTCCGTCAACCATGAAACAGAGGAAT
>Ga0118677_10010385_pt1 | contig 14255 bp, 14 predicted proteins | sample AliMusrvi5mmetaG_FD_86154 | JGI IMG/M metagenome (GOLD analysis project Ga0118677, IMG submission 86154) | reverse complement strand
AAGCTGATCGGTGACGTCAACGGGAGCATGCTCGGTGAGCCATCGGGCAAGGGCAGCATGCTGGCGGTAGGTGGCTCCGAGGTCGTCGGGCGACAAGAACCGTTCGCCTTTGCCGGCCGCCAGGCGCGGGTACAGATGCGGATGCCGGCGCGGCAGGTCCGGCGCGACAAAGCCAGCGATCTCCGGCGAGCAGTTGATCATCGTGTGCCACAAGGTGTGCGACTGGACATCGATGACGCCCGAGGTGTGCAGGGCTCGCAACTCGGGCCAGGTGGCAAAGGGCGTGGCGGATTGATCGACACCCGCCTCGGCCTGGCCGGGACTTTCGATCGTCGGCCGCACGTCGGTCGCATCGGTCACGCGGCCGGGATGGACGTAGGTGATGGCCTTGAACCCGCGCTGGCGTAACAGCGGCGCCGCGACGGTCCAAAGGCTGGCCCATGCGTCGTCAAAGCATAGCGCGACCGAACGCGGACCGGGATGCGTGCCCTCGCGCACATACGCGGCGATGGCGTCCGACGTCACCGTGCGGTAGCCGTTTGCCGCCAGGTAATCCAGGTACGGCGCCAGTTTCGCGGGGATCGCCTCGTGAAAATGAAAGACCGGCAGCCAGCGCCCCAGCCCGCCGCCGAACAGAAACGCGGGGTAGCAGCCGGTGACGAGGTCGAGTACCCCGCGCCACGGGGTTTTGCGCTCGGCAAATGGAAGGTGATTGGCCATGGTTACGCCGCGCCCGCCACTCCCCGCACCATCGCCTCGTAGGTCTTTTCCATGGTCTCGATGGTGCGCTTCATATCGAAATCCTTGATCCGTTCCGAGGCGTTGAGCCGCAGGCGCTCACGCAGCGCGTCATCCCCGAGCACGCGCAACGTGAGCCGCGCCAGGGCTTCGTGGTCGCCCGGCGCGAACAGCAGCGCCGTCTTGCCGTCCTCCAATATCTCGCCCTGCCCGTCGGCCGTGGACGCCACGGCCGCGTTGCCGACCGCCATGGACTCGTAGAGCGTGTTGGGCGTGCCTTCCTGGTGACTCGGGAAGATCTGCACGTCGAGGCACTGGATCACGCTGACCACGTCGGTGCGGTAGCCCAGAAACTGAACGCGATCGTCCAACCCATTCTCCCGCACCCAGCGATGCAGGTCGTCCTCGAACCGGCCGTTGCCGATCACCCACAGGTACACGTCCAGCCGTTCCTTGAGTATGAGTTGCAGAGCCTTGAACGTGTCGATGTGTCCTTTATGCGACTCCAGGCGGCCTGCCACGCCCAGGACCTTGTCAGCCGGGCCGCGCCCCTGCTCGCGGCGGAAGGACTGGATCCACTCGGGGCTGACGCGGCGGATCGTTTCGAGCGGGATGCCGCTGTAAAGAGTCTTCACGCGATCGGCCGGGATGTAGCGCTTCTCGATCGTGAAGCGCCGCGTGCTTTCCGAGACCGCGAAAGCGCAGCGAGTGAAGCGGCCCAGCAGCCACTCGACCGGCCGCTGGGTCAGCGGCACGGTACCGTAGTTGCAGCGCTCGTGCACGATCACCGGGATCCGCAGCAGCAGGCCGGCCAGCCGGCCCCAGGTGCACGCGCCGTAGCCGTGGGCGTGGATCAGGTCCACGTGCTCGCGGCGCACCAGCCGGATCAGCGCCAACAGGTTCCGGGGGTCGAGCTTGCCGTAACCCAGATGGAGCGGTGGGATGCCCGACGCCTTCAGTCGCTCCTCGGCCGGGCCCGACGGCCCTTGCCGGCTGCACAGGAGCACGCGGAATCGCGTCTTGTCATAGGCGGGGACCCACAACTCGAACGAACGCGATACGCCGTGAAACGAGACCTGCTCGTTGCCAAAATGCTCGCAGAGATGCAAAACGACGATCGGTTTCATTTCACTTGTTCCCGCCGCCTGAGAAACGGTATAGTTTCAGGCCGAAAACGGGGATATTTCGGGAAAGCGGTCGTTTATACCAATGAAGTGTCTTTTTGTCTATAAAACCGCCTCGCTGGACATCACGGATCCCATGGGGATCATGTGCCTGATTGCCAATGTCAAGAAACACGGGCACGAGGCGGATCTGTTCCTGACGAACCTGGAACCGAACCTGTTCAAGGCGGTGGCCGAGTATAAGCCCGATGTGATCGGGTTCTCCGTCACGAGCGGCTCGGAGGCCTATTACCTGGAGTTGATCCGGCAACTGCGCAAGCACGCCAAGTTCATCTCGATCATGGGCGGCCCGCACGCGTCCTTCTTCCCCGAGATCGTCGAGGAGCCCGAAGTCGATATCATCTGCCGCGGCGAGGGGGATGCCCCGCTGGTGGAGTTGCTCGACAAGCTGCAGAAAGGCGAGGACTACTCGACCATCCCCAACCTGTGGGTCAAGAAGGACGGGCAGGTGACCAAGAATCACCTGCGCCCGCTGATCCACGATCTCGATTCACTGCCCTTCCCCGACCGCGCGTCGTTCCTGAAGTACTACGCCTATGCGCACAGCAGCGTGAAGCACTTCCTGGCCGGCCGCGGCTGCCCCTACGACTGCACGTACTGCTTCAACCACAAGTTGAAGAAGATGTACCGCGAGGAAGCGAACGAGAGCCAGTACTGCCGCCTGCGCAGCGTCAAACATGTGGTCGACGAGGTTGACGAGGTGCGACGCAAGTACCCGCTCAAGATCGTCTACTTCCACGACGACCTGTTCATCATGAACCGCGTGTGGCTCAAGGCGTTTGCCGAGGAGTACAGCAAACGCGTGGGCCTGCCCATGATCTGCTACGTCCGCGCCAACCTCGTCAACGAGGAGGTCGTGCAGGCGCTCAAGAAGGCCAACTGCATCACGATCGCCATGGGCATCGAGAGCGGCAACGAACCGCTGCGCAAGACCGTGCTCAAACGCGACATGAGCAACGAGCAGATCGTCAAGGCCGCCGACTTGTTCCACAAGTACGGCATCTCGATCATGACGCAGAACATGGTCGGTCTGCCCGAGGAGACGATCGAGAACGCCTACGAGACGATCGCCGTCAACAACCGAGTCAAGCCGTCCTACGCCTGGTGCTCGATCTTCCAACCCTACCCGCGCACCGAGCTCTACCATTACTGCATCGAGAAGGGCATCCTCGACCCGACGCACCGGCAACACGCGTCCTACCAGGTCGAGTCGCCGATCAACAAGGGCCAGACCAAGCGCGAGTTCGAGAACCTGCACAAGTTCTTCTCCTTGTGCGTGGAATATCCGTCGCTCACCAAATACTCGCACCGCCTGATCAAGTGGCCGAACAATGCCCTGTTCAATCTCGTGTACCGGGGCTTCAAGGGCTACACCCACATCTTCCGGCTCAAGATGAGCAGCGGCGAGATCGGGTTCATCGTCTACCTCTGGGGCATCATGCTCTACCGCATGCGCCGGGCGCTGGGGCGGACGTACTGAGGCGGGCCGACGCGCGGTCCGTCATGTAAGGCGGGTGGCCTGGATCCTCGCCTAAGCCGTTGGTCTCGAGAGCGCCGCAATCTGCCCGCCTGTACAGGCACGGCGCCGACAGCGCGGCGCCCTCCAGAACTCGTCATCGAGATGGTAGAGAGGATTCACTTGGAGGGCGCCGCGCTGTCGGCGCCGGTGATTGTTGAGCGCGAGGGCTGGCGCTTGTGCTTCGCGTGTTAGAGACAATCCCTACTGTTACGCCTGGCCGCGTCGTCGTTATCTCCTGCGCGAACGTCCAGGATGAGCAGCCCGGCGGCTACTTCGTCCAGCGCATGCCAGTAGATCACGCCTTTCAATGTTGGGAAGCCCCGTCCAGAACATCGAAGTTCCGCCTATACTCAGTGACGTCCCAGCATGTGGCGGGTGTGACTTCGGCAAAACGCGCTTCTCGTCGAAGTACCCAGCGCTTCGGCTCGGCGAGCGTCCTGGAGATGCAAACCCGATGCTTTCCACCGGTCAAAGGAGCGGCACGAATTATTGAGGCAAAGGCTCGAACCGGAAATACAAAGAAGTCTCCACGGTATTCGTCATCTTCGGACAAGACGTAGGCCACGTGGAGGGATGCGTTGACCTTGTCGAACTCGCCCTGCTTGAAAAAGCGCCACGATGTCACATCGAAGAGTCGGCGTTCCCAGGCGGGCCCCACACGGAACAACTTGCCGAACTTGACCTGGACTTCGCGATAGATCGTCTGTCCCTTCGTTGCCCGCCGAAGGATCAGGTCGACCTTATCGACATCAAGGAATCGGCTGTAGGGATTCCAGCCTTTCTGGAAGAACTCAAATTTTGCATAGGTCTCGCCGAGGACCTCGTAGTGACCTGCTCTTCTGCGTAGCTCCGGTTCCATTCGATTGCTCCCTGGTCTGCCCAACGTTACGGCGCTGAACTTCGCGAAGCGTAGGTTCCGGCGCCTTGTTCGACTATCCTATTTTCCGTCCAGTATGACTTCCTTGCGGTCAAAGTTGGCTATCACGTTTGAATAGGCCTGTTCGAGCGTTACCCCGCGCAAGGTCTCACTGCCACAAACATGTCCGAAGAATACTCGGGTAGCCCCCGTGCTGTCGTGCGTTACAACAGTTCCCCCGAAGACATCACCGTGGCTATTGGCGGAGCGCAAGACGATCCAGTCCCCGTTTGTGAACGTCAGCAGGGTTAGCCTGTTCCCTACATGATCCCAACCGACCCCATCCTTTCCAGTCACGTCGAGACAATCGAATTGGTTCGTGATATCGGCGAGTGTCCGGCATGGGGCAAGACGCTGCGTCCATTCACGCGCATATCGCCTGGACCCTGTGCCCATCAACAGTCTTCCAACATAAGGGAAGACCAGGAAGATTACCACGAGGAGCGCGACCCCGATGATTATCCATTTTGTTGTCCGGTTCATGAGTCGAACATCTGACCTTAGGCAGTTCGTTTCTGTTGGCCGGAGATCGGCCGCCTCGTCCGGGTTCCGACACCCTTCGCACCACGGCGGACCGGTCGGACTGGCGGCCGAGTCCGGTACGACACGCCCGGTTCCCTCACGACTTGCACGGGCTCGCCCGTTTGCGCTGGAAAATCGAAGGCATGCCGCAAGTTGACGTTCATCACGGGGAATACGCGACTGCGCAACTTGTCACCTCGGGTGTACGTTCCCGTCAGACGATACGTGGCGCCATCCAGGACAAAAACCTCCACCAGCGCCGCGCTGGGCATCGCCAGCCACACTTCCTTGACACCGGTTCGAGCGTACAGCGCCATCTTGCGCAAACGGTCGTGCATCTCCGTGGATGGCGAGAGGACCTCCACCACAAGAGTCGGCGCCCCATCGATGTGCGTGGGCTTCACCTTCGACCGTTCGCACACGACAACGATGTCGGGTTGGACAATGTCGTTCTCGGACAGTTTGACGTCGATGGGGGAGACAAACACTTCGCACCGCTTACCCGCAAAGTGCCGATGGAACGCCGCGGCGAGCCTCAACACGACACGTTGGTGTTCCACCGCCGGCGCGGGCGACATGTCGAAGGCCTCGCCCCCGACGAGCTCCCAGCGCTCATCGTCGTTCCAGGTCACGTAGTCGGTCCAAGCGTAGCCGATCTGTTTTCTTACCGTCTGGCCAGCCATCGCGTCAGCTCCTTGCTTTCACGTCGTCGGGATCGCGTTCACCAGGTGCGTTAGTAATTGGATCAAACTACCAAAGCCGCAACAGGGTGCCAATCATGAAGGCCATCCGTGAAACATCGCCCCATCAGATCAGCATTGACATTAAATCCATGTGATGTCATTCTTTAATCATGATAAGGACCCAAGTCCAGATTCCCGACGGCCTTTACGGCACCGCGAAACAACTGTCGGAGCGAATGGAAATATCGCTCACCGAGCTCGTTCGCCGCGGGCTTGAATATATGGTGGCCGTCTCTGCGCCAGCCGCGGCCGCCGGCAAGACACCGTGGAGCCTTCCACCGGCACACAGCCTGGGGGGCACAGATCCGTTCACCGCAGCCGACTGGCGGGAACAGATTCACACCGGACGTCTGAAGGTCGCCGAATCGGGCGTGAAGTACGGCAGCAAAGGCCGGCGGACATGATCTCGTGCGACACGAATGTCCTGTTTCCGGCGTTCAACAAGGATTCCAGATCCCATGATCGGGCGCGGCAGTTTCTTGAGTCAGTCGCCGGCAGGGCCGACTTCTGCCTGTGCGAGCAGGTCCTCATGGAGCTCTACTCCTTGCTCCGGAACCCAACGGTATGCCGCGTGCCCCTGTCTGCGGACAAGGCGGTCATAACCATCCAGGGACTTCGCGCCAATCCTGTCTGGCGGATCGTCGACATGGTTCCCGGCCACGGGATCATGGACCGAGTCTGGCAACACGCGGCGCATCGAGACTTCGCCTATCGCCGACTGTTCGATGCGCGGCTGGCCTTGGTGCTCAAACACCATGGGGTTTCAGACTTCGCGACCTGCAACACCAGCGATTTCCGTGACCTCGGGTTCGCGCGACTCTGGGATCCCCTGGCTTGAGGAATCTCCCGCTCCGTTCGTCTGCCCCTGGGGCATTATGCGCTGCACAGGGCACGGCGTTACACGCTTCTCCTTTTCACGCTTGCGGTCGAAAAGGGCAAGGGAGTACACAGACAGGTGGTCAAGGGAGGAACTTCAATGCTGCAGTTTGCCGTCAATGATGCCACGTGTACCCGGTGCAACCAATGCGTGCTCGATTGCCCGTCGCGCATCATCGAGCGGACCGGCAAAGCCGTGCCGTTCATCCGTCCCGAAAACGAGGAGCGGTGCATTCAGTGTCAGCACTGCCTCGCGGTTTGTCCCCCGGCAGCGGTTTCCATTTTCGGGCGCGATCCGGCCCGTAGCCTTGCCCTGACGGCAAGTTCATTCCCGGACGCGGAGGAGATGATGACGCTCGTGCGCGGCCGGCGAAGCGTGCGGCGCTATCGCGACGAGAATGTGGATCCCGCCCTGATCCAGCGGCTGCTCGCGACGCTATCGAATGCCCCCAGCGCGATCAACCGCAGACCCCTGACCTTCTCGGTGATCGATGACAAAGCCGTCATGAACGGATTCCGCCTCAAGGCCCTCAACGGGTTGGCGGAGGCGGGCAAAGCCGGACGCGTCCCGGAGCGGTTTGCCTATCTGATGCAGGCGGTGCCGGCCTGGTTTGAACACGGCGTGGACATGATCTTCCGCGGCGCCCCGCACCTGTTGCTGGTCTCCGCCGCCCCGGAATCCGTCTGCCCGCAGGAGGACGTGAATCTGGCGCTGGCCACGTTTGATCTCATGGCCCAGTGTGCCGGCTTGGGCACGGTCTGGTGCGGCATGGCGAAAATGACGCTGGAGTTGCTGCCGGAACTCAAGGAGGCCGTGGGGCTCCAGCCGGAACACTACTACTACGCGATGCTGTTCGGCGTGCCGTCGTTTCGCTACGCGCGAACCGTTCAGCGGGACGATGCGGCCCGCATCCATCGCGTTACATCACGCTTTGATACGCCTCGAGCAGCCGATCGGCCTGTTTGAGGCTATCGAACTCGGCTTCGGCCCGGGCGCGGCCGGCGCGGGCCAGCCGTTCGCGTTCCGCCGGTTCATCCAGCAGGCGCCGCATCGCGCCAGCCAGGCCAAGGAAGTCAGACGGCGGCACGAGCAACGCGGCGTCGCCCACCACCTCGGGTATGGAGCCGTGCAGGGTGGTGATGATCGGCGTGCCCGAGGCCTGCGCCTCGGCCAGCACGTAGCCGAACTGTTCCAGCCAGCCCGGGCGCGCCGTGGAACCCAGCAGGAAAACATCGGCGACATTGTAGGCCATGGGCATCCGGTCGTACGGGAAACGCGTGAACGTCACGCGGTCGGCCAGGCCGATCCGCTCTGCGAGCGCGCGCAACCGCGGTTCCTCCGGACCGGATCCGGCGAAGATAAGTTTCAGGGGCCGGTTCGTGACGTCCAGGGTGAGGCGTTTGAACGCGTGCAGAATATCGTACACGCCTTTCTCCCATCGCAACGCCGCGACGGACACAAAAACGAAATCGTCCGCCGCGAGCCCCAGCCGCTTCAGTTCCTCGGCCGGTTTGGCGCGCGGCTGGAAGCGTTCAAGGTTGATGCCCGGCGCCCACACGCGAACCTTCCGGGGATCGGCGCCCTCCAACTCCAAGCACCGCGCGGCGCGAGGCGTCATGGCCAACAGCAGGTCCGCCCCCTTGAGCACTTCGTATTTCAACCGCCGCTTGGCGTCAAACCGCTCAGCCGCGTAAGGCCGGTTTTCCCAGACGGTGACCACCAGGCGGGTGCCGTAACGTTGTTTGGCCCGCAGTGCCTGCCACGAGAACGCGTTGAACGTTTCCATGGTATGAGCGATGTCGCACTTGGCCAGCGCCTCCTCCAACCCGAAGTGGTAGTAATCCATGCCATTGGTGGCCTGAAGCATGAGGTTGAAGTAGAACCCCAATTTCGGACTGATCATCGTGACCGGGTCGTCGATGCAGCGCAAATGCTTGATCGGTACGCGCAAGGTCTTGATGGGAAACCGGTTGATGCGGATGTGATACGCTTCGAGTTCCACCCGCCCCAGCAGGTGCTCGATCGTCTGCATCTCGAACTGCGACAAATACGCTCCGCGAATCAGACCGACTTTCATGTCATCGTCTCCCTCATATCACACCGGCGTCAGCCTCGTCCGAATCGCGGCCTCGGGCGGCCGGATCTCGGCGCCCGCAGGCACATCGCGGGTCACGATGCTGCCGGGGTGGATCACCGCCCCCTCCCCGATTGTCACGCCCTTCAAGATCATCGCGCGGCACCCGATTCGCACGTTATCGCCGACGGTCACGGCACGGTTCACCAATGGCCGATCGCCCACACTGTGCAAATCGGTATCCATCACCAGCGCATCCCACCCGAGATAGACGTTCTTCCCGATCGTCACGCGTTCCCACGCGATGATTTCGACGCCGGCATCCAACACCGAACCGTCGCCGATAACGAGTTCGCCGCCCTTGTGCGCCCACAACCGGGTACCGGCCGCGAGAAAGACCCGCCCCAGGCTCATCCTGCCGGCCTCATTGTTGACCAGCGGCGTCGGCGATCCGGCGCCGAATGTCACCTGTGCCACATCGACGCCTCCGTAGATCCCCTTACGTCGGAACCACGAGGCCGGTCTGCACAGCGCATCGGGCAAGAGGGGAAAAATCGGGTTCGATGTCATGACGCCACTCCAGCCGGTTTGCCGGCAATGATTGACCCGGCGGGAAACTCTCCCTGGACGACACTGCCGGCCGCCACAACGCAGCCGCGGCCCAGCACCGTGCCGCCCAGGATCACCGCTCGACTCCCCACCCACACATCGTCCTCAAGGACCACGGGCGCGAACGGCGCAGCAGCGCCAAAGCCGACAACATCCGTAATAACCGTCTGCCAGGATACCATGCAGTTGCGCCCCACCCGCACGGCCTGGCCGGAAAATATCCGGGTTTGCCGGTTGAGAAACGTACCGTCCCCGACAGCGATTTGCCCGTTGCCGCGGCAGTGAAGCCGGACTCCCGAATAGAGGCCCACGTGTCCCAATTCGATGCGGCCATCGCCGGCGCGCACATCCGGCCTGGGCCAACCGCGCACCCACGCCACCGGCCCGGTTCCGGCTCGCCGCCCCGGCAGCAACGCCCCCAACAAGTAGGAGACAGGCGAGTACCGCCGCTCGCCGGAGCGGAGCACGTGCAAGAATGATAGGAGGCGTTGAGTCATCTTGAGACCGAGAATCCAACTACGAAACACGCGAAAGCCGCGAAAAGACCGAGTGCCGTGCAAGACACATTCGCGCATTTCGCGTGTTTCGCAGTGACTCCATTTCCGCATGTATGTTCATGACTTGTGCGCGGCCGATTCCAATGCCGCGTTCAGTTTGTCACCAATGACCGACCAATCGAAATTTTTCCGGACGAACTCCAGGCCGGCGTGTGCCAGCGATTCCGCCAGCGCGGGTTCAGACAGCACCCTCAGAACGGCCGCTCCGAATTCGATGGGCCCATCAGCCAGCAGCAGTTCGCGGCCGTGTCCCACTGGAATCCCCTCGGCGCCCAGGCGCGTCGAGACCACCGGAACGCCTGCGGCAAACGCTTCCACGATCTTGAACCGCGTGCCGCCGCCCATGCGCAGGGGCACGGCGAACACCGACGATTCCCACATGAACGGACGTACGTCGTCAACGTACCCCGTCACCGCCACGTTGGCGGACTTGTAAGCAACGATCGCTGGCGGCGGCCGGCCGCCGACCACCGTAAAATGAAACCCCGGCCGCACGGCGCGGATCAATCCGATGATGTCCCGCAGAAAGAACAGAACCCCGTCCTCGTTCGGGAAGTAATGCGTGGCGCCGACGAACACGGCGGTATCGGGCTTGCGCGGCCCTTCGGGGCGCGTGAAACTGTCGCAATCCACACCATTGGTAATCGTGACGGTCCGGATACCGGCGTCGTGCTGCCGCAATAAGTCCCCGTCGCGATCCGACGTGACCAGCGTTACCGCCGCGCGCCGGGCTGCAGCGATCTCCTCGCGGCGGAACTTGACCGCCTCGATCCGGTTGAACGTCTTGCGGAACGCGCCGCTTTCGCGGGCAGCCATTCGGTCGAGCAGGTCGAATTCGACGTTGTGTTCATCCAACACCACGGGCACGCCGGCCGGGAACCGGAACCCGGTCATCTGCGAAAACTCCACGAGGATCACATCGATCTTCTGTTCGGCGACCACTCGGTCGATAGCCGCCTGCATCCCGGCATTGGTGTGAAAGCGCAACTGGAACGAACGAGGCGAGAACAGGGACCTCAGTTGCTGGCGACGCTTGTCGCCCACCACGCGCGGAACCGCGGTGATGGTCTTACAGAAGGGCTCCAACCCCTTGGGATCGCCAGCCCCAGTTTCTTCACGGTACGTGAGCAGATGCACAGCGTGGCACCGACTGAGCTGGCGAATGAGATGGTAGATCCGGACCGAACCGCCGAAGTTGGGCGGATACGGCACATAGGGCGTCATGACCAGAATATTCACCGCGTCACCTCCTCGTATACCTTCTCGATCGCACGAATCTGGCTCGCGGCGCTGAACCGCTGCACGACGTTGGCCCGGCCCGCCGCGCCGACACGAGCGCGCAACGCCGGATCGCGAACCAGGTCCAGGAGAATGGCGGCCAGGGCCGCATCGTCCCGCACAGGAAACAGGAAGCCGTCCACGCCGTGCGTGATGATTTCCGGAATGCCGCCGGCTCGGGTGCCGATCACCGGCTTCCCGCAGGCGGCAGCCTCGACCACAACCATCCCAAAGGCCTCACGCAAGGCAGCATCAACGACGACATCCAGCCCGTTGCATACCGCCGGCATGTCGGTTCGCCGCCCGATGAACGCTGTGCACTTTTCGATGCCCAACTCCCGCGTCAATGCTTTCAACCGATCCATATAACCGGCATTGTTGCTGGAGATCGAGTCGTCGCCCACGATCACGAAGAAGGCACGCGCGTCCACCGCGGCCACCCGGGCCGCAGCCCGCAGGAACGTCTCCTGATCTTTTTCCGGCGACACGCGACAGGTGGTGCCGATCAGCACCTGCTCAGGCGAAACCGCCAGCTCCTGCCGCAACGACGAAGGTTTTCCGGGAGCGTATTCGTCCGTATCCACGGAGTTGTGGATGACCTGGATCCGTTCCATGGTCGGGCCCAGGGCGCGGATGAAGTCCTGCTTCATATCGCCCGAATTTGCCACGATAGCCGCGGCCTGCGCTATCGTCCGTCGGTTGCCGGGGTGGTCCACATAGTGATCGCGAATGTGGTAGACGAACGGAATGCCGGTCAGCCGATGCAACATTGAGGCGAGCATCACGGAACGTCTCTTGTCCGACGTATGAAAGACCTGGATTCCGGCGCTCCGGCAGAGTCGGGCCAGTCGCAACGCGCTCCAGCAGAGCGGCACCAGGCTGAACGTGTCCGCCATGGCCGCGTGCCAGCCCTCGCACTTTTCCTTGGGCTTGGTCCCCACTTCGATGGTCCAGATCGTAATCCCGGGGATTGAGCGGAAACGAGGCAGAAGAGGACCGTGCCCCAGGCAGGCCAGATGCACGTCGAACCGGGTCCGGTCCATGGAGCGAAGGATCGTCTGATGACTCCGGATCACACCGCCCATCGCATCGTTGGTATCGAGCAGCAGGGTCTTGATTCGGGACGTTCCGGTCGCGGCCACTGGTTCAAGGCTGGTTCCTTTTCGAACTCCCGCGACCTCCCGATACACCTCTTCCATCGCGCGAGCCTGGGCCGCGATGCTGAAACGCTTCAGGACGTTGGCCCGCCCGGCATCGCCCAGGCGTGCTCGCAGGGCCGGATCGCGGACCAGGTCGGTCAGGAGGCCCGCCAGGGCCGCCTCATCGCGCACGGGGAACAGGTAGCCGTCCTCGCCATGCGTGATGATCTCCGGAATGCCGCCGGCGCGCGTGCCGACTACCGGCTTCCCGCATGCGGCGGCTTCGACCACAACCATCCCGAAGGCTTCCCGCCAGGCCGTGTTCACCACAACGTCCAGTCCGCTGTAGATGTTGGCCATATCGCCGCGGCACCCCAGGAAGTGCGCGCGCGATTCCAGGCCCAGCTCCCGCACGAGACGATGCAGCATCGGCACATAATCAGCGTTATCGCTAAAGATGGAATCGTCGCCGGCCAGGACGAAGTGGGCCCGGTCGTCCCGGACCACAACCTGGGCCGCCGCGCGAACAAAGGTCTCCTGGCCCTTGTCCGGCGCCAGCCGGCTTACCACGCCGATCAGCACCTGGTCGGGCGCAACTTTGAGTTCGGCGCGCAAGTTCGTCGGAAGGCCGGGTGCGAACTCGCTCGTATCCAAACCGTTGTAGACAACCTCAATGCGCTCCAGGTCGCGCCCCCGGGCGAGAATGAAATCCCGCTTCATATCTTCCGAATTGGCGACGACCGCCGCCGCCAAACGGAGTGCGCGGCGATTGGCCGGATAGTCCACATAGTTGTTGTGAATGTGGTAGATGAACGGAATGCCGGTCAGCCGATGCAGCAGCGTCGTGAGAATCACGGCTCGTTTCTTGTCGGACGTGTGGATCACCTGAATGCCGGCGCGACGGCACTGCCGCGCAAGGCGTAGAATGCTCCGGGCGAATGGCACCAGGCTGGCCACGTCTGCCAGTTTGGCGCGCTGTCCGGCCCCCAATGCCCGGGGCTTGGTTCCGACTTCCATGGGCCACAGGGTGACATCGGGGATCGACTGGAACTGCGACAGCACATTCCCATGGTTGAGGCAGGCGAGGTACACCTCGAACTGGCTCCGGTCGAGTGTTCGCAACAGGTTGACGTGCACGCGCACCACGCCGCCCATGGCGTCGTTCGTGTCCAGCAGCAAGACTTTGATCGGAGTGCTCATTCGAACCACGGCTGAAACGACAGGTTGTAACGCAAATCCTTGGCACGCTCGCCGATCACTTTCGCCGGCACGCCGCCGACCACGGCGTAGGCCGGCACATCCTTGGTCACCACGGCGCCGGCGGCCACCACCGCGCCCTTTCCGATCGTCACGCCCGGCAGGATGGTGGCGCGGCTGCCCACCCAGGCGTAGTCCTCGATCACGATCGGCTTGTCCTCGACACCAAAGTCCGGATCGTCCTTGAGATGGTTGGACGTGATCAGCATCACTTCGGGTGAAATGCTGACGTTGTTGCCGAGTTGCAGACCCCCGCGCCCGTCCAACGTGCAGCGGCGATTGACGATCGTATGGTCGCCCACGGTCATCGGCTTCGGACTGCGCCCGAAGGGCCGGTAGAAGTACCAGAAGCAACCCATCAGAATCGCGGAATCGCGCCCGAGTCGCACGCCAACGACATGCCGGTACCAGGCGTGCCGGATGGCGTAGAACGGAACGTGGCTGATGACGTGATTGGTCCAGTAGGCAAGCAACTTGGCAATCATGCGCCCTCCTTCGGCCGTGACCTGAGCGCGTGCAGGATGTGGTTCAGATCTTGCCGGGGCACCACGCCGATCAGCAACGCCACCGGCACGTAGAACGCCCCGCCGGCGATGATCAGCAGGGCAAGGTTCGAGGTGCCCCAGGTGCGCAGCAGCAGTACCATGGCAATGCCTACCGCGAGCGCCTTGAGCCCGCAGTCCAGATTGCGCCGGCTGAACACGCCCTTGGGCATGATCCACAGCGCGCCGAACATCATGAGCACCTCCGTCAGCAGCGTCGCCGCCGATGCCCCAAGGCCGCCGTTGTTCCACAGCCGCTGCGTGACGGGGATGGCCCAGAGGTTGAGCAACGGGTTGAAG
>Ga0118677_10007273_pt1 | contig 14255 bp, 11 predicted proteins | sample AliMusrvi5mmetaG_FD_86154 | JGI IMG/M metagenome (GOLD analysis project Ga0118677, IMG submission 86154) | reverse complement strand
TTGCGCCAATATCTGTTCTGTATTGCACATTTTCAAAATTTATTCCCGAAACCCCTATATAAGCTGATTCTATGGCTTTTTGAATATTATTACCTGATGCTGTAACACCGATTACTCTTCCTCCATTGGTAAAATAGCTGCCATTTTTAGCAATTGTTCCGGAATGATAAACAGTAACATCAGGCGCCTGTCCATTTTCATCAAGGCCGAATATTTGATAACCTTTAGAATAGCTGCCGGGATACCCGCCCGAAGCCATTATTACACAAGCACATGCATTATCATACCATTCAATTGAAATATCACTCAACTTTTCCTCAATTGTGGCTTCAATAATATCAGCGAGCGGAGTTTTAAGGCGAGGCAATATCACTTGAGTTTCCGGATCGCCGAACCTTGCGTTGTATTCAATTACTTTCGGTCCGTTTTCGGTAAGCATAAGGCCAAAATATAAACAGCCTTTAAATGGTCTTCCTTCGCTGTTCATTGCTTTGACAGTAGGAATAAATATGTTAGTTAAACAAAAGCGAGCCGTATTTTCGCTATAAAAAGGATTTGGACTGATTGTCCCCATCCCGCCGGTATTCGGGCCCAAATCGCCGTTAAAAGCACGCTTGTGGTCCATGGAAGAAACCATTGGAATAACAGTTTTAGAATCAGTGAAAGCAAGCACAGAAACCTCCGGGCCGGTAAGAAATTCCTCAACAACTACCCTGCTGCCGGAATCACCAAATATTTTGTTTTCCATAATTGAAATGACAGCATTCTTAGCTTCAGAAAAGTCATTTGCTATAATTACTCCCTTTCCCAAAGCAAGGCCGTCTGCTTTGATTACAGTAGGATACTGCCCCTGTTTATTGATATATTCAAGAGCTTCATCAGGATTTTCAAACACTTCATAATTTGCGGTAGGTATATTATATTTCTTCATCAGGTTTTTTGAAAAAACTTTGCTGCTTTCAATAATTGCGGCATTCGCCCTTGGTCCATATGCTCTGAACCCTGCTTCTTCAAAGGCATCAACCATTCCTGCTGCCAATGGGTCATCGGGCGCAACAAAAACAATATCAACCTTTTGTTCTTTTGCAAGCGCAATCATTCCTTTAATATCCATGACAGACACAGGAAAGCACTTTGCGTCGCTGGAAATTCCACCGTTACCCGGAGCACAGATAACATCAGAAACACTTGAACTTTCCTTTAATTTGCGGATAAGTGCATGTTCGCGTCCGCCGGAACCAACCATAAGTATTTTCATACAACATATCAGGTTTTAACAAAACCTTCCTCCAAATTCCAGAATAGCTGTCAATGTTTAAAATGCCTCATACCTGTGAAAACCATAGCAATTCCTGCTTCGTTCGCAGCTTTTATGCTGTCTTCATCACGAATAGATCCGCCCGGCTGAATGATTGCAGTAATGCCGGCTTTTTGAGCAGCTTCGATACAATCGGAGAACGGGAAATAGGCATCGCTGGCCATTACAGAGCCTGAGGCTTTTTCGCCCGCATATTTTATTGCAAGCTCTAAAGCGGTTATTCTGTTTGTTTGCCCGGGTCCGACTCCGACAGTCATATTATCTTTCACCAGACAAATACCGTTTGACTTAACATGTTTAACAACTTTCCAGGCAAGCTTCAGCTGTTTCATTTCATCAGATGTGGGTTCACGATTTGTAACACATTTTAAATCAGCTTCATTAAGCAATGCTGTATCAAGCTGCTGGACAAGCAAGCCGCCTGCAACCTTTTTCATATCTAAACAGGAGGCAGCATTTGGAGAAGCAATTTCAGGCAGTTCTAAAAGACGCAGATTCTTTTTTGCGGTTAAAATTTCAAGCGCTTTCTCTGAATATTTTGGAGCAATGATTATTTCAAGGAAAGTTTTTGCCAACTCTTCGGCAGTTCTTTCGTCAACTTCTCGATTCAAAGCAACAATGCCGCCATATATTGAAACTTTGTCAGCCTCATATGCATTTTGATATGCTTCAAAAATACTTTCGCCGATGCCGACTCCGCAAGGATTCGCGTGTTTTACAGCAACAGCAACAGGTTCAGCAAATCCAAACTCTTTCATAACATCGAGTGCGCCGTTTGCATCATTAATATTGTTATATGAAAGCTCTTTCCCATGAATTTGTCTTGCGCAGGCTAAGGTATTTGCGGCTGCTCCGATTTCACGGTAAAAAGCTGCGGATTGGTGCGGATTTTCTCCGTAGCGCATTTCCTGTACTTTTTCAAATGTAAGCGTAAGGTTTTCCGGGAAAACATCTTCGTTTCTTTGAATACGCAAATAATTGTTGATCAGTGCGTCATATTGTGCCGTATGTTCAAATACTTCGCCGGCAAGTCTGAATTTTGTTTTTTTGCTGATATCGCCCGAAGATTTCAGTTCCGATATTACTGCATTATAATCCAAAGGGTTTACAATAACTGCAACATCCTGCCAATTTTTTGCGGCAGCCCGCAGCATTGTCGGTCCGCCGATATCAATATTTTCTATCGCTTCCTCAAGCGGTACGTCCTTCTTTAAAATTGTCTGTTTGAAAGGATAAAGATTTATACAAACGATATCAATCGGTGTTATATGAAGCGCTGCTATTTGCTTCATATGTTCCGGATTGTTTCTTATTGCAAGGATTCCGCCGTGAATTGCCGGATGAAGAGTTTTCACTCTTCCATCAAGACATTCCGGGAATCCGGTAATATCCGATACACTTGTGCATTGAATTTCCGCTTCCGATAAAGCTTTCGCGGTCCCGCCAGTTGACAGAATTTCATACCCTAAGGAAGACAGTTCTTTTGCAAACTCCACAACACCGGTTTTGTCTGATACGCTGATTATCGCCCTTTTAGTCATCTTTCAGTCCTCCAAATTATTAAAATTAATTTTCAACTTAATAAATTAATCATTACAAAGCATATATACAGCCTTTGGCAATATTTTCCACTCTGCCTGCTCCATCACTCTCCGCTGCAGGCTCTCTGGCGTGTCATCATCAAGTACTTCAACCGCTTTTTGAAGAATTATTTTTCCACCGTCAGGAATTTCATTTACAAAATGCACTGTTGCGCCTGTTATTTTAACTCCTTTTTTTAATGCCTCTTCATGCACTTTCAGACCGTAATATCCTATTCCGCAGAAAGACGGAATAAGCGCAGGATGAACATTGATTATCTTATTTCTGTATTTATCAATTATCTTTCCACCAAGTATTGACATAAAACCTGCTAAAACAACAAGCTCAGCTCTGCAACCTTGCAGAGCTGATAAAATAGCATTGTCAAAATCGTCAATGCATTTATAATCTTTTCTTTCAATAACAGCAGTTTCGATGCCCGCTGTTTCTGCACGCTTTAATGCATAAGCATCGGCTCTGCTTGCGATTACTTTAACAATTTTCCCTCTGCCAAGCATACCAGAAGACTGGGCATCAATCAAAGCCTGCAAATTTGTTCCATTGCCGGATACCAAAACAGCTACATTGACACTGTCCAGCCCTATCAGCATATGGTCACGCCCTTTTCTCCGCGTTTGACTTCGCCGACAACCAGTGCTTCTTCTCCCATTTTTCTTAATAATCGTACCGCTGAATCTGCCCGGTCTCCATCAATAGCAATGCATAGTCCAAGTCCCATATTAAAGGTGTTAAACATATCCCTTTCAGGGATTCCTTCTTTTTGAATAAGTTTAAATATCGGTTTCTGCGGCACCTTATCTTTTTCAATCACCGCGCAAAGCCCTTCAGGCAGCATTCGAGGAATATTTTCATAAAATCCGCCGCCTGTTATATGTGATATACCGTTAATTTGAACCGAAGAAATCAGCGCAAGCAGGGATTTAACATAAATTTTTGTTGGCGTCAGCAACTCCTCACCGAGTGTTTTTCCAAAATCATTTACATAAAAATTCAGCCTGTCCTCTGTAATATTAAAAACTTTTCTTATCAACGAAAAACCGTTTGAATGAACACCTGAAGAAGAAACACCAATGATGGCATCACCGGATTTAACTCTGTTGCTGTCAATCAGCTTTGCTTTATCGGCAACACCTACGCAGAATCCGGCAAGATCGTATTCATCTATCGGATAAAATCCCGGCATTTCTGCTGTTTCTCCGCCGATCAAAGCACATCCCGCCTGAACACAGCCTTCAGCAACACCCGAAACAATTTCAGCTACACACTCCGGCTTATTTTTACCCACAGCAAGGTAATCAAGGAAAAATAGCGGTTTTGCGCCTGAACAGGCAACATCATTCGCGCACATCGCTACGCAGTCAATTCCGACTGTATCGTGCTTGTTCATCAAAAATGCTATCTTAAGCTTTGTGCCGACTCCATCGGTTCCGGAAACAAGAACAGGCGCATTTATACCGTTTAAATCAGGTTCAAAAAGACCGCCGAAACCACCGATTCCTGATAGAACTCCCTTGATTCTCGTTCTTTCAACATGTTCTTTCATTAATTCAACAGCGCGGTAACCGGCTGTTACATCTACCCCTGCTTCTTTGTAACTTTTGCTGTAACTATCCATATAAACCCCCTAAATATTGAGAAATCCATTAAATTTTATTCAATTTTACAGTGAACTTATCAGCTTGCTTTTCACCAACAATCGGAAGAGGATATTCTCCGGTGAAACATCCATCACAGAACCCTACTTTTGACTCCTTTGCTATTTTACAAAGTCCGTCAATACTCAGATAACCAAGTGAATCAGCGCCGATCTGCTCGCATATTTCATTTGTCGACATATTACAAGCGATGAGATAATCCCTGGAGCTGATATCTGTACCAAAATAGCATGGATTTAAAAAAGGCGGCGAAGAAATTCTCATGTGAACCTCAGTTGCACCCGCTTTTCGCAATAGATCTACAATGTGAGCACTGGTTGTTCCTCTGACGATTGAGTCATCAACCAAAACAACTCTCTTGCCTTTTACAGTGGAAATAACAGGATTTAATTTGATATATACAGATTTCTCACGCTGCAGCTGGCTGTTCTGAATTAAAGTTCGGCCAATATATCTATTCTTAATAAAACCTATTTCATAAGGAATTCCAGAATATTCTGAAAAACCAATAGCAGCGTCAAGACCCGAATCCGGAACTCCAACAACAACATCCGCCTCTGCCGGGCATTCAAATGCCAACTGTGCTCCTGCGCAAAGGCGGGATTTGTGAACACCTGCACCATCAATTACCGAATCCGGCCGGGCGAAATAAACATGCTCAAAAATGCAAAGAGAGCCTTGATTACCGCAATGATTTCTCAAACTATGGAACCCGTCTTTACTAATCACAATTATTTCACCGGGTTCAACATCTCTTATAAAATCCCCGCCAATACTTTGGATAGCACAACTTTCGCTTGCAACGATATAACTGCCGTTAATCTTACCGATACATAAAGGCCTAAAGCCATGCGGGTCTCTTACTGCAACAAGCTTTTTGGGAGAAAGCAAAACAAACGAGTATGCTCCAATAATATCATTCATAACATTTGCGATTGCATCTTCAATACAGTCTGTTTTTAACCGTTGCCTTGCAATCAAGTAGCCAATAAGTTCAGCATCACTGCCTGTTTGAAAAATCGCTCCCTGTATCTCAAGATCTCTGCGAAGTTCAGTTGAATTTATTAAACAGCCGTTATTGGCAATAGCAATAATTCCTCTGGCATATCGCATAACAAGAGGCTGCGTATTAGCCTGCTCGGAAAACTCTTTTGGAGAATACCTGACATGACCTATACCCGCAATTCCCTTACTTGAATTGTCATTTTCCGTAGAAGAAAGCTTCGCAAGGCATGCATCGTTAAAAACCTCCGGAACTAAGCCCTCACCCCTGAAAACATTTACTACGCCTTTTCCGTGATTGACCGCAATGCCGCAGCTAAGTTGACCTCTATGTTGGAGAGCATAGAGAGCTAAATAAATCTCATGTGCGAGATCATCATCATTTTGATTGAAAATACCGAAAACACCGCACTCATCATGAGGTTTGTCAAGCATCGCTATCCTCCGTTTTTCATATTAGCGTATTTATTTTACTTTGTAAATTAAATTCCTTCTCTGAAACACTTGCCGCCATCTGATCTTTCATTTCAGCAAGTTTATCGGATAACTGTTCATCGCTGAGCGCCAATATTTGCGCTGCCAGTATTGCAGCATTCTGAGCGCCGTCAATTGCAACAGTCGCGACAGGTACACCGGAAGGCATCTGTACAGTTGACAGCAACGCATCCATCCCATCCAATGTGGATGATTTAATTGGAATACCAATAACAGGCAAAATTGTGTGAGCGGCTAACACACCGGCTAAATGAGCTGCTTTACCTGCTGCAGCAATAATCACTCCAAAGTTATTTTGTGCAGCATTTGCAGCAAATTCCGCCGCAGCGTATGGCGTTCGGTGAGCAGAAATTATATGCGCCTCGAAATCTATGCCAAGCATTCTAAGCGTTTTAAAAGCCTCACTAACGACAGTTAAATCACTGTCGCTGCCCATTATTATAGCAACCCTTTTCATACTTCTCCCTCCAATTTAAAGATCTGACACTAATATTTTATTGCAAACATTAAAAAAATTCAATAGTTTGCAAACTTATTCGGATATTTCTACATATATATACACTAAGCTCAACATATTGTGGCATTTTTGTTTATTATTACAATATATTGATAACTTGTACCCTGAAATATTAATTATTATAAATCCCACTTTTCACAAAGGGCGTTAATCTGGTCAGCGAACTTGGCTAAGTCTTTGTTTGAATTATCCTTGTTGCGATTGATTACCGCAATCAACCGCTCACCTGACGAAAGCAGGCGTTTAAAGACTCGCGATTGCTGCTTATCATCTTGAATTTTAACCGGCTTTTTTGATTGGACTGTACCTTTATCAATTAATTCATTTCGTATCAAATCAAAACTTGTTTCATAATTAGGAACTAATGTTTGAAAACTATACTTATTTTGTATAAGTGCCGCAAAAGAGTCGCAAACCGCTGATTCACCGTGTACAATGAATACCTGTTCCGGCTTTTTTTCGAATGAATTAATCCAACGAATCAATCCGGTTTGATCCGCATGACCGCTCATCCCTTCCAAATTAACAATTTCGGCTTTTACAATGATTGACTCTCCAAATAATTTGATGTTTCGCGCGCCATCAAGCAAAGAACGTCCAAGAGTTCCGACAGCTTGAAAGCCGACAAAAACAATCGTGCTTTCTTTTCGCCACAAATTATGCTTTAAATGATGGCGAATTCTTCCGGCATCGCACATACCGCTAGCGGATATAATAACTTTGCTGCTGTCATCAACATTAATTGCTTTTGATTCATCCGAGGTAACCGAAAGTTTAAGCCCCGGAAAACTGATAGGATTAATGCCTTGACTTATAAGTGTCATTGCCTCATCATCATAATAACCTTCAACATTTTTATTGAAAACATTAGTTGCTTCAATAGCTAAAGGGCTGTCAACATACACAGGGATGTTCGGATATCCAGGAACTAAATTGTTCTTGACAATGTCCCGCAAGAAATAAAGAAGTTCTTGTGTGCGACCTACCGCGAATGAAGGAATAACAACATTCCCGCCTTTGTCAAATGTTTCAGTAATTACTTTTGCAAGAGCTGCAGGATAGTCAGACGGCACATGATGATTTCTGTCTCCATATGTGCATTCCATAACAACATAATCCGCTTCAGTTATATATGTTGGATCTTTGATCAGCGGCTGATTGATGTTGCCGATATCACCCGAAAAAACAATTTTCTTATTGACACTTTCCTCTTCCGCCCAAACCTCAATACTGGAAGAACCGAGTAAATGTCCCACATCAATAAAACGGATACTTATGCCCTCACACACTTGAATTATTTGATTGTAACTATAGGAAATAAAACAAGCTAACGCTTTCTCTGCATCTTGCATTTTATAAAGCGGTTCATATATTTCCTCACCTGCGCGTCTGCTCTTCCGGTTATGCCATTCCGCCTCAAACTCCTGTATATGAGCACTGTCCCGCAGCATGATACCGCAAGGCTGTTCTGTTGCATATGTCGCAAATATTTTGCCTTTAAATCCCATTTTAGAAAGCAGCGGCAAGCGGCCGGAATGATCAATGTGAGCATGTGTCAAAAAAACGAAGTCAATATCCGGTGGGCTCACAGGCATATCCTGGTTATTGTACTCATCGGCACCCTGCTGCATACCGCAGTCAATTAAGATCTTTTTTCCGCAGGCTTCCAAAAAATGACAGCTGCCCGTTACTTCACGGTCGGCACCTAAAAATGTTAATTTCATACGTTCGCTCCCATTCTTTCGGAATTCTTTATCTGTATTTTTCAAATAAACATTTCGTAATCATATGTCGCATCATATCGAGAAACTCAAATGAGCTTTGCCGAATCCGAATTTGGCTGAAACCGGTCTGTCACTCCATGCTGATTTATTGTTGTATTGAGCAGGACCTATACCTTGGAATTCACCAAGTGTATTATGCAGCGGACCTAACAAATTTCTAATACTGTTGGTAAGTTTCACTTCAACAACATTTTCTCCCTGATTGAGTAAACGAGTTAATTCTATTTCCCAGGCCGAACAACAAACAACACTTGGGCTGGCACCATTAATAATAACCTCAAATACCGCAGCATTGGGTTCTTCAAACGTTAAAACCGCTTTTTTAAAATTTTCTTTTATATCAATATTTTTTGATAAGCAAATTTCTCCGGCAAAAAACTTATATCCATCTTCTTCTAAATCGTTTGTTGCTGAAATTGCTTCTTTTAAAGGTGTCAAAACTCTTGTATTGTCTTCAGCTAATGTTACCGAAAAGTCACCTAAAATATAAATATCCTCAAAGGTCAAGTTTGGTCTGTTTTTACCGCTAAGTACTATCTCGTTGCTGCCTGCGCACATATACCCTGAAATATCGCATGTACGAAATGAACTGTCAATAAAGCTGCCGGTATCCTGCCATTGCAAAGGTTTTCCGTTAATTGTGATTCCGAGTTCTTCCGGGGATTCCAGACACAACGTAAAGGAATTGCTATTTGCATTATTTATAAATTCAAAATTCGCCTGGTAACTGTATATCTTTTTAAAATCCGCAGTCCAGCCGGATAATACTTGAGTAACTGTATCCTTTTCTTTTACAAGTTTATCGTAAACATCCCTTGTATATGTTGGGCCGGACCAGCATTCGTCGTTTTGTTTCATTCTGCAGAAATCCAGATTAGCACAATTATTATAACTTGTGGTATGGAGATGTGACTCGATTTTCCATTCGCCATCTAAATCTACTGCATTAATGTATGCTGTCTCAGTTTTAAGTACTTCAGTTCCTTCATTTGACTGAACAAGGATTATGTATTCGCCGCCATAAAGACGAAACTCGCATTCCTTTGCATTCACGGACTTTATGCATTCACATTCACCACTCTCGGTAATAAGCCTGTTGACAGCAAAGCTGCAATCGGCAGGATACATTTCAACCTCGATCTCACCGGTTCTGTCAGGATTTGAAAGAAACCATGCATTAAAACCGTCCAGTTCAAAGTTATTAACCCAAAGTTCTTTCCCCTTCGTTTCAAAATTCGCGCTTGGTTTTGTGTTTGTATTTACCCAACTCAGTAATTTATCTTCAGTGTCAAAATATGTGAAATGCAACTCTTCGCATCCTGAAGGAACAACCCCAAAAATGCATATTTTACCGCCGCAATCAGAAAACTCATGCAGCAATCTAATAGTTACCGGCAAAACATTTCTAATAAAAGGCAATATGATTGCAGAATAAGCTATATCGCCGACAAAGAACTTGTCAAAATCAATTTTTGCATATTTATCGAAAAGTGTCTCTTCACCGATATGGTAAACAATTCCGTTGTTAAGAAGTTTCCAATTGACATTTTCATAATGTTTTTGAAGTTCTTCAATCTTCAAGGTATCTCCCGGCTTATAATCGCTCCAAGCGGTTACAATCGGATTCAACACCAGTACATCCGCTTTCTTCTTTCCTTGTGAGAGCACATAAGAAGCCCTTGAAGCACTATCCTCCAAAAAGTGGTTATATTTCCACCATGGCTGCTGATGCAAATTATGAGGCGGATGATCGCGTTTATTGTCACCCCGCATTGAATACAATGAAATGTGCGGAACCAAAAAATCAACTCCGAGACAAAGGAGTTTGCCATAAAGCCAACGTTTATCATGTAAAGTCATATTTTGACCGGAAACACCGAAACATTCAACCATATAACGCGGTTTTGCCAGCTGCGCCGCTACGCTGGCCGTTTGCTTGTAAATCCACGGCGCATTCATCCCGCGGCCAAGTTGATCATTGCCCGGATAATGCATGTATTCATACTGCCGCATTAAGTTGCCGCAGCAGCGAATTTGGCCGTAAAAGGTTTCTTCCCATTCAAAATGCCCGGTTGATTTAAGATTATTGCTTTCACACCAATCCATAATTTGTTTTGCAAATGAGTTTGCATATAGCTCTGCTATAGTATACCAATAATGAATTCTAACTTGCTCAAAATTGCCAATATCAAAGAATAGAGATTTCAAATTGCAAACAAGGTCATAACCCCACATCTTTTCAAATGTTTCCGGCAAAAGCGCCGTCCACGGTACATAATTATTTTCATCGTAATAGGTTGCATACTGCGGTTCATCAAAAAACGTTCCCGGTATCACATCTCCGAAATACTTTTCGCATTTTTCTTTATAACGTTCGTGAGTAAGTTCAATAAAGTCTTTTACAGTTTTTGAATTAAGCTGCTCCACACCTGACCCGTATTCAACTCCAAATACTATTTGTGTTCCGTTGATATTTTCTCTGCTCACTTCACCGGCAACGGCAAAATCATCAACAGCAGGCTTGCATACAAGATGCTTAACATTGTTTGCGTTTCGAATTTTTTGTACATTTCCTGCCGCTTGTCCGCTCGGCCAGCCATGTTCATCATAAATCCAAGCGGCCAACCCTTTTTCTTTTGCATGCTTTACACAAATATTTACACAATCCATCATCATCGTTGAAAGATAAGGCGTTCTTAAATCGCCTCTTGCGTGCATAAAAAAACCACCTAATCCGCCTTCTGCGAAATGGTCAATTTGCGCCAGCAGCTCATCTTCTTTCAGTTCATCATTCCAAGCCCAAAATGATGCCGGACGATAGCAATTCGGCGGATTCAAAAAAAAGTCCATATTCATTTATCTTACCTCAATACTTATCTTCGCTGCGGAACTAAGCAATTATCTTTGTTAGCCCTTTAAAATTATCTTTATAAAACTGTTCAATTTCGAAATTATACATTAAGAATCCACCAGGGTTACAATTAAACCAAAGGGCTCAAATTAAATTTTATTTGAGCTCTTTGAATAATTTTATTTAATATTAGGAATGATATTTTTTGGCAAATTAAAAGCATTTAAAATATCTATAGGTAGTGGAAATACGATAGTTGAGTTTTGTTCCGTGGCAATTTCAGCGAGTGTTTGTAAATATCTAAGCTGCAGCGAAATAGGCTCTTGAGCAATGACCTTTGCGGCTTCCATAAGTTTTTGAGAAGCTTGGTATTCACCCTCTGCGGCTGTAACTTTTGCGCGTCTCTCTCTTTCCGCTTCGGCCTGTTTTGCCATTGCTCTCTTCATTGTATCCGGTATTTCTATGCTTTTTATTTCAACGGCGATTATATTGATACCCCATTCTGCAGTTGTTTCCGCAAGCAGGTTTTTTAGAATTTCCACTAATTTAATATTATTGCCAAGAATTTCATCCAATTCATGCTGACCCAAAACCGAGCGGAATGATGTTTGTCCGAGAAGTGTTGTGCTTCGCTCAAAACTGACAACTTTAGTTAAAGCAAACATAGGGTTTTGCACATTGTAATAAACGACTGCGTCAACAAGAATAGAGATGTTGTCTTTTGTAATTACTTCCTGCTGCGGAACATCAATAGTACGGGTTCGAAGGTCAACTTTACGGACAATGTCGATACCAAAAGGGAATCTCATGCGAAGCCCCGGATTTTTTACGCCAACAACCTTTCCAAAACGGAATATTACACCTCTTTCCACTTGATTAATAACGATAATCGAAGAAATAATCAACCACAATGCTATAATACCCAAGATAATAGAAATGATAGTTCCTGCCATAAACAATTTCCTCCTCAAATTTCATTTTTATCCGCACCAACAGATGTTGGATTTAGATTTTTCAAACGATTAATCAATAAAAATATTATAACAGCAGCGGCAATAGCTTCGTTTTTAACAATGCGCTCTCTTCGCTTGTAACTTTTCTGAAGGGTTCCCGTCCGCACCCGAAATTAAGTCCAATTAGGTTAAGAATTTCTTTTACTCCCGGTATAACACCAACTTTTAAAATTTCTTTAATAATTGTGTTAACTTCATTCTGTAATTCCTGTGCTTTTTTAATCTTGTTTTGGTCGAAACATCCTTTGATTTGAATAAATTTCTCAGCCATGAAATTATATGTGCTTCCGATCCCTCCATCCGCTCCCATAACAAGCCCGGCCAAAAACATTTCATCAAAACCGTTGAAAATGATCTTATCTTTAAAATCGTTTTTGATCCGTTCAAGTGCATAATAATCACTTGATGTATGTTTTATACCAATAAAACGTTCATCGCGCAAAAATTCTCCGATATTTTCATCTGTAAATACGACACCGGAAAAGCCCGGGAAATTATAAATAATCATCGGCAAGTTGACATTATTTACAATATTAAAATAATAATTCTTAATTTCTTCAAATGAAAACTTATAATAAAAAGGTGCAATTGAAGATATTGCGTCAATATTTAATTTTTCAGCATGTTTAGCTAAAGAAATTGCCTGACTTGTGGAAATGCACCCGATGTGCGCAATTATCGCTGCTTTTCCATTTACTGTGTCATTAACTATCTCCAAAATTTGTTTTCTCTCGTCAAGAGTCAGCAAAAAAGCCTCGGCAGTACTTCCTCCGACATAAAATCCGTCAACGCCTTTATCTAAATTGAGTTTTACCAAAGCTTCCAATGCTTTTTCATTGATTTTATCATTTCTTGTAAACGGTGTCGGCAATGCGGGAAATATGCCCTTGAGATTGTTCATTTTGCAAACTCCTAATCGATTTCTATTATTGATAATAAAATACAGTCATACTGATAATTTCGTAAACCTTCATACAACACTAAAATACTTCCTTCATTACTAATCGCAATATCACTGTAAGCGCCGAAAGCTTGTTCAATTACAATACTTTCCTTAAAATGCTTCCATGAATCAGCGCTGTAACGCAAAGTCAAGTTTTCTCTTTTTGTTTCAGATGCCGCATTGCAAAAAAGTATGCCGTTTTTGTATTCCTTAACACTGCCCTGGCAATATGGATCGATCAATAAATCAGAGTACTTGCATTCGGAAAAAGTTAAACCATCGTCCTTACTTATGGCATAAGCCCTTGTTGCGCCGAATTTATTGCTTCTCATGTTCATATAGAGCCCTGAGGGAGTTTCGGCAATGCATGCCTCGTTTGTGCGCCAATCGCTCATTCCGCCGATGTACCAATTTTCTCCTTTATCGTCGCTGTATATGATGTGCGATCTTGTAACATTACGGGGAACATTGTCAATCTCGGCATGATTGCACGGCACAATATATCTTCCGCTTTTAGTTTGTATCCCGTGGCAGGGACCGGTTGCGTACCAAGTCCAATGTTCTAACCGGACCTGTGGGCTTATTCTTTCGGGTTCTGTCCATTTTAAACCATTGTCATAGCTAAATACTTTCCAAATACTTCTTGGCAGTTTTTCCCCTGAAATTATTTGTGCTTCTTTGTCTTGCGCAAAGTTTTTACAGAAAACAACACAAATCGCTCCTGTCTCCGCATCCACAATCGGGCAGGGGTTTCCGACGGTATTGATGCAATCCGACGCGACTAAATGTGTTTTACCCCAAGTATTGCCTCCGTCCTTGCTCCGTTTAACAACAATATCAATTCTTCCGTTATCTGCGACAGAATGCATTCTGCCCTCGCTGAATGCTAAAATAAAACCGTTTTTAGCCACCGTAACAGCAGGTATCCTGAAAAAACTGTAACCCTCTGCTTTTGCCGTAAATACTACTTTATTATCAATGATTTTCATGGTTCAACCTCCTCAAAGCATATTACTATTCTTACAAAAAGTTTTAAAACCATTATCTTGCCCAAATATTATTTGCTAAGCAAGAT
>Ga0118677_10010384_pt1 | contig 14256 bp, 15 predicted proteins | sample AliMusrvi5mmetaG_FD_86154 | JGI IMG/M metagenome (GOLD analysis project Ga0118677, IMG submission 86154) | reverse complement strand
CCCCCCTATGGATCCCCCTCTTTTCAGGCGTTTTGGGGCTGGCTGGATTTCTAAAAAAGTAAAATAGTAAGTTTCTCAGAAACTAGAAAACCAAAAGTATATCATTAAGTAGGTATTTTACATTGGATAAGAGATTTTACTATCGTAAAGTTAATATCTTACATTAAAGTGTAAGGCATTACCATTGTGAGTCAATCTCTACATTATTTCTTCTTCATTGCTTCACCGACGTCTACAATCTCAGTCTGTCCGTCTTTAGGATCAACACCTATTTTTACCATATTAGTATGTATACCTCTCATCAAACCATCAATATTCTGTCTTTCTACACCTGAAGCCTCAAGATACATTCTACATTGAACTGTACTCAATATAACGCTTCTACCAGCATCAAGTTCTTTGTCTATTGCTTGCGGATCTATTTGTGAATCTAGTAGAGTTTGCTTGGCAGGTTCACTGAGTTGTTTTGATGGAGGTGGCGGCGGAGGCGCAGGCGCAGCGGCAGTAGGCGTCTTGTCCTTAATGTAGGCTTGTTCTGGTAAATCCATTAAAGTTGATCCAAAATATCGTTCCAACCAAAGATCGGCTTCGTCCCTAGGTCCTTTACCAGGGATTTTAACGTTAATATCACCGTTAGACAATACTTCAACTTCGCTTTCAAATAAAGAGTCATCATCACTTCTTAATCCAGTTGTTTTCCATACAACAGTTTTTCCTATGATAGCACCCCATTCAGCCCAATATCCAGAATACTGCTGTTTTACTTCTTTAATCTTGAATGTAGTAAAATACTTGCCAGTGCTATCTTTATAACTATTGTATTCTTCTCCTTTGATTTCATTACCACCAAATCGTCTCCAGGACCATTGTCCAAGAGATCTTATTGATGTTAGTTCCTCAGCCATATTGCGATTCTTAGGAGGAATAGCACCATATACGTTTCTTCCCTTTCCGCGATTTTCGGGGTCAAATCCACGAGCGATAGCCTGTTTGTCTGTTAGATAACCATCAAATCCATAGAATAACTTTCTTTCTTTTACTGGAGCAGGCGCAGGAGCAGGAGCAGAAACAGAGGCTTTCTCTGACTCAGGCTTATAAGCCCCCTTGTAAATCTCCTTAATTTGTTTGGGTAAGTGTTCATTATTGTCAGATAGAGTCATTCCAATACTTTGAAAGGCGTCTCTATAGACATATTCTCTTGCCCAGTTGTCCTGTGTCTCTACAGTAATTTCTAATTCATTTGATGTAGGTTGAATAAGATAATTCGCCCCCTTTTCTCCAAGTGTTTGATATACAACCTTCAACCCTCTTACAGCATCAAAAGCCTTTTTAACATTCTCGGGCATAACTTCCCTGTGGATTGAATAATTTCTTCTTGCGTCTCTAAAACTTGAATTAGTCATATAATCATCAGGAGTCAAGTTCTTAATATAAGCCCCAATAATGTGAAATAATTCCTCTTTTGTTTTAGGAGGTGCTAATGGAGCAGGAGCAGGCTTGAACCTATCTATTTCTGCGGCAGAGTATTTATCGCCGTCCGCATCATTGTAAGCAACCCACGCCTTTCTATTGAATTTCGTTTTAAAGCCTTGTTCTTGCTGATAAGAACTACCTTGAGGAGTAATCAATTTACTTCCATTAGAAGAAGTTGATACAGTAAACGCAAGACTTTGATAGGAGGCATCATGATCATGTATGGCTTTAATTATATCAGCATTTGAAGCAGCCGATTTAAATCTTATAGAATTTTTTTCAGACGGTTCTCCTTCCCATAATGATGTGTAAATAGCAGTTGGAGTAACAGCAGCAGCGGCAGCAGCGGCTTTGTTTGCTCTGATCTGTTTATGAGCCTCTTCTTTTGATATACCTTTTGGTTTGGCAGCCGCCTTCAAAGACTCCTCTCTCTGGGCTTTCCGGGCGCGACGGGCGGCGACGAGCGCTTTGAGAGTTCTTAACGCTCTAGACTGTTTAGACTTTTTAGTCAGAGTCTCTACTTTTTCTTGAAAAGCCGCTTTATTTGCTCTGATTTGTTTGTGAGCCTCTTCTTTTGATATAGTTTTCGGTTTCGCTTTATTTGCTCTGATTTGTCTGTGAGCCTCTTCTTTTGATATAGTTTTCGGCTTCGGAGGAGCAACGTCTTCGTCAAGGTGGTGTTTTGTAACGCCTTGTATTTTCTTCACAGCAGCGTGTTCCGGGGAGCCACGACGAGGCATACACCAAGTTCCCTTGTTGTGGCTAGAGTTCCAGATTTTCACTGCTTCAATCCACTTCATTCCTATATATTATATTTAGATTTGAATGCTCTCTAATCCAGAGAACTTTTCTTTGAAAACGGGGCAATCACAGTGATGTAAATATTCTATAATCTCTGCCTTCGTCTCGTCTCCTTCCAACTTGTCTTTCAGCATATCACACCCGCCCTTATCAATCTCCTTGATGATGCGTTCCTTCTTGACACGGTTGATATTTATTCGCTGTCGCTGTCCTCCTCCAGCAGAGCCATCATCCTCGCCAGACGATCCTTCTTTGGATTCGGTCCCTGTTTTGTCGGTGCGTTGTCCTTTTTTTTTAGCGGGGTAGCAGCCGGACCAGGGGCAGTCGGAAACTCTGCCGCCTTCGCCTGCTTGACAGTTTCTACAGCCGCCTTGAACTTGCGCACCGGAGCGCTTGGCACCGCGGCAGCATGCGGCGTCTCCTCACGAGATACACGCATTCTCTCAATCTCAGCCGCGACATCACCTTTCTTCATCCGGCTCACGGGCTTGACCTGTTGCTTACGTAACTCCTTCAACTCTTGACGTAAAGACTTGAGATCGCTGGGCATCCGTATATTCTATACATACAAAAAAATACAGCCGTAAAATCTACTCTGGTACAAAAGTAGATTCCGCTACCAGTTTCGTAGATTCTGCTAGAAGAGAAAGTGCGTTTTTTCTGTGACGCTCAGCAAGAAGAATGTACGCTGCCTTGACCTCGTCGGGACACTCGGTCTTTGAGTACCGGAAGTAAGAGCGTACCATATAAATCTCTTGTTCCAGAAGTTTAGAGTTGTTGCGGATTTTATCGTAGTTATCCATATACTTTACACAAGATAATATTTATACAGGAACTCCTCTGGGGTATTTTCCTGTAGCAATCCAGTTGAAGTTGTAGGTGCCTGTTGTGGTTGCTCTACAGATTACATTAAACGAGTTTGACCCACTGATTTCAACAGCGTAAGATAGAACACCAGGATAATACACGTTTGTAGTGGCTTCTGATGATGTGGCGACTACAGAGAAAGAGGTGTCTTGATAAGCGTAATCTAACAATACTGATACATCAAAGGCGTCAGTTGTATCACTTACTACAACACGGGCAGTGCCTCCTTGTGTCAGAGAGATAGGACAGTTAGAACCAGTACCATAGCCGTTGGCTTGAGTCGCATAGTTGAGTTGTGCGTTGCTGTCTATCGTGAGTTGTCCTCCTTGCGACAGATATTGATTGCTTAGATTTATTACAGGAGTCAGAATATTAAGAGAAGTAATGCCTGTTAGATTGAGCGCGCCAGACGAATACAAATCTACCTTACTGGCGCCGTCATTGAGGCTCAGATAGTAATTTATAGAGGTTGTTTGTAGATTGAGATTGGAAGAGTAGATATTGTATCCGTTCATATCCAGATCTGAAGTCGCAGTGCCGTTCCAAGCAGAAGCAGGCGGGTAAGAAGCGCCATTAATATTCGTTACGTTTGAAATAGAGAAAGTAGCCATATTCAGATCTGAAGACGCAGTGCCAACCCAAGTGGGTGTATAAGGAGGAGGGTAAGCAGAGCCATTGATGTTTGTTACGTTTGAAATAGAGTAGGTAGCCATATTCAGATCTGAAGTCGCAGTGCCGACCCATCCACCACTTCCTGGAACCTGTCCGTTGATTGTAAGGACGTTGAGATCTCCTGAGCAGATTGTAGAGGGTGAAGTGAGACCGATGGCAGAGTTTCCTGTAAAACCAATACTGTCTGCGCTTAGAATTGCTGTAAAAGGAAGATCGCCACCATTCAACTGGAAATCTGTCGTCCCAAGATTCACTTCAAACCGTCTAAAAGGAAGAGCCTGAACACTGCTGCCTCCTAGTGTTAGAATATTAGAGGTCACTCCTGCGTTCAGATTCAAATTCAGATTTGCTTTTACATCCAGTGTCCCTGGTGCTGTAATCTTGTATCCATTCATATTGAGATCCGAGGCTGCTGTGCCGACCCATACAGTGGCTCCAGTGGCACCAGTGGCTCCTGTTGCCCCTGTCAGACCAGTGGCGCCAGTGGCTCCTGTAGCACCAGTGGCTCCTGTAGCACCAGTGGCTCCTGTGCTGCCCGTCAGACCAGTGGCTCCTGTTGCCCCTGTCAGACCAGTGGCTCCAGTGCTGCCCGTCAGACCAGTGGCTCCAGTGGCACCAGTGCTGCCCGTCAGACCAGTGGCTCCAGTGGCACCAGTACTGCCCGTCAGACCAGTAGCGCCAGTAGCGCCAGTAGCGCCAGTAGCACCAGTAGCGCCAGTAGCACCAGTGCTGCCTGTCAGACCAGTGGCTCCTGTGCTGCCCGTCAGACCAGTAGCACCAGTAGCACCAGTAGCACCAGTAGCACCAGTAGCACCACTAGCAGAAGAGAAAGGAACTCCATTGATTGTCTTTACGTGGAGATCGTTCTGGACTACAGTTGAAATACTATTCAGTAAGATTTTCCCGTTTGCGGTTGTCAGTATGTTTATATCTCCACCGCCAGTACATTCTACAATAACACCAGTGTAAGCAGCAACATCCAGAGCCGCGACGGCGCCGAGAGTGACGTTCCTCTGACCATTCAGATACAGATCGCCCTGTGCTAAGACCGCAAAGTCATTGGGAGCGACGATTGGAGCGGTGTCTGTATTGTAGATTATGAGAGTGTTAGAGGAGTGAAGCGCTATATTACATCCAACGTTGACGGTCCAGTTATTACCTGTATTGTTGGTGTAGTTGTAGAGAGCGTTCTCAATGAGATTAGAGGACGTAACTGTCACGTTACATTGGTCACCGATGATATTGACACCAGTGCCTGCGTGTACATTGATGTAGCCTGGCGCCAAGACATCAACGCCTTGGGTTTGGTAGTTGGTGATCACGTTGGCGGCGAGAGAAGAGGTGTAGAACTGATTTACAGTGGAAGGGATAGGCGGCTGGGGGGCGACAGAGGAAACGAACTGGGTGATCGTGTAGCCGTCTATGGTGGACACGCCAGTCAGACTCTGTGCTTGTATAGAGATTGTACTGAGGTTAGACGCTTGTACGTTGCTAGCAAGAAGATTTGTTGTCTGTACGTTACTAGCGAGAAGGGAAGACGTAAAGAGTTGAGCGAAGGTGGAGACGGTGCTTAACGCTGGGTTCGCCAACTGCCCAATATTGTACCCGTTAATCGTAGATACAGTTAAGAGTCCTGTGCTGACCGCATTAGCCTGAAACGATGACGCAAACAAAATATTAAAGGTACTCCCCTGTGGATACTGCCCCGAACTAGAGAGAAACTGAGTTACATTGTAGCCGTTGATGGAAGAGACCTGTAGTGTGACGCTGTTCTGATACAAGATACCTGCTGAAGAAGCGCCAAAGTTTGAAGTGTTGAGATCTAAAAAGGTTGAAACCACTGGCTGATTGACAATCTCGGACAAACTATATCCATTGATACTTGAGAGGGTTACATTAGACGTTAAGAGTGACGCGCTGCTGATTGTATTCGCATTGAGGGATCCCGCATAGAGGTTGGTGAAGTTGCTCTGCTGAGGGATGACGGTTACACCGCCTACAGTCAGCGTCCCAGACACTTGCTCATTGATTACAGAGATATTACTCGCTGTAATACTTGACGTGGCAACTTGTAATGGGTTGTAAGGCTGACCAAATAAAGTATTGTACCTAAGATCTCCTGATACAAGAGTACTAGGAGTATTTAGTGTAACTTGATAACCGCTCTGAACGTTGGTAACACCATTCACGCCATTCGTTACAAGATTTAGATTGTAGTTGGTCACTGGTCTTATTCCAATAGAGTTACCATACAGATTTAGAACTCCTGTTGCTGTAACTGTATCTGCTTGAAGAGACGAGGTGTAGAGTTGTGTGAATGTGGAAGGCGCAGGGGCGGGAGGTGACACAGAGGAAACGAACTGGGCGATCGTGTAGCCGTCTATGGTGGACACGCCAGTCAGACTCTGTGCTTGTATGGAGATTGTACTGATGTTGATAGCCTGTATAGTATTGGCTACAAGAGACGAGGTGAAAACTTGGTTGAACGTGGAGGGCGCAGGGGTGGGTGGTGACACAGAAGAAACGAGTTGCGCGATTGAGTAGCCGTCTATTGACGAGACGCCAGTAAGGTTGTACGCATACAGGTTATTCGTGCTGATGCTGTTGGCGTTAAGAGACGAGACTGTGAAGTCAAAGAAGGTGCTTGGGATTACAGGAATAGGATTCAGGAGTATTCCGTTGATATAGACTTGTCCACCGTTGTTTGTGATGAGATTGATGTTGGACGATGAGTTTAGATTGATGTTATGATAGACATAGGTCGGCGGTAGAAGACCGGACTGCGTCTTGTAGGCGTAGAGGTTGAGATCAGGATTTGGCAAATACAGAGGCGTGTCCAGTCCGTTGGTTATGGATCCCCCATTCACGGAGATTCCTCCCATCGTCAGGATGCCCCCTGTTCCTGCGCCTATGCCGCCGTTTGATGTGGTTTGAATGGAATAGAAGTTGCTCAGATAAGAGGTCGTTCCACCACCCCCATCAATAACGGCGTTGTTCCCCATACCGAGTTTCTGGCACCGCAAAATATCTACCCATTGGCTGCTGTCAGGGTGGATGTTGAGGTTGGACGTTGGATAGTTGACGATATTATCCACATACAACGTGTTCTGAATCTTCGTGCCATTGAGAGCATATATAGAGACAGTTCCTGGCGTTGGGGTTCCTGCTGTAAGAGTGCCAGCAGTAATACTGACTGTCGCATCACCGTGTAGATAGTTGTATCCTGCTACAGACCCTACAGGGACTCCGAGACCAGCCCAAGACAAAATACCTGCTGCGTTCATCGTGATCTTAGAGGTTGCGTTGCTGAGAGTGCCTGTTCCTGAGTAGGCGTTGAGAGCGATTGTTCCACCAAAGGCTATACCAAGCGCAGAGCCGCCTTGCGCGTTGATGACGACAGACCCACCAACAGGACTGCCTACACCCCCTAACGTATATCCAGTACCAGCGTTCAAAGTAATAATACCATACTTACCATTCTGTGCGTTGATATTCACTACAGCGGTGTCTGTAAAGTCAGCACCTCTATCTACGTTTGTAGTCCAGTAGTCTATTACATTGGTATTCTGACCAGAACTATTAATGTAAAGAGGGAAGCCGCTGTTGGTTACAGGGGCAGTGATGTTGCCTGTCGTCAGAGTGCCGACTTGGTTATTGGCTGCGATGCTGGCTGACTGACCGCTGATGTTATTGGTTCCAGTAATATTCTGACCGTTCATATTCAGAGCGCCACCAGAGATAGACGCACCGCTGGTTGCTGTAAGACTCTTGAACACGCCGTTGTCTGCGGTTACAGTGCCGCCCGCCGTCGTCGCAAGAGTCGCGGTTGTTATATCGGTTGCGTTGATAGTCGTTACATCAGCCTGTTTAGCAGTTAGAGTTCCACCGACAGTTGCTGTGTTTGCTTCTAGTGTAAGAGTACTGACTTTGGCTGCTTTGATCAAGTTGGTAGAGATTGTATTGACGTTCAGAGTGGTGAGGTTACCCGTTCCACCATAGAGATTGGTTGCGAAGGTGATTTGATTTGTGGCGTTCATATTATAGAAGTTTGCTGTATCACCCTGAACGACAGAGGCGTTTAGTAGAGATTTTCCACTCATATCAACGTTACTCAGGGCTGGATAGTACGACCACGTCAAGATAGAAGAAGCAAGAGTGGACGTTGTGGCGATTGGTTGTCCGTTTAACAAGAGTTCTGCGCCGATCCCTGTTCCCGCTGTATCAAGGGTGTTGCCGTCCAGAGTGATGGAGGTTGTAGAAATACTTGAGAGGGTGGCAAGAGGAAACTGTACAAGATTAGTACCTTGTATTTGCTCGGCGATTAGAAGCCCATGAATATTTGCTCCTATATCTGCGGTTAGATATTGTGTGTTGGTGAAATAAGAAGTAAGAGTATCTGTTGCTGTGAGGTTCAACGCAGTCAAGTTGCCTGTGACGGTTGCTGTACTTGCTGCTATAGAACTTACGTTGGCGCCTTTTGTAACTAGGTTATTTGTTATTACGTTAGACGCTGTCACCGTGTTAGCCGTAAAACTGCTCGTAGTTATTGCTTGCGCATCAACCTTTAAAAACAAGTAAGTGTCTAGATTTACATTAGTTTGGTTGGGTAACACCGACATACTAACATATCAGAAGAATATATTTACGGCAGTCTGAAGACAGTGACAGTCGCGCTACTACCGAGAATACCTTGTCCTGATGTGCCTTGTCCGTTACTAAAGAAGAATACGTCTATATACGGGTCTGTTATAGTTTCAGATTGACATACAACTACATTCTGCGGGTTAGGTGCTATTGCCCCATACGGAATTCCATATGTCGGCATATGAGTGCCGCCGCCGCTGGCGTGCCCGGCTGTGAAATAGACTGTAAAGGTACAAGAGAAAGGGTCAGCAGCAGCGCTTTGTATAGAGCAGGATATAAGATAAAATCCGTTTGCCTGTCCTGTGAAGTTGAGGCGAATAGAACTTCCGTTGGTAATACCGATTAAACTCGTACTCATAGAGGTGACCTGAGAATATTGGGGTGCGTTGGGGAAAGTAGAGCCACCGATTGAACCAATACCAATCGTTGAAAGCAGACCAAACGTACCAGTGGCAGAGGAAACGTTTGATAACGCATTCACGTTTGCCATATTGATAGCACCACCCGTTCCAGAGGCTGTGGTGTATGTAATCGGCGCGAGAGCCGGGTAGGAAGCCCATTGGGTGATGGAAGAAGCGAAGGAAGACACAGAGGCAACGGGTATACCGTTCAGTAACAGCGTGGGGCTGCTGTTGAGTACCGCGCAGTCCATACGAACCAAGTCTAAGTTGATTTGACTCGTATTGATAGTTCCGTTGAAAACGTTGATACTAGAGATAAACTGAATATCGGCAGTATCGTTTACAAAGAACTCCTTAATGGAATTAATATTAGTCTGGTTGGGCAATACGGACATTCTATACTAGGAGAAAACATTATAAGTCAATCTTACACCGCTGAATGGTTCCGTTCCAGTTGTCTATGAAAAGAAAGTGATGGTCTTCGGTCTGTTGTTTGTACCAGGCAATCTTCTGGTCGTAGTTCCACCCTTGCGGCAAGTAACCACGCAGATAGCACTTGAGCGTCTGTTCAATCTGTTCTGTAGAGTTCTGTTTGAAGAGCATCATGAAGGTAAAGTTACTACGGCACGTGGGATTGATCAGAGTGGGCGATTGAATACAAACGACCCCGCTGATTCCAGAGTTACGGTAGATCGTGAGCAACTTGAGTAACTGCTTGTCGTTCTTGGCGAGGGGGCAGTCGTCCAGAACAAACAAGAAGGGGTAGTGATTCTTTGTCTCCTTGTTGATGTGGTACGCATCGTTCATTAACTCTGGTACAAAGACGCAACTCAGCGGCAGCAGAGGATACTTCATGTGTTGGTAGGCTTGCGCCTTGGCTGATTGAGAATAGATTACTCCACAGTGTTTACCAAAATATTTATCTACGATGTACTTAAGGGCAGTTGTCTTGCCAGCACGACCCGACCCTAACATAAGAATAGAGCAACCTCCTGTACTTACATCGGGCATATTGAGAACGAATTTAGCATCCGGTATCACGCTGTGTTCCATACTAATACAACAACATAAAATATTTGATAGTACTAAAGACGAGAATGGATGCTACATACAGATCATTCTTAGAGACAGGAAAAAGTCTTTTGCTTGATACTAAGATACCAAGAAAAAAGAATCAGAAGGTTGCTCCGTCATTGGAGCCGCTTGATGCTGACCCTCATAAGGCGTTAGTCAAAAGGACGATTGCGAACAAGCCCAAGAAGTCCGAGTTGGTGGACGATTTTAAGAAGTTTATTAAAGCAGCAGAGGACGAGTTATAGGCGAGCGCCTTCGTGGCTACGGTATAATCCCGGGTAAGGGACCATACCATAGTGAGCGCCCGGTACGTGAGTCTTGGGAGCAGGACCCGGAAGGTGACGCTCTGTTTCACCGGCTACGGATTTCGCAGAGACGTGCTGGGCGACCTTCTTGCTTCTATCCCGGGTATCCTGGACCAAGCCGCCAAGGGACTTCTGGTACGGATCCATTTTCGTGCGCCCGAGAACGCCAAAAACAGTTGAGCGCGGGGCGCCCTTGCCCTTCATCATTCTGGGTTCGTCCACCTTAGATAAATACGGGGTCTTATCGGATGGCATGCGTTGGTAGGAAGTCATTCTATATTGAATCCAAATATTTAAATTGTGGACAATGAATATATAGAATGGCTACTTCTACCCAAGATATGGTTCGCCCGGGCGAGTGTATTGATCTTTACTATTACGATGCGGAAACAAGCAAAAAGCAGTGCTTCCCGACGACAGTCAATACGAAGTATGTACAGAGTTTCACGAACTTTGGAGGCGGCTCTTCAGTCTTTACGATCCCGCCCACAAACGGTATCCAGGACATTGTCTGCCAGTTCGTGATGCCTGCTTTAACGGCAGGTATGTCTGGTACCGGTTTAGCATTGCCCCGTGCGTGGGGGTACGCGCTCATCAAGCAGGTCTCATTCCGCTACGGTGGCTCATCCCAGTATTTCTTGAGTGGCGCACAGATCCTCCAGAACGCTCTACGTCGCCAGTTATCACGCCAGGCGGGTAACGATCTTTTGACGCTTGGTGGTAACTCCGTCACTGGTACATCCTGGACGTCTGCGCAGACCGCGAACGTTGTATTGACGCTCCCGCACAACGTCCCCTCAGCCTGGGGCAAGGCTCATCCGCTCCCGACAGACCTTCTGACACAGCAAGTCCAGGTCACGGTAGAACTCTACCCGGTCAGCCAGGTCGTTTCAGTTTACCAGGCGCAGGCGGGCGATATTATGCCCACGGCACTCACGAGCGCCCAGTTTATGGTCCAGCAGGTGATGCTGAACAACCAGGGCGATGCTCTTGCGCGCCGCGTGGATATGGCGACGAACGCCTACGCCTTCCCGTGCGAGTTTGTACAGCAAGTCCAGCAGATTCCTCTGGCGTCGGGCACGGGTCTCCAGAGCGTTGTACTCACGGGCTTCCGTTCCGGCGAGGTGAAGTCTCTCCAGTGCTGGCTGAACCGCCTCAGCGACTCACCGCAGTCTGCGCAGACATCGGCTGGTGGTACGATCAACAACCCGTTTAACTGGCAGTTGCCGCTCCAGGTCATCCTGACATATGCGGGTGATGTCTATGCGCGCTTTGAGAACTCCTGCTCACCGCTGCTGAACCTCATCAACGACACCAAGTCACCCGTAGTTGATAACCTTGCCTCTGGTAATAACACCTTTAATACGGCGGCGCTCCAGTATTGGGTTGAACTGCCGTTTGCGCAGACGGACAAGGACGAGGACAGCCACCACACGCTGGTTCACGGCAAGCCGATCACTAATGGTATCGTTAATATCCAGATCCAGCCTCCGTCATCCCAGACAGACTGGATCCTTAACGTGTCGTATGTGTACAACGCCACGCTCTTGTTCAGCCAGGGCACGTGCGACTACGTCTTCTGATAACTGCCTAATCTACATAGGTTGTAATACAACTTTAATAGATTATCTAGGATTGACTGCGATGAGGTTAAAAGAATCACCTGCTGCTGCGGGGACTCCAAACACAACGTTAAGATTATTTGTACCGGCTTGTAGGTTATAGATATACTGTGCGGCGCCGCTGCCGCCGGTGCCTTCGTATGTAAGTGCGATACCAGAGGTTGATACCATACCGGGTACAGTGATTGTAGAAAAGTTGCTACAGCCTACGGCTAAACCACTTCCAGCGCCAAAGGTGAAGGTAGAAGAGTAAAGTTGCGGGTTACCGGTAGGACCATAAAAAAAAGAAGTAGCCGGACTGATCTGAGATTGGGCAGGCAAAACAGACATTCTATTACAGGGTTGCGATTTTAATCTTCAGAGACTTGGAGGGTCATTAGCCATTCGTATCCTTGCGAATTAAGTTGATACGTGTTGTTATTCAAGTCTGTAGCCCAGACCTCAAACTTTAACTGACCAATAGGAATATTAGGCTCCCACCTGATTTGTTTGGGCGGATTAAAAACTCTCCGTTCGGAGAACTGTTGGTACTGAGGGTAAATTACAAATCCATATTTATCAACGGGTAAAGGATTCTGAAGCCCAGCAGTCAAGTACCACCTACAAAGAACATTCTTTTCGTTGGTTGACGTTGTTGAGTCTTTGAGTTTCTGATTATTCGTTAGTTGAGACGATATAATATCAATATATTGTATTTGTTCTATATTCGGGCTGCCGTATGAGCCTACCATAGTATATAAATTGGGCGCGCCTGGCACTGCCGATGTAGTGTCTGATAACGATGTATATATTGTTTTTGTCGCGCCTGCTAAACTGTAAGTAAAACTTGAGGTAAAACCTAGCATAAAAAACACTAACCGATTGTAACGAGTTGGACTAAACCGCCATTGTACTGTACCAGTTAACGTAACCGCGGCACCCGCCTGTGTAACACTCAGTGTTGTTCCGATGGAGGCAGCATTAACTAACGCCACAATCGTATCAAGAAGTGAAGCAATAGTATACGTTCCTATGGGAATATAGATAGTATTATTTGCTGATCCACCGGATACATCAATAGAAATAATGGATCTGTAAATAGTACCACTAGATAAATTTGGGTAAGCACCGGAAGGATCATACACGTTTGGTAAGTTCCAATCTAGCACAACTTCTGGTACAGAGACACGTGTGAAAAAACCGTTTAGTAAAGAAGACTGTTGTGAGATAGTGAAAGCACCAGCGGTAGTTCCCGCCGTTCTATCTAAACTTGATAACATTAAGTTAGCCGTAGACGACGGGCGAAACGTGATCGCCTTTTCGCTGGTATGTAGGCTCGTCATTCTATTCCGTGTGGATATTTTATTACGCCCAATCATTCTCTGTTAAACTCATCGGCACTTCTCTGAATGTCGGGGTGGCTTCGGGGACGTAGAACACGATGTCTGATTTCTTGATCCTCTTCTCTTTGACTTTCTTCGGCTGCTTGACAGGAGGAGCAACGACTCCCTCTTTCTTTGCGGTGCGCTTCTGCTCGTCAATGACACGCTGACGAGAGAGTATTCTGTCTCTGTATTTTCTATAGTAGTTGTATTGGTAGACCTGTTGTCTCTGTCTGTATTCGGGAGTCCTTCTGGATTTCTCGTACTCAAGATAGTATTCTCTGTTAAGACTGTAATGTGTAACGGCATTAGGGTCTTTCATAGGTCTACCCACCATTCTGTCATGATAAGGTAGAAGAATTTATCCGTGGTGTACGAGCATTGATCTGTTATATACATTAGGGAAGAGGGAGAGCGCGAGGATTCTGGCTCGGAGTGTTTGTACCGGGGCGACGTTGTAGATAGAGCGTATGGCTTTGTTGTCATTGGCGAGGTACTCAGCCCGTATCTTGGCTGACTGGACTTCTGCGCTGTCGTTATTACTCTCCATCGCGGGCGAGCGCATCGGTGCGAGCATAGGCTTTTTCATTCTGATGAGACTAAAGAAAATATTGTGTGAAAGACGGAGGATCCGTTATGATGGTTTCTTTAGTGTGAGTGGCTAACCACAACTTTTTAGAATCGTAGTATCTCTTGGAGTGGCGTTTGTTTTCGCATGCGCGACAAGTGGGGTACAGACCATCCTTGGCTGTGTATTTACGAGTGAAGTATTTGATATTTGCTGGGTAACTCTCTTGGCACTTGGAGCAAAGTTTGGGCATTCTACTTATTCTCTTTTTTAGCAGCGGCTTCCAAAACTCTCTTCTGTGCTTGGGCTTTCTTGATGGGAATGGGTTGAAGGCTGTGGTGTTTACCAGTCATCGTAGAGACTACTATTGCTTTGCCGTGGAAAGAGTGACCATCGCTGCCTAGTTCTAAGTGGTAGGGCATTCTTGTATCTATATAGATTTAATATTTTAGAAACTCTACCCTAAAA
>Ga0118677_10010383_pt1 | contig 14257 bp, 8 predicted proteins | sample AliMusrvi5mmetaG_FD_86154 | JGI IMG/M metagenome (GOLD analysis project Ga0118677, IMG submission 86154) | reverse complement strand
GGAGTGACCCTGCTCATGCACCCGCGACTCCAGTTCCGGGAAAGATTCGGGCATGGAAATGCCCTCGTCGCTTAAAAAACGACCACTGCCGACCCGCACCACCTGGCCTTCAATAGTCGCTTTGATGCCGAAGCCCGTCGCGTACTCGGCCTCGGTGAAGCCGGCCAGGTCCAATTTTTGGGCCGCAGCCGCAAGGACGATCGCACGGGCAATCGGATGGGACTGGCGCTGTTCGGCGGCGGCGGCCAACCGCAGGATGTCGTGTTCCTGCCGGCCGCCGTAGACGTGTATCCGGTCCACCCGCGGCTGTTCGAGAGTCAGGGTGCCGGTCTTATCGAAAACAATGGTGTCGATCGAGGACAGGCGCTCCAGCGCTCCTGCCTCCTTGATCAGCACTCCGTTTTCCGCGGCAACACGCAAAAAGCTCAACATGCTGAGAGGGCCCAGAACCCGCAGGTCGTAGCCGGGACTGTTCAGCAGGATCGCCAGACCGCTTTTGAAGCCGAGCCACGGCGCGGTTACGGCTGAGAGGCCAAGAGTCGGGACGACCCACCGGTCGCCGATGGCGGAGCTCTTCGTCTCGAATGTTTGTTTGTAAGAGGCCGTGCGCGCGAGGATCCCCGCGATCCGGGCGGCGAGAGTCGCCTTGCCGGTTCGTTCTACCCGGATTACAATCCGGCCGGCCAGCACCACGGTGGCGGCCATGACCGCGTCGCCGGGGCCTTTCTCCGCGGGTTGCGCCTCACCGGTCAACAGCCGCTGGTCGACGGACGCCGTGCCCTCCGCGATCTCCCCGTCAACGGGGATCACCTGTCCGGCACCCACCACCACGAGGTCCCCCGCCGCGAGGTGGGCGAACGGTATCTCCACCTCACTGTCCTGCGAGAGGATCCAGACCTTCGCGGGCTGTTTGTCATAGACATCGACCATGCTCCTTAGCGAGCGGTCCTCCATCTTATGAATCAACAGGTGCGCGAAGCCGAGCGCGGTGGTCATCAGAGACAGCACGAAGAAGTCGCCGAGCAGCACGACGCCATCAGATCCATTGTCGAGGCCGTCGGCCTGCGCTTTGTTTTCAGATCCTCGTAGCCCTTTTTCAGATAGGGCGCTGTTGTATACAACAGGCCCGGCAGGCTCAGCAAAATCAAAGGCGGATAGACGAACCGCGCGGCTGTGGTTACGCCGAGGGTGATCACCGAAACACCGAACTGAACCTGCGCCTGTTGTTCTTCTTCGGGCGCCCCGGCAGAGACCGGAACGCCCGCATCGGTGGCTAACTCCGCGAGTTGCCGGTCGCGTTCCGTGCCCACGAGAGGCTGCACGATCCGGTTTGCCATGTTGCGCACATCCGCCTGCAAATTGCGGACATCGGTCTGAATGCTGCGGCCGGTCTGCTTCAGGACCGCAATGAATGGCAATCCGGAAGCGGCGTGCAGTGTCCGGCTCGCCAGGCCGCGCTTTTGCGGTTGACGGCCTTTCGTCACCGCGAAAACCGAGCCACCCGCGGCGGCGCCTGCCAGCAAAAAGGGAATGTGTAACATGTCGACTTAGGTCCGCGCCCGCAACTCGGCTACGCAAAGGCTGTCGTCCGAGCCTCTGCCCGCGGCGACACCGGCCTCGTAAAGGCTCGCCAGGGCATCGAACATGCCGGGGTCGATATCGCCCTGCTCGCGGACGTGGCCGGCGACCGCCGCACTCAGTTCGGCCAGCAGACTGACGGTAGCGCCGCTTCGCATCGAGCCGGGGGATTGCTTCATCCACTGCAGCAACCGGCCGAGATGATTCGTCAGGAACCACTGGACCAGGCTGTCAAAGCGTTCCAGTGGCAACTGCCGCGACTCGCAGATCCGGCGTGCCTGGAGAAAACCGACTTCCATCGGCAGACAGGCAATGTTCAGCGTCAGTTCCAGGATCGCGGCGGTTGCCGCCTCATCGCCGACGAAACGCGCGCTCGCGAGCCTCTCCAGGACGGGTTTGGCGGCTTCGAAACCAGCCGGATCGCCACTGTAGATAATGCAGCTCTCGGGTTTCCCGATGGCCGCGGGATCGACGAGAATCGCTCCATCCAGATAACGGCCGCCGAATCGCTTTACCAGCGCGTCCAGGCGGCGCGCATCGTCGTCGCCGCCGGTGGATAACTGGATTACGAGCTTGCCGGCGAGCGCGTCGCCGCTTTCCTCCAGCAGGCGGGCCGAGGCCGCATAGCCCGGATCCGCAAGGATCAGAATCATCAGCGAGCACGACGACAGAGCTTCGCCAAAAGATGGAGCGACGGAAACGCCGGGCAGCGCGAGCGCTTCCGCTTTTCCGGGCGTCCGGTTCCAGACGACCACTTCCTGCCCCTGCCCGGCCAGTGTCCGAATCAGGGCGCTGCCCATCAGGCCGCATCCGGCTATCGATATCCGATTCATCATTTTCTCCGATCGGTTCTGTGCTGCGTTTTATGTTGTGGGCCGGCGGCGGATATCGATCGTGGCGCAGTGGAATACGCCGCCGAGTGAGATGTAATTCGCGAAATGGCAGGGAATCGGCTCAAATCCCCAGTCTTTCAGAGCCCGGATGGTCGCTTTCTGCGAGGCCTCGACGATCACACGCCCGTGGCCCAGAGCCAGGACGTTGACGTTGAGCCAGAAAAACGCAATGGCGTCTTCCGAATAGAAAGGGTCGAAGCCGACCGGTTCCGGCCTGGGCGCCTCCAGGATCTCCCAGGATTGCAGGAATTCCGGGAGTTCCTCTTTGCGAATGTATTCCGGGCTGATGAGCAGGCGGCCCGGCGCCAGCGGCATCAGATGATCGTCCAGATGCATGGGCTGCCGGAAATGCGATTTCACGCGATGGACGCGATAAGCGGGGCCGAGGTGCCGCTCCAGCCACGTGATTCCCGCCTCATTGCAGGAGTTACTGCGCAGAGCCAGGATATCGTTGCCAAACCGCATGAAATCCGCTGCGTCGAACAGCGGTTCCGACTCGTTGATGACATACCGCATCGGCTCTCCGGCCAGAGGCGCGCGATAGTCGTAATCGTAGAGCGATTCGAGCAGCTGCGGCTTCGGCGCCGCCGTCCATTTGGCGCCTTTCCGGAAATAATCGAGCAGCAGCGGACGGAAAGCCATGGTTTCGAAGTAGCGGGCACGCCAGCTCATGGGCGCTTCGATCAGTTCATTGCCGATTACCAGGACGCTGTCCCGCGGGCAGGCGGCGCACCAGCCGCGCGACTGCCAGAACGGGGTGGCGTGAATCCGTGTGAAGTCCACCTCCGCCGGCTCGCGGACCGTGACTCCTTCGCCCCGCAGAATCCGAATGAATTCCTGCCGCTCTTTCTCGGCGGCCTCCACGAGTTCCGGCGGGAACCGTTCGTCGTCGTAGGCTTTGACCTTCTCCACCCAATCCGGAGGAGCGATGGAGTCGATTACTTTGTGGTATACCGGCGCGGCGGCGCCCGCGATGGTGCCCACCACCACTTCCTCCAGCGGGTCCCACTCGTTGACGGACCAGACGGGACACTGCAACGGATCAGGAGGCATCGGTCAGAGCGGCGCCTTTTCCGCGATGAGCAGCAGATATGCCATGTGTTTTTCGAATATCTCCGATATCTTCATCCAGTTGTCTTCAAAGGTGTCGATAAACTCCGCGCTGTAGTGCGCGCTCAGTTCGGTCCGGCGCTGCCGGATGGCTTCCAGCATGGTCGCCTGGGACAGGGGAATGTTCCAGCTTAAATCCATCGACTCCAGCAGGTGGAAACCCGCGCGGCCGAACAGGTCGCCGATCTCGCCGAAGCGCATGAAGTCCGCCTGCTGCTCGGCGGTCAGGAAGTCCTTCTGGCCGGGCGAGATTGTCACCCTTTCGGCGAAATCCACCACAACCAGGCGCCCGCCGGGCCGTAATACCCGGGCGATTTCACTGAAGACGCGCGGCCGGTCCTCCATCTGGCAGAGAGATTCGACCGCCAGGGCGGCGTCGAACCGGGCATCGGGGAAGGGAAGCGAGTGGGCATCGGCGAACTGAAATTTCGCCAGCCCGTCGAGATTGGCCGCACGCGCCGCCGCATTCGCTTCGGCCATCTGGACCTGGCTGTTCGAGACGCCGACCGACTCGCAGCCTGACTTTTCGGCGAACTGGCGCGCCAGTTCACCCGTGCCGCAGCCGAGATCGAGCACGGACCAGCCTTTGCGGGCGGCGACCTTTTCGATCACCAGGTCGTTCAGGCGCTGCATGGCGACGTGCAGCGTGGAATCGTCGTCCGTTGAGTACCAGTAGCCGTTGTGAATGTGTCCCCCGAACGCCACCGCGAACAGCGCATTCAGATCGTCATAACTTTTGCGGACTACTTCGGATGTCAATTGCATGCTGTAAGCCTCATCGCTGCCCCACGCCCGCTATGGCGCTCTCCGGCTCCGGTTCTTCCACAAGCCTCCGCACGGCGGCCAGACCTTCCAGCGCACGGTCGATCTCGGCGTCCGTGTTGGCCGCGGTGATGGAGAAACGCAGCACTCCCCGGTCCCTGGCCACCACCGGATAGACCGCCGGGGTGATCAGAGTATCGTGCTCCCACAAGAGGCGGCAGGCCTCGATCACAAGAGGTGTTTTCCCGATCGGCACGGAGACAATCGGAAAGTAATGATCGCTCTGCACGGCAAAGCCGAGAGCCCGCGCCTCGTCCACCAGGCGGCGCGTCAGGCGGTACACCTGCGCTCGCATCGCATCGCCTTCCCGCGCATTGACGCGCAGCCCCGCCAGCGCGCTTGCGAGGCTGGCCACCGGCGAGGGGCCGGAGAAGATAAACGTGGTCGCGCCGGTCAGCCTTTGCTTTTCGGCCTTGTCGGCGCAGGTAATAAATGCGCCATACGACGAGAACGACTTGGAGAGTCCGGCGGTATAGATGATCGGCGAGTCCTGGTAGCGCAGCCCGTAATAGTTGACGATTCCGTTTCCACCGTAACCATAGGGCATTTCGGGCGTTGGCCGGGCGCCGATCACGCCGATACCGTGCGCGTCATCCAGATAGATCCGCGCTCCGTGGCGCTTTGCCACCCGGACGAAGTCCGGCAGGGGCGGGTACGAACCGGACATCGAATAAACACCGTCAATGACGATGAGTTTGGTCCGTGCGCCGGAACAGGCGGCGAGTCTCTCCTCGAGCGACGCCGGATCGTTGTGGCGGAAATCGATCACTTCCGTGCCGTTCGCGCGGGCGCGTTCGCAGGCCTCGATCAGGCTGTTATGGGCCTGAATGTCTTTCAGGATCACCCCCTGGCTGCCTGTCAGCAAGGGGATCACGCCCAGATGCAGCAGCGAAAGCGACGGGAACACGAGCGTCTCCTCGGCGCCCAGAAACGCCGCGAGTTCCCGTTCCAGATCGTCGTAAATGGCCGGCGAAGCCACCAGACGAGTCCAGCTCGGGTGCACTCCCCACGCGGCCACGGCGGGCGCGATGGACGCCATCACGTCGGGATGCAGATCGAGTCCCAGGTAGTTACAGGACGCGAAGTCGCAGCGCCAGCGGCCGTCGATCATCACCTGCCGCGCTTCCTGTTTGGTGACGATGCCCAACAGCTGAGGCACCAGCCCCGCCATGTCGGCTTCGGTTTCCGGACCGCCGTCGGATTCCGCCGCGGGCGCGGGCCCGGAACGGTCCTTAAAGTCGAGTCTTCCGGCCAGCAGATCGCTCAGACCGGAGATGGTGAGATCGCTCCGCATGATCTGATCGACCGCGATTCCGAACTGCAGTTCCCGTTGCAGTCGGGCGCGCAGGTCGTTGGTCATCAGCGAATCCATTCCCAAAGACTTGAGCGGCACATCCTCCGGGAGCGTCTTGCCGGTGCGCAGGCCGAGCACCTGCTTGGCCTGCTGCTGCAGGAAGGCGCCAAGCAGTAAGGGCCGTTGCTCGGGCGCCGCCAGGGCAAGCCGTTCGGACAGTTTCGATTTCGGCGATTCCGCGGTTTCCTGCCCCGCCGTCTCGCGGGGACGGAGCAGGGCGTCGGCCGTGGTCTGTTTAAAAGTGAGTGCGCTCAGACGCGCGATGACGCCCTGGTGGTCCACCAGGCTCACATCCACGGAAACGAGTTCCGGGTTTTCACAAGCCGTGCGGCGGGTCGCGTAAGCCCACAGATTCGCGCCCGCGGACCGGTACAGCGTCACCTGGTCAACGCTGACGGGAAGGTACGCGGCCGTATGCGGGGCGTCCGGAAAAGCCGCGCGTGCCACCTGCACCGCGCCTTCGAGCAGCATGGCGTGCGGGCTGTAAGCCTCCGCTTCACCGGCCAGCGCCGAGGCCACCTGAACACGCCCGTAAGCGGTCCCGTCGCCGCGCCACAATTCCCGAAGCACCTGGAAGTCGGGGGTATCCGGCTGACCCTGTTCCTCCAGACGGTAGGCGACCTGGCGGGCGGCGGTTTCGGCGTAATATTCACCGGGCGCAACCGGCGTGGGACAGGCCCGCTTCAGCGCCGCCCAGTCTTGGTGCATCTCTTCGGAGGCGAGATTGACAGCCTGCAGCGACGCGGAAACATGCCGCAGCCACGTGCTCTTGCCCGTGCGTGAGGCATCGAAGGTGTAGACGCCCGCTTCCACAGGCGCAGTTCCCTTCGGTGTGAGAACAATCTGCAGTGTCAGCGTATCGGAAACAGCGGCGGGGAAGACGACCGCTCGTTCGAATATGACGTTTTCCAGCCGAACCTGTTCCGTGCTCAGCATGTCTCTGCCGGTGCTCAGCATCAGCTCAAGGAATGAGCCGGTGGAAAACAGCGCACGGCCGAAGACCCGGTGATGTCTGTAGTAAGGCGGCTGCTCCTGCCCGATTTCGAAGGAGAGCCGGAAGGCCGGATCGTTGGCGAGGTCGAGCCGCTGGCGGCCGGAGGAGAGCGGGATTCCCCGCCCTTCGCCGCTCTCAAAATGCGCGCCGGAGGACTGGGTTGCGACCCAGTATCTTTGCCGCTGAAACGGATACGTTGGCAGGTCGAGCCGCTGCCGCCAGTTCGATTCTTCCTCCCAGAACGATTTCCAGTCGACGCTGCCGCCGGAGGCGTACCATTCGCCCAGGCTGCTCAGCATCTGCAGCCAATCGCTTTGGCCTGCACGAAGGCTGGGCAGCATGAGGGCGCCGGAAGCGGAGCTCATGCCGCTGAACGCATCGCTGAACACATCCTGCGCCAGATTCAGCAGCGTGGGCTTCGGACCGATCTCAAGGAACAGGGAGCAGCCCAGTTGCCGCACCGCGCGAACGCCATCGGCAAAGCGAACCGTGTCCCGCAGATGACGTCGCCAGTAGCCGGACTCGGCCAGAAGATCCCTTTCCGCCCCGCCGGTGACACTGGACACAAAAGAAATCTTCGGGTTTTCCAAAGAAACACCGCGGACAGCGGTTTCGAATTCGTCGAGAATGGGATCCATTAACGGCGAATGCGCGGCGCACAGGATCTTCAGCCGGGTCGCCTTCACGCCGGGCAGGCGTTTCAGGACTTCTTCAACGGCCTGAATCCCGCCCGAGACGACCACGTTTTGCGGGCCATTGACAATCGAGAGCGAGGCCTGTCCCGCGAATGGCTCCGTGGCCGCGCGGGCGGTCTCGTCGTCCGTTTCCAGCACGAACACCGCGCCCTCTGCGGTGGTCGACATGAGGCGGCCGCGGGTCGCGGTCAGGCGGAGGCCATCGGCAAAGCTGAAAACGCCTGCCAGACACGCCGCCGCGTATTCGCCCGCGCTGTGACCCATCACGACGTCGGGCCGGACGCCCCAGGTTTCCCAGAGTTTCGCCAGCGCATATCCGATGGCGAAGAGAGCCGGCTGCATAAACGGCAACTCGTCGATCCGGGAGGATGCGCCGTCCGAATCCGAATAAAGGACTTCCAGAAGACTCAGCCCGAATTCCGCCCGAAAAAGTTCGTCGCATTCGTCGAGAATCTGGCGGAAAAGCGGCTGGGTCTCGTAAAGTTCCCGGCCCATGCCGGCATACTGCGCCCCGCCGCCGGTGAACAGAAAGGCGGTTTTCTGTGGGCCGGCGGAAGGCTTGCCGGCGTACAGTCCCGGTGTTTCTTCACCATCGAGAAAGGCCTGCAACTGCTCGCGGAGTTCCGCCGTGGTGGCAGCGACCGCGGCCACGCGATGGACCATGTGAGACCGTCCGGTCGTTGCCGTGTAACAAAGGTCCGCCAGGCTTGCCGCCGGGTGGGAACGGAGGTAATCGATATAGCGAAGCACCAGGGTCCGGAGTCCTTCCGGATCCTTCGCGCTCGCGACGAAAAGCTGGCACCCGCGCGCCTTCCCGCCCCCGTCCTTCTCACCGTCCGCGACCGCAAACCGTGTCTTCCGGAGGGCAAGCCGCGTGAACCGGAGATTCGGCGGGGCTTCCTCCAGGATGACGTGCGCGTTCGTTCCACTGAATCCGAAAGAACTCACGCCCGCGCGCCGGGGTGTTCCCGCGTTCTTCCAGGCCATGGGCCGCACCGGAATGGTCGCCTGGAGCCCGCTCAGCGCGGGATTGAGCTGGCGGAAATGCAAATGAGCGGGAATTGTTTGGCGCCCCATCGCAAGCACAACCTTAATGACGCCGGCGATGCCCGCCGCGGCTTCCAGATGACCGATATTGGTTTTGATGGAACCGACAACCCAGGGTTCGGCGCGGCCCGTCCCATAAACTGCCTGCAGGGCATTGCCCTCAACCGGATCGCCGACGGGAGTGCCGGAGCCGTGGGCCTCGATATACGAAATATCGCGCGGCTGAAGACCCGCGGCGGTCAGAGCTTTGCGGATCACGGCTTGTTGCGCGTCGCCGTCGGGCATCGTCAGGCCGCGGCTGGCGCCGTCCTGATTGATGGCCGTGCCGCGCACCAGCGCAAGCACGTTGTCGCCGTCGTGCAGCGCATCCGACAGTCGCTTCAGAACCACAACGCCGCAGCCTTCGCCCCGCACATAACCGTTCGCGGCAGCATCGAAGCCTTTGCTGCGCCCGTCGGGAGACAGCATTCCCGCGCGCGCGAAGGCGGCGCTCAGGTTCGGCGTCAGGATCAGGTTGACGCCGGCGGCCAGCGCCATCTGACACTCGCCGCTCTGCAGACTGGTAACCGCCTGGTGGAAAGCCACCAGCGAACTGGAACTTGCGGTATTCACGGAAACAGCCGGTCCGTGCCACCCGAAGAAATACGCGATGCGCCCGGACGCCGTCGCCGCCGATGCGCCGGTGCTGTCGTAGAGGTGAGGATTTTCGCGCTGCTCCACCTGTAACAACTGGTAATCGTTGGTGAAAATGCCGACGAATACCCCGGTGTCGGAATCGCGCAGGGTTTCCGGATCGATGCCGGCGTGCTCGAGCGCTTCCCAACTCACTTCCAGCAGGAGCCTCTGCTGAGGATCGAGCGACTCGGCTTCTTTGGGCGCGACTCCGAAGAAGGCCGCGTCGAAGCGGTCCACGTCCGGAACAAAACCGCCGTGATCGGGAATCACGCCGTCATGGAGAGCCGCGTCCCAACGACCGGCGGGCACCGGCGTGATCGCGTCGACCCCGCTCTCAAGCAGCTTCCAGAGCTTCGCGGGTGAATCGGCGCCGCCCGGAAAGCGGCACCCGATGCCAATAATGGCAATCGGTTCTTTAAGTTGAGGAAAAATGGATTGCATGCGGGCTGTCAAACACACGCCGTGACCGGGAAATAGAACACATTTTTCGCGTAAACTAGGCAGAATAGCACGGGAATGACGCGGACCAGTCCCGCGGAATAAGAGAATACGGCATCGCTCCGAATCGGGGCGGGTTTCGCCGCCCCGGCGGTGCCCCGCGGGCTCCGCGCGCTGAACGAACCGAGCCGCCGAGTCAGCCGAGTCCGCACGCATTTCAGCCTCGTTGCGGCTGCCCGACCTGGTCCGTCTTAAGAACTGTTAAGACGAACGCGCGGTCGAAACCGCGCGAAATTCCTGCCCATCGATCCTCTGTCGGACGACAATTTATGGTCAGGAATAAAACCCGCTTCATGGTAGTGTGTCTTTCTCTGCTGGCTCCCGCTCTTCTTCCGTCGCAGGAGACGGGAAGTCTTCGGATCACCGTTACGGACCCCAGCGGCGCGATTGTGCCGGATGCACAGATCCTGTTGAGCGACGAGTTCAACGGAACGCGCCGGATCGCCGCCGTGGATAACGATCCCTCGTTCTGTCTGGTGAACGGACTCGATCCGGGAATTTACCGTTTGCAGGTCACCAAAGCCGGATTCGACGCCTACATCATCGAGAAACTTCGCATCCACGCGCGTGAGGGACAAGTGGTCCGGATCCCGCTCCGTCTTGCGTCGGCCGCGTCGCAGGCAATTACGGTAACCGGAGAGATCGAAGGCGTTTCCTCCGAACCGTCGGCGGGAACCACGGTAGATGGCAAGTACCTCTCGGACCTGCCCGTAAACAGCCGCGGGTTTGAAAGTCTCCTGACTCTTTCTCGCGGAGTTACCAACGCCGGCGATGGCCCCGACGGCGGTATCCATGCCAACGGGCTTCGCTCCAACACGAATTACTACATGGTGGACGGTGTCAGCGCCAATACCGGGGTCGGCGGCGACGGTCCGGCGCCCCCCGCGGGTCCTGGAGCACCGGGCGGCTTCGGCGGTTCCGGAGCCAACGGCACGGGAGTCGCGACCAATGCCTCGGGCAGTTCGTCCGGCCTGATCTCACTCGACGCCGTGAAAGAACTGCAGGTGCAGGTCTCCGCCTTCGCGCCCGAATTCGGCCGCTCGCCGGGCGCGCAGATCTCCATCACGAGCCGCGGAGGGACGAATGAGCTGCACGCCTCGGCTTCCGGGTTCTACCGCAATACTTCGCTTAACGCCAACGACTGGTTCAATAATCAGAACCGCCTGGGCCGCGGAACCGAGCGTCTGGCGGACACCGCGCTTACGGCCGGCGGCCCGGTTCAGAAAAACAAGACGTTCTTCTCGCGCAGAATCAGCTGAACGTGATTTACGATGAGTCCGGCGTCGCGGGTCCCATCAGTGCCAAGGCCGGTATTGACTACCGTCTGCTGCTGCCGACGTATCGCGTCAAGCCCTATACCGAATTCGTCTCATTCAACGGCATCTCCGCCAACACGGACTCTCTTCTGTCCGGCAAGGCCCAGAATGCTTCCGTCACTTCGAACGTCACGGGCCGGTATCCGATCTATCACAATTTCGCGTTCTACTATCAGCATGCTTATAAGAGCCGCTCTTACACGACTCTTACCTATGGCATTCGCCGGGATCTGAATCCGGCGCCCGGCGTGCGCAGCGGCCCGCATATGCCGGGTCTGGACAGTTCCCAGAACCTGAGTTCGTCCGAGCCGCTTTATCACACCCGCTGGATCAATATCGCTCCACGCTTCGGGCTGGCAACGGAACTTACCCACGCTCCGAAGCCTGAACTGGTCTTCCGCGGCGGAATCGGGTTTTTTTTCGATACCGGCTGCGGGGCAACGGCGAGTGTCTTCAACAATCCGCCCTACTCGAATACGGTGGTGACCACGGAGCCCGCGTTCCCTCTCAGTTCCTCTGTGATACAGGCGCCTGTCCTGCCACCCCCGAAACCTTACGGAATGGTGAGTGGCGCCGATCCCTCCCTGAAATCCCCCGTGATTTATGAATTTAACGCGACCTTCGAACAGCGTTTTGGCGCGGGACGTGTCTTGAGTTTCGGCCTGATCGGCAGCCACGGCGGCGGGCTGCTCACCACGCAGACACAGCCCGGCTGTTTCTGCAACAGCTACAGCCTGCTGCAACTCACCGCGAATGGCGGCAACCGATTACCGCGCCCTGCAGACTCAATACCGGCAGACGGTCGGACGCTTTCTGATGACGCAGGTTTCCTATACTTTCGGACACAGCATCGACACACAATCCAACGACGCGGGTTTCTCGGGCTTCGCAATTTTGCAGGGGACAAACAAGGCGGATTCGAATTACGATTTGCGCCATTCGATGAGCGGCACGGCAAGCCTGGCGGTTCCTTCTCCCGGCGGATCGCTCGGTTTCCTGCGGCCCGTGCTGGGGAACTGGTATATCGACGCCGTGGTTTCGGCCCACAGCGTTTTGCCGTTCGACGTGCAGGGGCAAAGCGTGATCTCCGGCGCCAGTTGCCCCAGCGGCAGTGTTTCCAGCCTGCCCTTGTGTCAAAAGGGCTTCGCCGCGCTGGTTCGGCCAAACCTTACCGGCAAGCCGGCATGGATCGCCGATTCCTATGTCCCTGGGGGACGCCGGCTGAATTCCGCCGCCTTCTCGCTGCCGTCGAGTGGGCAGGGCAATGAGTTGCGCAACTCCCTCCTCGGGTTCAACTTCTCGAACGCCGATATCAGCCTGCGCCGGAAGATGCAGGTTACCGAACGCATTTCCCTGCAGTTTCGTCTGGACGCTTACAACGCGCTCAATCACCCGAAGTTTTCCAATCCCAATCCAACGGAAGGCGTGAACCTATCGAGCCCGAACTTCGGCGTGACAACTCGCATGCTGTACAACGCATTCGGAGGAGGTTCGGTGCAGCGTTCGGGCGCGCCGCGCTCGATGCAGGGATCGGAGCGGGTATCGCTGAACGTCTGGCCGCGGACGGAGCTTCCGTTGTTGTGAATTATGCGCGCGGCAAAGAAGGGGCCGACGCGGTTGTGGCGCGGATCACGGCGGCGGGTGGCAATGCCGTTGCGGTCCAGACCGACATTTCGCAGCCCGCGGCTATTCCCGGCTTGTTCGATGCGGCGGTTAAAGCCTTTGGCCATGTCGACATCCTGGTGAACAACGCAGGCGTCTATGAATTCGGCGGTCTCGACTCTGTTACGCCGGAGAGCTTCGACCGTATGTACGCAATCAACGTCAGGGGCCTGGTCCTGGCTACGCAGGCTGCTATCCGGCTTTTCCCGGCCGAGGGCGGAGTTGTCATCAATATCAGTTCCGGCGTGGCGAAGACGCCGATGACACAGGCTCAGGCGTACAGTTCGACGAAAGGCGCGGTGGACGTTCTGACACGCGGCCTTGCGCTGGAACTGGGGCCTCGCAATATTCGGGTTGTCGGTATCGCCCCCGGACTGACGGCAACGGATGGCACCGCCGGCATGGATCAACAAACGATCGATTTCGTTATTTCCCGAACTCCGCTGGGCCGCATCGGGACTACCGCGGACATCGCGGCCGCGGTTTCCTTCGTAGCCTCCGGGGATGGCGGCTGGATTACCGGTGAGACGATTCAGGTAGGTGGCGGCCTCATGTTCTGAGGAAGCCGCTACCCGCCGAATTCATCAGAGTGAAAGCTTATCTTTGTAAGTCATCTCCTTCGGCGTGAATTTGGCCTTCAGCAGCAGGGGGCCATCTTCACGCTGAAGATAATCTCTGTCGTTGACCGCGGGATCGAAAGCTCGGACCTTCGGAACCACAGGAGCGTAGATCCCGCCGGTCCCTCTCCGCGTGTTGCTTTCGAGGGATGCAGAACGGGCTGACCCTTCATTTCGAGCTGCGCCGACTGCCTTAGATTTTCGAGCATGGGCGATTCGTTCGCTTCCCCGCCGGGAGGGTTCACGCTGCTTCTGCCACCCCTATTCATCGTTTATGCCGGTCTAGCGGGACCGGCGGGCACGGAAGGTCTCTTGTCACCGTTCCGGTTTTCGGCCAGAAGGGGCGACAGGGCAATCTGTAAACCCGCAAGAATACTGACGGTATCGATGACAAAAGCCCCTAGAATACCCAGATGAAAGAAAAAGACGCCGCCGAAAATAGCGACGCCCGGAATAATCGAAGCCGCGAACCCGGCTTTCAGATTGCGGTCGAACGCGTGTCCCAGTTCAAAGAGCGTCGGCAGCAGTTGCAGATCGGCATTCATCAGCACGATCTGCGCGGAGTCCGTGGCAACGGAAGTGGCGCCCCGCAGCGAGACGGAGACTTTGGCCTTCTTCAGCGCGATCGCGTCGTTGATACCGTCGCCGACGAAACAGACCGAACGCCCTTCGGCCTGCAAGCGCTCGACAATCGCCGCTTTATTGCCCGGCAGTGTATTGGCGAAGTACCGGTCGATGCCAAGGTGTTCGGCGAGTTTGCGGGTGGGCGCTTCCTGATCGCCGGAGAGGATATACAGGCGAAGGCTGCGCCGGTGCAACTCTTCGATCACCGCCCGCACTTCCGGACGAACGGTCGGTTCGAGTTCGATTGCGCCCGCCAGTTGGCCGTCCACGGCCAGCATTACCATGGAGTGCCCCAGCGAATGGCGGGCGTCGACGCATTCCCGCGCCGCGGGCGAAAGCGCGATGTTCTCCAGCGCCATAGCCGCCGCTAGC
>Ga0118677_10010377_pt1 | contig 14260 bp, 15 predicted proteins | sample AliMusrvi5mmetaG_FD_86154 | JGI IMG/M metagenome (GOLD analysis project Ga0118677, IMG submission 86154) | reverse complement strand
TTCGTGACCCCCATCGGGCGGACCGACTACCTGGTGGGAAAGATCGCCCCGTACTTCCTTCTGGGGACGATGCAGGTCGTGGTGGTCTTCATCGTCGGCGTGCTCTGGTTCCAGGTCCCGTTCAGCGGATCGTTCCTGGTCATCGGAGTGGGGCTGCTGCTCTTCATGCTCTGCTCGCTCGGCGTCGGCATGCTGCTGTCGCTTCTCTCCCGCACCCGCCAGCAGGCCCAACAGACGTCGGTGTTCCTGCAGATGCCCCAGATGATGCTGTCCGGGTTCATGTTCCCGCTCGCGGCGCTGCCGACGTGGCTGTACGCGCTCACCTTCGTGATCCCGCTGCGCTACATCATCGTGATCGTGCGCTCGAACTTCCTGAAGGGCTCCAGCTTCAACTCGCTGTGGCCGCAGTTCACTGCGCTCGCGGCGCTGTCCCTGGTCATCTTCGTGTTCCCTCTCTCGCGCTTCCAGAAGCGCCTCGCCGACTAGTCATCGAAGGCAGGCACCATGTCACTGTTCGGCAACAGGAAACAGGCGGTCCCCCAGGCGGAGACTCTGGGCGACGACGCCATCGTCGTGAGCAAGCTCCGCAAGACGTTCGGGGACTTCGTCGCGGTGGACTCGATCGACCTCACCGTGAAGCGAGGCGAGATCTTCGGGTTCCTGGGCCCCAACGGCTCCGGAAAGACCACGACCATCCGCATGCTGTGCGGCGTGATAGAGCCGAGCGGCGGCACCGCGACGGTCATGGGCTATGACATCTGCAAGGACCCCGAGAAGGTCCGCTGCAACATCGGCTACATGTCGCAGAAGTTCTCGCTCTTCCAGGACCTCACGGTCGACGAGAACCTGCGCTTCTACTCGGGCCTGTACGGGCTGACCGCCGAGAAGTACGCGGAGCGACGCGCCTACATCCTGAAGATGGCGGACCTCGAAGGCCGCGAGACCGAGCTCACCAAGAACCTCTCGGTGGGCTGGAAGCAGCGCCTCGCGCTGGGGTGCGCGACGATCCACGAGCCCAAGCTGATATTCCTCGACGAGCCCACGTCCGGCGTCGATCCCAACGCCCGTCGCCAGTTCTGGGAGCTGCTCAACGAGCTCGCGGACTCGGGGGTCACCCTGTTCGTCACGACGCACTACATGGACGAGGCGACGCACTGCAACCGGCTCGCCTTCATCTACCGTGGCGACATCATCGCCGCCGGCACGCCTCAGGAGGTCAAGGCCGGCCTTGCAAAGGATACGATCCTGCGGCTCGACGTCGACGACGGCGAGGGCGCGCTTGCCGCGCTGCAGGGCAACTCCGCGGTCGCCGAGGCCTACATGCAGGGCGCGTCGCTGCAGGTCAACATCGGCCACCTGAGCGCCGACGAGGCCGACCTTCCTGCTGTCCTCGGGTCGGCGGGATTCCTCGTCCATGGTGTGGAGCGCGTCGAGCCCACGCTCGAGGACGCATTCGTCCACCTCGTGACGGAGCAGGGAGGACGAGCGTAGTGACTCGCGCCGCCGTGACATCGGCGCCCTACTTCACCGACTTCGTCGAGGGCCGCAGGGGGGAGATCCTCGACGCCGCGCTCGTCGTCTTCCGAGAGAAGGGCTACGAAGGCGGCACCATGCGCGACGTCGCTCGGCGCCTCGGCGTGACCGAGCCCGCGCTCTATCGGCACTACGCAGGCAAGGAAGCGCTCTACGCGGACCTGCTCGGCCTCGCGGGAGACCAGGTGGTCGCGACAGCCGGGGCCAAGATGGCCGAGGTGCGACCCGAGACTCTGCGCGAATCGCTGCTGGGACTCGTCGCGTGGGGACCGGCGCGACGAGGGGCCAAGCCGGGCGGCATGATGGGCATGATGCTCGCCTCCGCACCACATAACGAGGTCCTGATCGAGGCCTTCCGCGAACACCTCGCGAAACCGATGGTGTCGGGCATCCGGGACTTCATCCCCAGGATCGACGGCTTCTTCGGCATCACGCGTTCGCCGGCTGGACTCGACAGGGCGGTACGAGTGTTCGCTTCGCTGTTCGTCGGCTACTTCACGACGTCCAAGACGCTCGCGATGCCCTCCGACGACCAGGGCATCGTGGATGCCATACTCCTGCTGATGGGCTGGAACGGGCCTGCCCGGATCTGACGCCCCAGGCCGTCGTCGGGAGAGGCATGAGGGGCTCTGTCGCACGGATCACCGCGATCGCCAGCAAGGAGTTCATCCACATCTCCCGCGACTGGCGGATGATCGTCGCGGTCTTGGTCCTCCCGCTCACCCAACTGCTGCTCTTCGCCTACGCGATCAGCTTCGACGTGCGCAACATCCCAACGGTCACATTGGACCTCGATCGCTCTGCTGCCAGCCGCGCCTTCATCGACGCCTACGGACACTCCGGGTTCTTCAGCATGCAGGGCGGGGTGACTGACCAGGCAGGCGTCATGCAAGCGTTCGACCGCGGGACGGCGCGAGCGGCGATCATCGTCGAACGCGGGTACGGCGACGACATCGCCTCCGGACGCCCGGGCCCCGTGTCTGTGCTGATCGACGGGAGCGAACCGAACTCGGCCCAGCTCGCCCAGACCTACGCGCTCGCACTCGATCAGACGCTCGGCCGTCAGGCCGCCGTGAGCTGGGCCGCCGCACGAGGGCTCTCGCCGCCGACCGCCGGCACGCTGCAACCGCTCGTGCGCACCTGGTACAACCCTGAGAGGCGGTCGGCAGACTTCCTGATCCCGGGTCTGATGGTCGTGATCATCATGATCGTCACGATCCAGCAGACCTCGGTCACGCTCGTGCGGGAGCGCGAGAACGGGACCCTCGAGCAGCTCATGGAATCCCCGCTGACCCACGGCGAGCTCATCCTGGGCAAGGTCGCGCCGTGGGCGATCCTCGGCTTCGTCGACATGGTGCTCATCACCGCGATCGCGCTCGTCGTGTTCGGCGTGCCGCTGCGGGGGGACATCGCCGTTCTCGCGATCGGGACGCTGCTGTTCATCGTCTGTTCGCTGTCGCTCGGGCTCGTGATCTCGGCGGTGGCGCCCACGATCGAGTCCGCGAACATGGCCGGCCTGCTGGTCTCCTTCCTCCCCGGATTCATGCTCTCGGGGATGGCGTTCCCGCTCGCGTCCATACCGGTGCCACTGCAGGTGATCTCGTACCTGTTCCCCGCGCGCTACATGATCGAGATCTCCCGCGGCATCTTCCTGCGAGGGACGAGTTGGGGCGCCCTCTACCCCGAGGTGCTCTCGCTCGCCGTCTACGCGGTCGCGGCTCTCGGCATCGCGACCCTGCTGAACCGGAGACGGACATGAAAGCGCAACGGCTGCGCCTGCTCGTGTGGAAGGAGTTCCTCCAACTGCGGCGCGACCGGCTCCTTCTGCCGCTCGTCTTCATCATGCCGATCCTGTACGTGGTCATGTTCGGCTATGTGGTCGGGTCAGACGTCCGCAACCTGCCGACCGCCGTGGTGGACGGCGACCACACCGCGATGTCACGGTCTATCGCTGACGCCTTCCAGAACAGCGGCTACTTCGTCATCACCGAGCGGCCATCCAGTGAGGCGGCGCTGGAGCCGCTCATCGACAGCGGCAAAGCGAAGGTCGGGATCGTGATCGAGCGCGGGACGTCCGAGCGCCTTTCGCGGGGGCAGACCGTGCCGTTGGGGATCGTCGTGGACGGCGCGGATTCGAAGACCGCCTCGGTCGCGAGCGGGTACGCCTCGCAGCTCGTCGCCTACTTCGACCAGCGCCATACGGCAGGCGCCACCAGCGTCGGCTCCCTGATCGACGCACGGGTCCGCGTGCTCTTCAACCCCTCGCTCAAGAGCGCGAACGCCATGATCCCGGGGCTTGTCGGCTCCATACTCATGCTGTCGATCATGGTGATCATGAGCCAGGCGGTCGTGCGGGAGCGTGCCCGAGGCACGCTGGAGCAGATGATGGTCACGCCGGTCACAAGGGGCGAGTACCTGCTCGGCAAGGTGCTGCCCTACGTGCTCATCGCGATCGTGCAGATGGCGTTCGTCGTGCTGGTCGGCCGGTTGTGGTTCGGCGTGCCGTTCAACGGCAGCGTGTGGACGGTGGTGCTGGGGCTCGGGCTGTTCACCCTGACGTCCGTCGGGATGGGCCTGCTCATCTCTCTGGTCTCGCGCACCCAGCAGCAGGCGCAGCAGACGGTCATGTTCATCATGATCCCGACGATGGTGCTGTCCGGCTTCCTCTTCCCGATCGAGTCGATGCCGGCCGCGGTCGTGCCGCTCACGTACCTCATCCCTCTGCGCTACGCGGTGGCCGTGCTGCGGGCGGCGTTCCTGAAGGGCTCCAGCATCGCGGACCTGGCCGGACCGCTGCTGGCGATGGCCGTCTTCGCCGCCGCGATCTTCGGTTTCGCGGTCTCGCGGTTCCACAAGCGCCTGTCCGACTAGTTCCCGAGCTGCGCCAGCACGCCGCGCGCCGCGACGATGCCGCTCGCGCTGGATTGCAGGAGGCCCCGCGTGATCCCGGCGCCGTCCCCGATCGCGTACAACCCGGCGATCGCGGTCCGCAGGTCGGAGTCGACGGCGACCCGGGACGAGTAGAACTTCACCTCGACGCCGTACAGCAGGGTCTCCGGTCCCGACACGCCCGGCGCCAGGGACTCCAGAGCGTCGATGAACTCCAGGACGTCTGCGAGGTGCCGGTAGGGCAGGACGAACGCAAGGTCGCCCGGCGTCGCACCAGAGAGCGTGGGCTTCACCGACGATGCGGCCATGCGCGCAGGGGTCGACCTGCGACCTGCGCGCAGGTCGCCGAGGCGCTGCACGATGATCCCGTGCCCGAGCAGATTCGCAAGGCGCGCGACCGACTCGCCGTAGGTGATGGGGTCGTCGAACGGCTCGGTGAACGTCTGGGACACCAGGACGGCGAAGTTGGTGTTCGCCGTCCGCTCCTCGGCGAACGAGTGACCGTTGACGGTGACGATGCCGCCGTAGGACTCGGTCGTCACCTCGCCGGAGGGGTTCATGCAGAAGGTCCGCACCTTGTCGCCGAACTGCCGCGAGATATAGAGGAGCTTCGCCTCGTACAGCGGGTCCGTGAGCCGCCGCATGACACCGGCCGCGACCTCGACCCTGACGCCGATGTCGACGGCGTTGTTGGTGAGCCCGATGCCCAGACGTCTCGCCTCCGCCGCGAGCCAGTCGGCGCCCTCGCGACCCGGCGCCGCCACGATCGCCGCCGCCTGTATCGTCGTGCAGTCCGCGAGCTCGACGCCCGTGGCGACGCCATCGCGCACGACGATCCTCGTGACCTCGGCATCGGTGCGCACGACGACTCCCGCGCGCTCCAGCCCGGCCCGCATCGCCTGAAGCACTGCAGGCGAGCGGTCGGTGCCCAGGTGACGCACCCGCATGGGAACGAGCTTCATCCCCGCGTTCGACGCCTCGCGTTCGAGTCGCCGCACTGTGGGCTCGTCCGGCTCGGTCACTTCGCGGGTGGCTCCGAACTCGACCCAGCCCTCGTCGGCGCGCGCGAGCAGCTCGCGCAGCTCCTCGTGCCCCACATAGTCGCCGAGCCAACCGCCGACCTCGGTCGTGAGCGTCAGCTTGCCGTCCGAGAACGCGCCGGCGCCTCCCCAACCGGTCATGATGTCGCACACGGTGCAGCCCGCGCAGCCTCGCTCGCGTCCGGGACAGCGGCGACGTTCGAGTGCGTGTCCCTTCTCCAGCACGAGCACCCGCGGCCGGCCCGCGGCCCGCGAGAGCTCGAGCGCTGCGAAGATGCCGGCGGGGCCGGAGCCCACGATGACGACGTCGAACTGCTCCCGATCCATGTCGCTCCTCGACGGTGGCGCGCGGCGGACGCCCGCTACAGCGGCGGCTCCATGGCGTGCACCGGAGGAGCGATGGTCGACCCGCTCGGCGGGTTCACGAAACGCATGTAGTTCTCGAGGTAGACCAGCTGCACGGTATCGGTCGGCCCGTTGCGGTGCTTGGCCACGATGATCTCGGCGACGCCCTTCGGAGGCACGCGCCCTCCGCGTTCTTCTTCGTACGCGCCGTCGTCGCGCTTCTGGGTGTCACGGTGGATGAACATCACGACGTCGGCGTCCTGCTCGATCGCGCCGGACTCGCGAAGGTCCGAGAGCATCGGCCGCTTGTCCGCGCGCTGCTCGACCGCTCGGGACAGCTGCGAGAGCGCCACCACCGGCAGGTCGAGTTCCTTCGCCAGGATCTTGAGGCCGCGGGAGATCTCCGCGATCTCCACCTGGCGGTTCTCGCTGCGCCGCTGCTGTGGCTGCATGAGCTGAAGGTAGTCGACGATCACGAGCCCCGACTTCTTGCCGCGGAACATGCGGCGCGCCTTTGCCCGCAGCTCCATGATCGAGAGCGCGGGAGTATCGTCGACGCGCAGGTCGCAGGAGTCGAGCCGGCCCATGGCGTCCATGAGCGGCTTCCAGTCGGCGTCGGAGAGCCTCCCCGTTCGGAGCTTCTGCCCGTCAACGCGCGACTCGGAAGCGAGGATGCGCATGACGAGTTGCTCCGACGACATCTCCAGCGAGAAGAGCCCTACAGGCACTCCCGCTTTGGCAGCGCTCACCGCGAGGTTCAGCGCGAACGCCGTCTTGCCCACGGAAGGCCTCGCGGCCAGCACGATGAGGTCACCGCGATGGAGCCCGGCCAGGACCTTGTCGAGGTCGGCCCATCCGGTGGAGATCCCGGTGAGGTGCTCCTGGCGCTCGTAGAGCTCCTCGAGCTTCTTCCAGCCGTCGGTCAGCAGCTCGTCGATCCCGCGGAAGGCGGTCTCGACGCGCTCGTTCGTCACGTCGAACACCTGCTTCTCCGCCTGCTCGATCACGTCGTCGATGTCGTCGGGCGCCTCGTAGCCGAGCGCGGCGATCTGCGTGGCGGCGATGATGAGCCGCCGCAGGAGCGACATGCGCTTCACGATGTCCGCGTACTGCCCGACGTTCGCGGCGAGCGGCACGCTGTCGACCACCTCGAGGAGGTAGGGCTTGCCGCCGACCTGCTCGAGCTCCCCGGTGGACTCCAGGCGCGCGGCCAGCGTGACGACGTCGCACGGCTCGCCGCGATTGAAGAGCGCGGCGACGGCGTCGAAGATACGTTGATGCGCCTGACGGTAGAAGTCGACCGTCTTCACGCGACTGAGGCCCACCGCGGTCGCGTCGCCGCTGAGCAGCATGGCGCCCAGGAGCGAGCGCTCCGCGTCGAGGTTGTGCGGAGGCACCCGGTCGGCGGCCCACGCCGCACCACGATCACGCGCTCTGGCGCTCTCGCCGGCCACCGCTCCTCCTCTGGGGTCACTCATCATGTCCGCCGCGGCTGTGCCGCGCCGCGAGCTCGCTCGGCACGCGCCTGACTACTCCGCGGCGCCGGCTTCCTCGTCCTCGGCGGGAGCATCGGCTGCGGGCGCAGGGTCCTCGTCCTCTTCGACGGCCTCGAGCGCCTCTTCGGCGTCAGGTCCCTCAGACGGCTCGGAGGCCACGGTCTCCGCCGCCGGAGCGGTCGGCTCGAGCACGCCGCCCTCGGGCACGACCCTGACCACGACCTCCGCCTTCACGTCCCCGAACACGCTCACCGTCACATGGTGCTCGCCCGTGGTCTTGATGGGGTGATGGAGGTCCATGCGACGATGGTCGACGTCGCGCTCAAGCTGCGCGGCGATCGCCTCTTCGATCATGAGAGCTGTGACGGAGCCGAAGAGCTTGCCCTCTTCGCCCGCTTTGGCCTCGATGACCACAGTCTTGCCGTTGAGCGCGGCGGCCACCGACTCGGCATCCGTGCGCCGCGCCTCGTTGCGCTTGCTGATGTTGCTCATTCGTGCGTCCAGCTGCTTCAGGCTTCCCGGTGTCGCCGCGACGGCGATCTTGCGCGGGAAGAGGTAGTTCGCAGCGTAGCCCCGGGCGACCTCGACGATGTCGCCCTCGTGGCCCCTGCCCTTCAGCTCCTGGGTGAGGATCACCTTCATCTGCATCTCCTTATGAATCACGGTCCGTCTCGACCCATATGCGGGTCACACCGGCGCGCGTCCCTTACTGTTGCACCCGGCGGGCCGGCGCTCAACCCTTCTGCGCCGGCGTGTCACACGTTCCTGCTCAGATATCCCCGGTCGCTGGCGGGGTCGGTTCACCGCGCGGCAGTCTGCGCAGGTTGAAGAAGAGGTCGACCAGTCCCAGCACCGACGTGGACGGAAGGATGCTCTCAGCGAGAAGGAGCGACGTGTAGCCGATCCCCCGAGCGATCCTTCCGAGGTGCAGCCTGCGATAGAGGGCAGCGAAGTCCCCGAGCCCCTGTGCCACGAGCGCAGGTCTCACGATCAGGAGCGCGTTGAGCCCCACAGCGATCATCCAGCCCTTGCCGTGTGCGACGTAGGTGCCTGCCGCGAGCAACGCGAGGCCGGCGATCGTCGGCCACACGAGATGGAAGCTCGCATCCATCTCCGCGAGCGGCGTGAAGCGGCGCACCTCCACGCCCTGCCTGCGGCCCATGATCGCCACGAGCGGGACCGTGATCAGCGCGCACAGCCCCATCAGGCCGAACGCTATCGCGGGCCACACGAGAGCGACGTACTGGGCGAACTGCTCGGACAGCTGGGCGATCTGCTGCCGGTCAGCGCCCTGCGGGTTGAAGACCCCGGTGGAGAAGACGGTGCGCATGTCCGCCATCAGTCCGGTCAGGGCGTTGGTCCCTGCCGGTGAGACGAAGAAGACTGCGGCGAGCACGAGCCCGACCGCGAACACCACGCTCCCCGGCGAGTAGCGCCTGATCGCCATGGCGGTGCCGGGCCCCACGGCCAGGAGCGCGACGCCCACGAACCCGGCATCCATCCGGTCCAGCCCGAGCCGAGGCCCGACGGCGGCGACGAGCACGGCGGCGAACAACGCGACGGCCGAGCTGGCGAGCCAGCCGTTGCGGTAGGCGATCCACCCCAGCGCCAGCGCCGCGACCGGCAGTCCCACATAGATCCAGGGCAGCGACGTCAGTATGAAGCCCGCCGCGAGAGCAGCGAGCCCGAGCCTGAGGAGGTTGAGATTGTCCGCCGCTTTGGGATCCACGTCAGCCTCTGCGGCCCCGTCCCTCGACCTTGGTGGAGATGACCGGGACGACGTAGGGCAGCAGCGCCATCTCGCGACCCCGCTTGATGGCCCCTGCCATCTCGTTCTGGTGCTGTGCGCAATTGCCCGTGACGCGCCTCGGCTTGATCTTGCCTCGGTCGGTCATGAACTTCCTCAGTCCCTGCGCGTCCTTGTAGTCGATGTAGACCACATGGTCCTTGCAGAACTGGCAGTACTTCCGTTTCGGCTTTCGACTGTACTCAGCCATGTGCGTCCTATTCCTCCTTCCCCGTCCCGCTCGAGGTACCGAGTGGAGATCGAGGCGTATGTGGTGTCACCGGTGGGCGAGAGGGTACCGCCCCGCCGGCGCGATCATGCGATCCTTCGTCAGAACGGTATGTCCTCGCCGCCGAGATCGTCGGCGGCCTCTTCAGCGGGAGCGGGTCGGGCGGAGCCCGCCGAGTCACTGCGGCCGCCGAGGAGCTCTATGTCGTCAGCGACGACCTCGAGCGCGCTGCGCTTCTCGCCCGCCTGCGACTCCCACTCACGCCACCGCAGCTTGCCGTCCACGGCGATCTGCTTGCCCTTGCTCAGGAAGCGTGAGAGCGCCTCGGCGCGCGCGCCGAAGACCGTCACGTCCACGTAGTTGGGCGCGTCTTCCCACTGGCCCGTCTGCGCGTTCTTGCGACGATCGTTGACGGCGAGCCGGATCTTGAGAATGGCCGTGCCGCCTGCGGTCTGCTTGAGCTCGGCGTCCCTTGTGAGGTTGCCCGTCAGGTTGACTCTGTTGATGCTCATCTACTCCAACACCTGCTCTCGTGCGTGGTCTCCCCAGGTCATGCTGCACCTGGCCGGCGTCAGTCCAGATCGTCACGACGGACGATCATGAACCGCGCCACGGCATCTGTGATGTGGAGCACGCGATCGAGCTCGGCGACGGCCTCAGGAGTCGCATGAGCCTGCATGACGGTGTAGGAACCGTCGGTCAGGCCCTTGATCTCGTAGGCGAGGTGGCGCTTGCCCCACTCGTCGACAGAGTCGACGACGCCGCTGAGACCGGTGATCACGCCGCTCGCCTTCTCGACGACGGCCGCATGGGCCTCTTCGTCGAGCGCGGGGTCTGTGAGGATCATGACTTCGTAAGCCTTCATTGTTCACCTCCCTTGGACTAAGGACGGCCCCGGGACCTCGAAGGCGAATGCCCGGAGCAGGAAATGAGCTTCCGAAGTGTATCACCGCCCCGCATGCTCCACAACAAAGGTGATCCGGCGGTGTGACATCAGGCGGAAGCCCTCGGACGCGACCTTCAGGCGCGCACCCGCTCGGCTCGCACGGCCGCGACTGGGCGCACGGATCTGAGCAGCGGCCGGACACAGGCGATGCCCGCGCTCGCGAGCATCAGCCTCACGATCCACCAGGCGGCACCCTCGCGGGCGCGGGCCACAGCGGACAGCGTGTCACCGAGCCTCACCAGCGGCGGCACCGCCGGATGCGACAGCACCGCGATCTTCGGGACGGCGCCCATCGCGATCGCGCCGGACCGCAGCGCGGAGTTCATCGCGGATGTGACGGCCGCGCCATGGATCGCTGCGGCGGGCTCATTCGAAAGGGAGCGCGCAGTGTCGCGGGCGTCGAGGCTCGCGTCCGACGGGACCGCGTCGGCGCCGTCGGCACCGGTGGCGGTCCGAGGCGCCTCGGGTGCGACCGCGTCACGGGCCTGGGGCGCCGGCGGCTCACCCGTGGGGGGAGCGGCCTCGCCGGACGGGACGGCAGCGAGAGGAGCTGCGAGCAGCGACTCCGGGTCGATGTAGCGGTCGCCGCGACGGACGCTCATGTGCAGGTGCGTCGCTGCACTGGAGATGTCGCCCGAAGACGCGAGCGCACCCAGCGCGTCCCCGGCAGCGACGTCGCTGCCGACCGAGACCGACGCGTCGGACAGGGGGAGCAGGGTGACCTTGAGCCCGTCGGACGCGAGCACGGTGACCGCTGTGGCGCGAGCCCCCTCGCCGGACGGGACCGGTCCCGAGAAGATCACGCGTCCCGCCACGCAGGACCGGCACGTCGTACCGGCTTCGGCGGGTATGTCGACCCCGCCGTGCGTACAGGTCTTCCCGTCCGCGTTGGCATACGTCGCGCCGTAACCGAGCGACACATCCGAGCCCGCCGGCCAAGGCCAGGTGCCCGCGGCAAGCACTCGCACCGGCGTGAGCGTGATGATGAATGCCGCGACGGCGAACGCCGTCGCGGCGCGTCGGAAGAACATGCGACCGCCCCTTCCTCGTGTGCGCGAGCGAGAGGGAGGGGCGGTCGCGCGCCATTCGAACCAGTGCGATCGGTATTCGCCGTCAGTGACGAGAATCCTGCAAGAACGCACGATCCGGGCTGGGAAAGGAGATGCGAAAGGGGCCGCCCCGCGGCGGCCCCGACTTCGAGTTTGGAGCGGGCGGCGGGACTCGAACCCGTAACTTTCAGCTTGGGAAGCTGATGCTCTACCATTGAACTACGCCCGCGTGACCGGTCTGTCGCCGGCGGCGTCGGCCATTGTACCCGCCGCCGCTCACAGCGGGCAAACGCGCGACGTCCACGAACAGCGGAGAGCCGGGTCCTGGGACCCGGCTCTCCGCTCGAAAGACAACGCGACGCGTTGCGTCGCGGGAGAAGCTACTTGCCGATCTTGAAGATCTTGGTGCCACAGTCGGGACACGTGCCCTGAGTCGCCGGCCGCCCGTTCTTCATGACGATGTCCTGCGGGTCCTTGATCTCCTTCTTGGCCTTGCACTTCACGCAATAGCCTTCCTTTGCTGCCATGCTCGAGCCCACCTCCCTGTCGCGCTGCTGCGCTGATCCGCATTACGCCTGTGGACAGCCCCGTCACCGATGCGAACGAGGCGTTCCCCCGCACTACTCTACACGTTGTTTCCCCTTAGTGAAGCAGTTGCCTCGAAGCGTTCACACGAAGCAGCCGCGCGGCGATGGCAAGCGCGGCGCCTCCCAGCAGCGACAGTGCAGCCAGGACCGCCCCGCTCACCTCCCAGAAGCGCTCCGGGAACAGGCGGATCAACAGCGAGTCTGCCGGGAACGTCCACGTCCCTGCACGGAAGAACAGCGAGTGGAACCAGGCGAAGAAGGCGTCGAAGTCGCCCAGGGCGACGATCGCTGCTACGACCACGAGCGCTGCGACGAGCAGCGCGCCTCCGAGCATGCCGGCTCTCAGCAGGCGCGTTCGCCTCCGAGCCAGACAGAACGCCACGTAGAGAGCGAGGACGAGCGCGGCGGCCCCGGTCACGATCCGCGCCACGTGCAGGACTGCGCGCACATCGAGCAGGTGCTCGACCGCAGGCTCGTCGAAGCCGGGACGCCCGCGCCAGGTCGCGGGGAGGGGGGCGAACCTGGAGTCCGACACAAGAGAGCGCACCTGCGACGAGAGCCTCAAAGCGTCCGCACGCGACAGGCCCGCCGTCGCGGGTATCCCGAGCGCCTGACTCGCCGCCGACGTGTAGACGGGCAGCAGCATCAGAAGGACGGCTGAGCCGAGCACCGCCGCCGCCCACACCAGCGAGATCGCTGTGACCTCGCCCCAGCGCGCCGCCTGCCGGAGCATCATGACGCCGCGCTCGCGCCGGTCGCGGTCACGACTCGATCGCCTCCCAGGGACGCGGCGCTCGCGGCCGCGGCTTCGGCCGTTGACAGCAGCTCCGACGTCGAGAGGCCGCCCGCGGGGAAGGCCGAGACCCCCACGCTCACGGTCACGCTCCGGTCCTCGTCGCGCGTCTCGCCGACCGCCCGACGCAGGTGTTGGGCGAGCGACTCGGCAAGGACGGGGTCCTGGCCGTCCTCAGCCACGACAAGAGCGAACTCCTCGCCGCCCCAGCGGGCTGCGGTCGCCTGGCACGACCCGGAGCCCCCGTCGGCGGCGACCTCCCGCACCACGCGTGCGACGGTCTCGAGCATCCGATTGCCTGCGTCGACGCCGAAGGTGCGGTTGAAGTCGGCGAAGCGGTCGATGTCCGCGATCACGACCGACACGCCCCGGACGTAGCGCTTTGCGCGGCCCAACTCGGCGCCGAGTTCGCGACGCAGGAAGCTGCGGTCGAACAGGCCTGTGCGGCTGTCACGGACCGACATCGTGACCAATGCGTCTATCCGGCGCCGGTTCTCCCGCATGAAGAGGGTACCGACCGTGGCCGCGCCGAAGATCACCGTCATGGTCCACAGAGCGTGCACCGCGACGTAGCTGGTCACGAGCTGCAGGTGACTGTCCACGAACGGCATCGGCATTCGCGGCAGCACGCGCAGAAGTACGAAAGAGAGGACCGCGGCATAGGCCGCCGCGGCCGCCGCGGCGATCAGCCAGACCTGGCGGACCGACGGCAGGATGAGTGCGGCTTCAAGCACGAACAGGAAGAACATGGCATCGAACCACGAGTACACGCCGCCCGAGTAGTAGATGATGACGGTCACCACTGCGATGTCGAGGAGCAGCTGCGCCACGTTGAAGAGCGCGACGTTCGCGAACTCGCGGTAGTTGCGCTGGAAGAAGACGTTGTAGACCAGCACGAAGAGCAGGCCCGCCCCGGGGATCAGCATCTGCCCCCACAGGTTGCCCACCTGCCCGCCTACCGCGTAGATCCCGGCGCCGAACACCGAGAACACCGCGAGCGCCGCCACGATCGCCCACCTGCGCCGGACGACCAGCCCGACGCGCGCGACGTTCGCCTCGAGCGCCTCCGGCGACAGGTCAGGCCACGCCACCGTGCAGAAGAGGCCCACGCCGATCGAGTTCCGGACGCGGCACTCCATTCCGGGAAAGAGTTCGTGCGCCGTCTTGGCCAGCAGGAAACAGAGCGAGGTGCGGTAGATGTTCCAGCCGTGCTCATCCGTGATCGTCAGCGGCGCGATGGTCGCATCGGTGATCAGCGGCACGAACAGCGACAGCACCATGTTGTTCACGATGGCCCCGAGGATGGGATACCCTCTCCCGTCCACCGAAGGCAACAGCTCGCTGATGCGGGTTCCCGCCGACACCACCATGGGCTCCTGCCCTTTGACTGTCACGGTAATCGCGTGCATGTCTGCTTCTCCCAAATGGGCAGGCACGGAGGCCTTCCCCTACGTATACGGGCGACCCGCCGGTCGCCCCTACTCTTCGCCCTCGCCCTCCTGCGAGCCTTCGTACAGGTCGAACACCACCATGCGGCACTCGATCGGGCCGTTGAAGAAAGGCACGC
>Ga0118677_10010376_pt1 | contig 14261 bp, 15 predicted proteins | sample AliMusrvi5mmetaG_FD_86154 | JGI IMG/M metagenome (GOLD analysis project Ga0118677, IMG submission 86154) | reverse complement strand
ATCACGAAGAGCAGCCCGTAAACCCAAAACCCGTAGTGATCGATGAAAACTCGGAGGTGGTTCTCGGCGTGCAGGAAAAAATCGATGATGGCAGACATGGCGGGTGTCCTTATGCGCGGCAGAGCGGGCGCTGGCAACCGGAATTTGCCGTTGCCCCCTCGCCCGGGATGTCAGCGAAGAGTTTCTTTTCCGCGAAAACGGCGTTTCTTGTAGAGGAATTCTGAAAGAATTTCTCAATCGCCGTTTTCGGGTTTACTCGCCTTCGCGAGTGCCGCCCCACCGGCGCGCGCTTTCCCGAGGCCGTGGCGGCTCATCATGTTATAGACGCTTTTCTCGCTGATTCCGAGGGCGGCGGCCACGGACGGCTTGTGTCCGGCGTAGTGATCGAGCGCCCGGGCGAGAGCCCGCTTTTCCAGCTCCGCGAGCGGCACGATCTCGCCTGCCGATTGCGGCTGCTCCCCGTCGGGCGGCTCTCCGTCATGAAGGGCGGGCGTGATGAGCTCGGGGCCAATGTCGTGGCCGGGTTCGACGAGCGTGGCGGCGCGGAACATCGCGTTCTCGAGCTCCCGGATGTTCCCCGGCCACGGGTGGGTGAGCAGGAGGTCGAGCGCCTCGTGGGAAAGCGCGACTTCCCGCGGGCCGTCAAACTCCGCGAGCGCGGCTTTGAGGAACCCGAGCGCGAGCACGGGGATTTCGTCCTGGCGCTCCCGGAGCGGCGGGATGTGGGCGGGCAGCACGCTCAGTCGGAAAAAGAGATCTTCGCGAAACGTGCCGTCGCGCACCATGCGCGAAAGGTCGCGGTTGGTCGCGGCAATGAGGCGGACGTCCACCTCGAGAAGCTCGCGCCCGCCGATGCGGAAAAAACTGCGGTCCTGGAGAAACGTGAGAAGCTTCGGCTGGAGTTCGAGCGGCATGTCCCCGATCTCGTCGAGGAAGAGCGTGCCCCGGTGGGCGAGCTCGACCCGTCCGGGTTTCTGGCGCATCGCGCCGGAGAACGCCCCGCGCTCGTGCCCGAACAACTCGGATTCGAGGAGCTCGCGCGGCAGCGCGGCGCAGCTGATGGAAACAAACGGCGCTTTCGCGCGCGGCCCGGAATCGTGGATGCTGCGCGCAAGGCGGCTTTTCCCGGTCCCGGATTCCCCGGTGATGATGACTGTGTGTTGGCTCGATGCGAACTTCGGGATCTGGCGCGCGAGCAGCGCCATCGGCGGGAGAGGCTTGCTCATGGCTGTTTTTTTGCCGCCTGGATTTTTTCGAGGTTGTCCGCGAAGTCCGGCTGGCGGGCGATGATTCGTCTGGCCCCGGCGGCATCGTTGCGGCCGAGGGCCTCCAACGCGAGGAGGAATGCGGCAAACGCGAGCCGGATGGGGGGCAGGCGCTGGGAGTTCGTCACGCGGAAAACATCACAAAATCTCAGTCGCTAATCCAGAAAGAACCGACGCGCTGCGCCTGGCACAGGCCGTGGTATTGGTTTGAACTCGGAGGATTCTCAGCTATCGCTAGCTTCCTCTCATGCCAGAAGACTCCGATTCCCTCGACCTTGCTCTGGACAAATGCCTCGCGCATGCCTCGGCCGGCGGAATCTTGCTCAGGGAAATGCTCGACCGCCTGGGCCGTTCGAGCTTCTGCTTCGCGGCTTTGTTGCTGGCCGTTCCATTTGTCCAGCCGTTCTCGCTGGGACCATTCACCATGATGGCCGCGATCGCCATCATGATCATCGGCTGGCAGATGGGGACAGGGAAGGCAAAGCCCGTGCTCCCGGATGCCTCGGCGCGGCTCCTGATCCACGGGAAAGGCTGGGTCGGCGTCCTCCACTTCTGCAAGCGCCTGCTGGCATTCTGCCGCAGGTTCACCCGCGTCCGGATGTCCTCCTGGGTCTCGGGGTCCAAAGGCGAGCGCTTTGTCGGCTGGCTGATCTTCACGGGCGGCGCCCTCATCGCGGTCCCCGCCGCGAACCTCCCCTTCAACGACACGCTGCCCGCCCTCATGGTCGTCTTCGCCTGCATCGGCTGGCTCGAGCGCGACGGCCTCATGGTGGTCGTCTCCCTCGCCTGGGGAGCCATCACGCTCCTCTACTTTGCCGCCCTGATCGTCGCGCTTTATTTTTTCGGCTCGCAGGTCTGGGGCTGGATCGGTCACTTCTCGATTTTCCGTTAGAACGGTTCTATTTGATCCAGTATCCTCCGACCTTTCCGTCCTTGAGGCTCAGGGTGGCGAGGGCGTCATCGCCACCCGCCTTGAACCGCAGCCTCCACAAGGTGACCTGGTATCCTCGCTGATTCAGGTCTCAGCTCAGTTCCCGTAACTTTTGGTGAACTTTTTCTTGGACTCGGAATCGGGGGCGGGCTCGGAGGGGCGCTCGGGCGCGGTCGCTACGGGCTCGACCGGCGATGACGGAGCCTCGGGGCTCGCGGCTGCCGCAGGGGCTGGGGGAGCGGCAGGGGCGGTGGTTCCCGAAGCCTGGACGAACGTCAGTTGCAGGTCGCTGAGGACGCGGGTGAGGATTTCGGATTCCTCGCTGGTGAGGTTGCCGCGGGTTTTTTCGTGGATCATCTCGAGCTGGTCGATGAACATGCGGGCGATTTCGAGGTTGACCTCGGGCTTCCCGGTCTGCGGGTTCGGGATGCGGCCGAGGAACATGGCGGCCTGCTGGGCCTGCATCATGACGAATTCGATGAACCTCTGGGTCATTTCCCCGAGGGCGGTGGTTTTTTGGACTTCTGGCATATAGTTATTTCTTGGGTTTGTCGGGCGGGGTGACGGTGGCCTCGACGGATGACGAGGAAGGGAAATACTTTGCGGCAACTCGCCGGATGTCGTCGAGAGAGATTTTTTCGAGCGCTTCCTTCCGGCGGGTGAAATCGTCGTAGCCGGTTCCCATCAGCTCGTCCGTGGCGCACGTCGCGGCGAGCGCCTCGTTGCTCTGGTTCCTGATCGCCTCGGCCCCGATAAGCTTTTTCTTGGCGCGCTGGAGTTCGTCCTCCGTGAGGCCGTCCTTGGCGAGAAGCGAGATTTCGTCGCGGAGTTCCTTCGTGACGGGCTCGACCTTTTTCGGGTCGGTGCCGAGGTAGAAGATGAACGCGCCGGGGGCGAGACCGTAGAACTGGGCGGCTCCGACAAAGTAGGCCAGGCCCATTTTTTCGCGGATGCGGTTAAAGAACCGCGAGCCGAGGTCGTTGGAGGCTTCGTTGATCAATTCGAGGGCAGCGCGGTCGGGGTCGTTTGCCGCGACGCTCTGGAAGCCGACCATCACGATCCCCTGCTGCTTGTCGAGGTGCGCGTTCACCGGAGCTGTGGCGGTGATGGGCGCGGGAACGGGGGGATTTTCGAACGCGAGCCGCCCGGATGGCATCGCCGCGAAATATTTTTCGACGAGCGCTTTCACCTCGCTGGCCTTGACATCGCCGAAGACGCTGATGACGCCGTTGCTCGCCGTCACAAAGTCCTTCTGGAATTCCCGGAGCTGGGCGGAGGTCAGGGTGGGAACCGATTCGGCCGCACCCGCGTTGCGGAGCGCATAGGGATGGGAGCCGAACAGGTGCTCGCGAACAAGGTTTCTGCCGACGGCGGTCGGCTGCTCGTCCTCCGCTTTGATCCCGGCGAGGAGGCTCTGCTTTTCGAGGTTCACTTCGCGCTCGGGGAAGACCGGATTGATCAGGACATCGGCGAGGATTTCCAGGCCTTTGGCGACATCCGGCTGCATGACATCCACCGAGACGCCGAAGCTGTTGTTCCCGCTGTCGGAGGAAATGCTGCCGCCGGTGTTCTCGATCTGCTCGGCGATCTGTTCGGCGGTGCGGGACTTGGTGCCTTTGAGAAGCGCCTTCGAGAAGAGCTTGGTGAGGCCGTTGGTTTCCTTCGTCTCCGCGAGCAGTCCCCCGCGGAATACCGCATTGATCGAAACCAGCGGAAGCCGGGGGTCTTCGCGGACGAGCAGGCGCAGGCCGTTCGCGAGCGTGAATTTCTGGACCTGGACGGAGCCGGGCTCCGCCGTGGGCTTGTCAGTTTTTACAAGCGTTCCCGGTGGGTTGATCGAGGTCGAGTTCAGGCGGCCGGGGCGGAGGTATTCATTGGCGGCCCTCTTCACGTCTGCGGCAGTCACCTTCCCGATGGCGTCGAGGTATTGTTTGCTGAAATTCAGGTTGCGGGCGAGCAGCCAGTTCGAGCCGAGGTCGGAGGCAACCCCGCGCGAAGTCGTGAGGGCGTTGAGCTGGCTGGAGAGGAGGGAGCGGCGGGCGCGGTCGAGTTCGGCTTCGGTCACCCCTTTGGTTTTGATCCTGTCGAGGATCTGCAGCGCTTCCTTCTCGACGGCCTCGCGCTTGTCCGGATCGGCCACGGCATGGATGACGAAGACCCCCTCGTTTTGCATCGACATCATCCCGGCCGACACGCTGTGAGCGAGCTGCTTCCGTTCGCGGATGTCGGTGTTCAGAAGCGAGCTGCGTCCAGAGCCGAGGATTTCACCGAGTAGATCGAGAGCGGGCGTGTCGGGATTGGTGAGGCCCGGGACCCTCCACGCGAGAGCGAGGCGGGTGAGCTCGGTCGGAAATTCCTCGTGCGCGTCCCGGCGTCCGAGCTGCGGGGGCTCGGTCGCGACATAGACCGGCTCCAGCGCCCGCCGCGGCTGGGTTTCAAACAATTTTCCCAGCTCGTCGTGGAGCTTGTCGGCACAGACATCGCCGGTGACGACGAACGTCAGGTTGTTCGGCACATAGCGCGCCTTGTAGTAACGCAGGACATCGTCGCGCGTGAGCTTGTTGTAAACATCGAGGTAGCCGATCACCGGATGGCGCAGCGGGCTTTCCGTGAAGACCGTCTTGAGCATGAGCTGCGAGCTCTGGCGGCCGGGATCATCGAACCCCATGGCAAACTCGCGCCGGATCACCTCCTGCTCCTTGGTGTATTCCTTTTCTGGCAGCGTGGCGTTCATTGTCGCGTCAGCAAGAATCGCCATCGCCGCCGATGCCCCGTCGGCAGGGACATCGATCCAAAAAACCGTGCGGTCGAACGACGTGTAGGCATTGATATAGCCGCCGAGGTTCTGGACCTCGCGCGCAATGGCACCGGGCGGCCGCGATTCCGTCCCCTTGAAAAGCATGTGCTCGAGAATATGCGAGAGCCCGGCCCCCATCAGTTCGCCCTCGTGGACGCTGCCGGTTCCGCACCAGGCCTGGACGCTGGCCACGGGCGCGCTGCGGTCCTCGTCAACGATCAGGGTCAGGCCGTTCTCGTAGGTGAACACCCGGGCTTTCGAGTCCGGAAGCGTGGGAGCCTTGACACAAAGCCCCTGGGCGGTCGTGGCAGCGAGGGTCGCGAGCATCAAAAAAAGTTTCATTCCCCACTTCGGACCTCATCCGGCCCCGGGGCGTTCAAAGGATTTTGCCCGGAACGGAAGGGAACCACGAAGGCGCTTTGAAAATCGAAGCCTCCGGCGAAACTCTCCAGCGTGTCCTCGTCGGTCTTTCCGAAAACCCCCGCCTGCACGAGATTGAAAACCATGTGGCCGATGTCCTCGGAAGACCTCACCCCCCAGTAATCGAGGACCGTCATCGTCATCGGACCAAATTCCGCGATCGCATGAACCCGGAAGCCTTCAAGAAGCTCCGCCGCCGCGACGTGCCCGCCCGCTTCTTTCGTCGCCTTCTTCCGTCGCTTGAGCGCGGCCTCGAGCGAATCGCGCAGAAAAATATACGCCTCGGGGTGGTATCGCTTATCGTCGCGGGAAACCGCTTCGACCGCTTCTTGGAATCCGGTGGTTTGCATGAATGGGTAATCAGGGAACTTGCGCCGGACGGGAGTCAAACGCCTCGGAATCCCGCCATTGCTTGACCCCGAAGCCAAGCAAAAAAATAAAAACGAATCCGGCGATGAGCACCTTTTCGCGGCGCGTCAGTTCAAACATCCCGCGACGATAGCGCGATTCCCGCACGGTGCAAGGGGTTGCTTGGTGCAAAAAGCTCCGGCACGCTCCGCTTTCCAGATTGCAATTCGCGTCTGTCTGAACGCATCCTTGATCCGTGCGCCAAGGACTGACACGGGGAGAATTGTTTCTCGCAGTCCTGGCATTCGTATCAGCGAAACGGGTTCCTGACGCGGACCCCCTGGACGACTTGGCCGTCGGCGAGATCTTCCGAAAGGATTTCCGAGCACCTGGCCGTGGAGGCGCTGGCAACGATCAGCCCATCCCAGAATGAAATGGCGTTAAGGATCGAGCAGTCGATGCCCTCCTCGATGATTTCAGGGGTGACTTGAACGATGTCGAAGATCCAGAAATCCCGGACGAGCCGCCGCGCTTGGAGCGGCTCGATTCCGAGTTTTCGTGTGGCGGCCGAGTAGAATTCCTGGAGCACTTGCGTCGAGATGACTCCGGATTTTCCCAAGGCGTGCCGTTCGATGACTCCAATGGCGGCAGTTTGCTTTGCGGAATCGGCGCTGTCCACGGAGTAGATCAGGACGTTGGTATCGAGAAAACTTCGACGGGCCATGACTCAGTAGCGGTGAAGCTCATCCCGCGAAAATTTGACACCCTTCGAGTCGCCCGAACACTTCTTCAGCCGCTCGATCAGTAAATCGACCGAGGCGTCAGGGGCGGATGCCGCATTATTCAAGAGACTGCGAACCAGTGCATTAAGACTTGTTCCGCGAGCACGCGCGTAGGACCGGCTCCTATTCAGGAGGTCTTCGTCTATGGAAAGCGTGATATTTGCCATATGCACAGGTTATGTGCGCATGGAATATTTGTCAAATCAAGAAAGGTGCGAGCAGTGGGAAAGCTCGTGTTTCTCTCTCGCGCGGGCTGGCTGTCCGTGGCACATTCTTGGTTTGCCATGCAATTCAACAAACGATGACGGTGCTTGAAGTTCTGACGGCGGCGACAGACTACCTTGGCAAACAGGGCGTGGAAAGCCCGCGCCTGAATGCGGAGCACCTCCTGGCGCACGTCCTCGGCAAGAAGAACCGGATCGAACTCTACCTCGAATTCGAACGCCCTCTGGGAGAAACGGAACGGGCACCGCTGCGGGATCTCGTCCGGCAACGCGCGGAGGGGCGTCCGCTCCAACACCTGCTGGGGACGGTCGAGTTCCTCGGCCACACCTTCGCCACCGACACGCGGGCGCTGATCCCGCGTCCGGAGACCGAGCAACTCGTGGAGCTCGTGCTGGCCGGAGGTGAGTTCGAGCGGGCCGTCGATGTGGGAACCGGAAGCGGAGTGATCGCCCTCAGCCTCGCGCTGAAGCGGCCGCAGGCGGCCGTGACCGGATGCGATATCTCTCCCGAGGCCTTGGCGCTGGCGGCGGAAAACGCGGCGCGGCACAACCTGGCGGACCGGGTCGTTTTTGCCGAGTCCGACCTGCTCGCGAACATCTCCGGTCCGGTGGATCTCATCGTGGCGAACCTGCCATACATTTCCGGCGCGGACATGGAGGGCTTGTCCCGCGAGGTCCGGCATGATCCCGTGCTCGCGCTCGATGGGGGAGCGGATGGGCTGGATGTGATCCGGCGCCTTGTCTCCGAGGCTCCCCGCATCTTGTCGCCGGGCGGAATTCTGGCATTGGAAATCGGGCACGACCAGTCCCGGCGGGTGTGCGAATTGCTGGAGGCCCACAATTTTCGCGACATCTCCCCGCGCCGGGACTATCAGAATACCGAAAGGTTCATCATCGCCAGACATGGATAAAATTCTTGTTCACGGAGGCCGCCGCCTGAGCGGAACGGTCCGGATCAGCGGCTCGAAAAATTCCGCGCTGCCGATCCTTGCCGCGGCGTTGCTGACCAAGGAGCCCTGCGTGATTTCGCGGGTTCCGGACCTGAGCGACATCCACTACATGCTCACGATCCTCAGCGAGCTGGGATGCGAGGTCGAGCGGGCGAGCGGGGTCGTCACCATCAAGGCGGAAAAGGTCACCACCGAAGCCCCCTACGATATCGTGCGGAAAATGCGCGCCTCGGTTTGTGTTCTGGGCCCGCTGCTCGGCCGGGAAAAAGAGGCGACCGTCTCCCTGCCCGGCGGTTGCATCATCGGCGACCGCCCGATCGATCTTCACCTCAAGGGATTCGAGGCGCTGGGGGCCGCGGTGCGCGTCCAGTCGGGCAACGTTAAAGTTCTCGCCCCGGACCTCAGAGGGGCCACCATCCCCATGCGCGGAAAATTCGGCTCGACTGTCCTGGGCACGGACAACGTGATGATGGCTGCCGTGCTGGCGGAGGGAACCACTGTGATTGATGGGGCCGCCGAGGAACCGGAGGTCGTGGATCTCGCAAATTTCCTCATCGCCATGGGAGCGAAAATCGAAGGGGCCGGGACGCGCCGGATCATCATCGAGGGAGTGAAGGAACTTCATGGCGCCGAACACGAGGTCATTCCAGATCGCATCGAGGCGGGGACGTTCCTGGTGGCGGCGGCCATCTGCGGGGATGGAGTCACCCTCACAAGAGTTGAACCCGATCACCTGACAGCCGTCACCGGGCCGCTCTCGCAGGCCGGCTTCCAAATCGAGACCGGAAAAAAACGGCTCACCATCAAGCCGGACGGCCACCGCCTCCCGCTCAAACTCGACGCCCTCCCCTACCCGTCCTTCCCGACCGACATGCAGGCCCAGATGTGCGCCCTTCTCGCCACCACGGACGGACTCAGCGCCGTGACCGACAATGTTTTCCCGCAGCGGTTCATGCATGTGGCCGAACTCAAGCGCATGGGGGCCAACATCGAACTCGAAGGACAAACCGCCATCATCCGCGGCGTGGAAAAATTGAGCGGAGCCCCCGTGATGGCGAGCGATCTCCGGGCCTCGGCGGCTCTCGTTCTGGCCGGGCTGCAGGCCGAGGGCGTGACGGAAGTCAATCGCGTCTATCACATCGACCGGGGCTACGAGTCCATCGACGAAAAACTCAACTCGCTGGGAGCCGAAATCGAGCGGATCAAGGTCTGAGGTTGACGCTCCGCTGAAAATTGGGGCTTCCTCAACGGTCGCACAAACTGCTAGGAATTCCGGTTCTCATGAGCAGCCCGAACCTTGATGTCCGCGATGTCGCCCGCCTGGCGCGCATCGAACTCACCGACGCAGAAGCCGAAACTTTCCAGGCGCAGCTCGGAAGCGTCCTCGAGTATGTCGAGCAGCTCGGCCAGCTCGATCTCGCCGGGGTCGAGCCGACCGCCCACGCCAACCCGGTCTTCAACGTCTTCCGCGAGGACGAAGCCCGGCCGGGCCTGGACCGCAAAGCGGTGCTCGCGAACGCCCCGCATGCCGCCAACAACCTCGTCGTCGTCACCAAAGTCATCGAATAACCATGACCGACCTCACCCATCTCACGATCTCCGAACTCCAGGCCGGCTTCCGGCGCGGCGATTTCACTCCCGCAGACGCCGTGCGCTCCCTCGATTCCCGGATCAGCGAAACAGACCCCGCCATCGGCGCCTACCTGGCGCGTGATGTGGAAGCCGCTCTCGCGGCGGCGGAGAAGGCGGACGTCTCGCTTCCGCTCGGAGGCGTGCCGATCGGGATCAAGGATGTCATCAACGTTCTCGGCGAGCAATGCACCTGCGGCTCGAAGATTCTCGCCGGCTACAAGGCCCCCTACGACGCGACGGCGATCAGGAAACTGAAAGCCGCCGGAGCGATCCCGTTCGGGCGCCTGAACATGGATGAGTTCGCGATGGGATCGTCCACGGAAAATTCCGCGTATCAGGTCACCCGGAACCCTTGGGACACGTCGCGGATTCCCGGCGGATCGAGCGGCGGCTCCGCGGCGGCGGTCGCGGCCCGCGAGGCATTCGGCACTTTGGGCAGCGATACCGGCGGATCGATCCGGCAACCGGCAGCGCTGTGCGGCGTGGTCGGGCTCAAGCCGAGCTACGGGAGGGTCTCCCGCTACGGGCTCGTCGCCTTCGCCAGCTCGCTCGACCAGATCGGCCCGTTCGCCCGCAGCACTCGCGACTGCGCGGCGATCCTGAACGCGCTCGCGGGGAAAGATCCCCACGACTCGACATCCCTCGATCTGCCCGCGGAGGATTTCACTTCCCGCATGGGCCGCGACCTCAAGGGCGTGCGGCTCGGAATCCCGAAAGAGTATTTTGTGGATGGCATGGATGCCCGCGTGCGGGCGAAGGTCGAGGAGGCGATCAAGACATGCGAGGCGCTGGGGGCCGAACTCGTGGAAGTTTCCCTCCCCCACACCGAATACGCGATCGGCGTTTACTACATCATCGCCACCGCCGAAGCCTCGGCGAATCTGGCCCGCTTCGACGGCGTCCGCTACGGCCACCGCGCAAAAAATCCAGCCGACCTCCTGGACCATTACAAGCGAACCCGCGAGGAAGGGTTCGGGAGCGAGGTCAAGCGCCGCATCATCCTCGGAACTTACGTCCTCTCGAGCGGCTACTACGACGCCTACTACCTCCGCGCCCAGAAGGTCCGCACGCTCATCCGCCGCGATTTCACCAGCGCCTTCGAAAAAGTGGACGCCCTCGTCTGCCCGACCTCGCCGGACCTCGCCTTCAAAATCGGCGAGCGCGTGAACGATCCGCTGCGCATGTATCTCGCCGACATCTTCACGATCGCCGCCAACCTGGCCGGAATCTGCGGCATCAGCGTCCCCTGCGGGCTGGTGGAAGAGGACGGAAAACAACTTCCCGTCGGGCTTCAATTCCTCGGAAAACCCCTCGACGAATCCCGGCTCCTCGGGATCGCCGACGCCTACGAGCAGGCGGGCGCAAAAGAATTGCTTGCAAGAATCCCCTAGGAAACCGAGCGTTTCGCCCTTGGTTCGGTTGCCATCCCAAGGCCAAACATTCTTCTCTTCCCTAAGCTCATCCGCGCTGGTTTTCGCATTTCCAATTTCGCATTTCCAATTTCGCATTTTCCCAATGAGCTTTCTTTTTTTTAAACGCGTTCTGGCGAATCCGATGCGGGTTGGCTACCTGGTTCCCAGCTCGCCGTTCCTCACCCGCCAAACGGCTTCGCGTCTGGACTTCTCGCGCCCGAGAGTGGTGGTGGAACTCGGGCCCGGCGAGGGATGCCACACGCGGGAAATCGTCAAACGCATGGGCCCGGACTCTCGCCTTGTCCTTTTCGAGATCGACCCGGAATTCGTCTCGCACCTTCGCCACCAGTTCCGGAAAGACGACCGCGTCACGATCCTGGAGACCGACGCCCTCCATATCCGCGAGGCCCTGGGCGACCTCGGCCACTCGCGCTGCGATTACATCCTCTCGGGCATCCCGTTTTCCACGATCAAAAAATCCATCCGCTCGCGGATCCTGTCGCGCATCGCGTCGGCCATGGATGCCGAAAGCCGGTTCATCGCGTATCAGCTGGGCACCCAGCTCTGCGAGGAGGGGCACCTGTTCAAGCTCGCTAAGAAAACGTTCTGCGCCCTGAACCTGCCGCCGATCAACGTGATGGAATTTCGCCGGGCATCAAGTTGCTAGAACGCGCCGAACTAGCCCGGCGCGGCGGGCTTTTTCGCCCCCCCCGGCTTCGTCATTTTTCCTTTGTCGGCGGCCGCCGCATTCGCACGGGCAGCGGTCCGGTCGCCCGACATTTCCTCGACGGAGCGGGTTTTGATCCTCGCGGCACCGGCGGTCGCCAGCAGGCGGACACGCGTGCCATGTTTTTCGTGCCGTTTGAGGTTTGAGGCCGCCGCGGCCGCCGCCTTCCTGTATTGCGGGAGCCAGCGCCGCTGGGCCACCACCATTTCGTCGGTCATCTGCCAAATCTCCTCGGGATTGCAAACCGCGCCGGCCAAGGGGTCGTGGAGCATCGCCTGTTTGAGCAGAACAAGATCCCCTTTCACGGCGGCCTCGACTCCCATTTCCTGGACGCGCACCGAGGCGGAGCACGTCGCGGCGCAGGCCAACGGCAAATCCCCGACCACCGGAAAACTGATGCCGTTTCCATCCACATATCCCGGTATTTCGACCACGCAACCATCCGGAAGATTGGTGATATGCCCTTGGTTCGGCACGTTGAAGTGCCCGCGGTATGCGCGCCCAGTTTGCAGGGACTCGATGATGTATGATCCGTGCTCCTCGCTGCGGTTGGAAGCGGCGATCACCGGAGGTTCCTCCTTCATCCAGTTCGGGTAATCGGTTTTGAACCAGTTCCGCCCCTCGGTGCACACGCGCAGGTAGCCGCCGGTCTCGCCGTTGATCCATGACGAGAGGTCGATCCATTTTTTGATCTCCTTCGTGCGCTTCCGATACCAGGGCAGGTATTCGCTGAGATGCCCGTTGGATTCAGTGCTGTAGTATCCGAAGCGGCGCAGCACATCGATACGGACTTTTTCCGTTTGGGAATATTCCGGGTGGGCAGCGAATAGCTCTGGCAGGAGGGGGACCATGTCCCTCCCGCGCCATTGGACGCGGGTGAACCACGTCTGGTGGTTGATCCCCGCGGCAATCACGTCCACGTCCCTCCGGTGAAGGGCGGCATCGCCGGCCAGCAAACCCCGCGCTTTTGCCCACCGCTCGATGCAGTTCGTGATCTGCCAATGGGCGCCCTGGACACCGTGGCACAGCCCTACCGTTTTCACGCCGCCATATTTGTTGCAGGCCCAAGTGTTCATGGCCATGGGGTTGGAGTAGTTCAAGAAAAGCGCCCCCGGTTTCGCGACCTCCCGGATATGCCGGCAGAATTCCAGCAGCGCGGGAATCGTGCGCTGCGCATACATGAGCCCCCCCGCACAGAGCGTGTCCCCGACGCATTGGTCCACCCCGTATTTGAGCGGGATGTCAATGTCCGTCTGAAAAGCCTCGAGCCCACCCTGCCGGATCATGCAGATCACGTAGTCCGCCCCGGTGATCGCCTGGCGCGCATCGGTCGTCGTCTCCACGCGCGCCGGGAGATTGTTCAAACGGATGTCGCGAAGGCAGAGACGCGACACCATGTCGAGATTCCCCGGGTGGATGTCCGTCAGGGAAAATACCGTGTCCTGGAGTTCCGGAACGGCCAGAATGTCCTGCATCAACCGGCGTGTGAAGCCGATGGAACCGGCCCCGAGCATCGTAATTTTTATTGGCATGGTGAGTTTGTGAACAAGGCACTCATCCATACTAACATTTTACTACTTGTAAATGGCGCTTGATGGGATGCATGTGCATTCTATATTCTATTTGTGAATTTACTTGCGGCACGTTTCACCCGAATGTTCGGGCCTTCATTCACCCGCCATTTGTCCCTCGTCGGGAACGGGGGTCTCAGCGCGGGATTCGAGACGGTTGCCGGCACGGACTCCTACCGGTGGGATGGCATGCGGCGGGGCGCCCACGCAAAACGGCCGCACTGGATTATCCAATATACGCTCTCGGGATGGGGGATTTTTGAAACGGCGGAATCCGCGAAGCGGGTCGGTGCCGGGCAGGCCTTTTGCGCGCGGATTCCCTCGCGCCACATTTACCGCAACGATCAGGACTGTGAAAAGTGGACGTTCTTCTGGCTGATCGTGAGCCACCCCTACGTGGTCGGGCGCCTTCTCAAGCATGCGAATCTGGTGAACACGCTGGTCGAATGGCCGGAAAATTCCCCCGCGATCCGCGCGGCGACCTCATTGCTTTTCGAATACCGGGAGGAGAGCGATCTCTACGATGTCGAAAACGCGATCTTCCGCTGGATGATCGAAATGGAGCGTTCGGCATTTTCGAGCCGGCATCCTACAGGGGAACGCGAGCGCCTGATGAATTTCGTGAGAGACCGCGTGCTCGATCAACTCACGGCGTTCGTGCCGGTGGAGGATCTTGCCGGAGCCTGCAACATGAACCGGTCGAACTTCGCCCACCATTTCCGCAAGACCACCGGGACATCCCCCGCGGCATTTATCCGCAGGATTCGGCTGGATGAAGCCGTCCGGCTTCTCGGCCGGAAAAACCTGTCCGTAAAAGAGGTCGCGGCCCAAACCGGCTTCGCCGATGCCAATCACCTCTGCAAAGTCTTCCGCGCCCACATGCAGATCTCGCCGGGAATTTACCGGCGCCTGTGATCAGTTCGCCGCAGGCTCGACGTTCACGCGGCGGCCGGCCCGGTCGAACTTCACGTTCCCGTCCTGGAGCGCCCAAATCGTGTAGTCGCGTCCGAGCCCGACATTCCGGCCGGGCTGAAACTTGGTCCCGCGCTGGCGGATGATGATGTTGCCGGCAACGACCGATTCGCCGCCGAATTTTTTCACGCCGAGCCGCTTGCTTTGGCTGTCGCGTCCGTTTTTGACACTTCCCTGTCCTTTTTTATGGGCCATGACGAGTTACTTGGTGGAGATGGATTCGATTTTGA
>Ga0118677_10010374_pt1 | contig 14263 bp, 8 predicted proteins | sample AliMusrvi5mmetaG_FD_86154 | JGI IMG/M metagenome (GOLD analysis project Ga0118677, IMG submission 86154) | reverse complement strand
CCACTCGGTGGTCAGCAAGACAATGACCGGGATAAACCAATACCAGCTTTGCCAGAGGATGGTTTCCGATTCTTCAATCCGGCCCTTGCTCAACGGGTCGAGGCTGGTCACGATCTTGGCCGCGTCCTCCTCCCGGTAATATTCACCGCCACTGGCGCGGGATATCTGCTGGAGCAATTCCTCGTTGCAGGTGAGTTCGCCCAATTCGCGCGCCGGGTCGCCGCCTTTGCGTTGGACGTAGAACTCGACCGGCATGTCCTCGGTTTCGGGAACAAGGTGGCCGGTGTCAACGCGGATCTCGTACCGCCCGGGCGGGAGCGGCGTGGTCTTGCCGCGAAATACGCCGCCACTATTTTCGTCGGCGGTTAACGGAATCGTCGCCAGTTTTTTGCCATCACGTGACAACAGCGCGGTCGGGTGACCAGCCGCGATGATCCGGCCTTGTTCGTCGCGGAGGCGCACGCGAATTTCGGCGCACTCGCCGGCCAGATAATTGGCGGCCCCGGCATCGAGCGCGATGAACTTGTTATGAACGGTGTAGGCCGGTTCCATGATCGCATTGGCGGCTTGATGCCAGAACGCATCCTGATATTTGTCAGCCACATCGAACCGCCAGCGCCAGGTGTCGTCAAGGCCCAGGTACAACACCTTGCCGGCGCCGAACTGGCGGAGGACAACTGCCGGTACTTTCTGGTCGCCCGTAACCGCCTCGACCAATGTTTCGCTGCCGGGCAACGGCTTGGTTGGCGCGATCCAGTGCGGCGGCTTGAGCTGTTTCCAGAGCGCGGCATTTTCGCCGGCATCTCCGGCCAGTCGCAATGGGCCGAAGGCCGCCCCGCGGTCAGTGAGTTGCAGGAGGGTGGGTAATTCTTTTGGAGCGGTGTCGAGCCATTCGACTGGGAACAACGGCCGGAATGCGCCCGCGGCATACTCGCGCAGCAGGTTCCGTTGGCCATCGACAAAGAACAAGCCGCCGCCGCGTGTGCCGACGAATTCCTTGATCCATTCCCGATCCGCTGCCGGCAACAGCTCTGGTGGAACTTCGCCAAACCCGATCAGGTCGTACGCAAACAACGCCTCGCGTGTGGCCGGTAACAGGCCCGGTTTGTCGCCATGTTGCCAGTTGGCAGTCAACTCCGTGCCGGCCACCAGCGCATTGACTTCCCATTGCGGGTCGCGCTCGAACATGTTCCGCAGGTACCGGAATTCCCACCGGGGCCGTCCGTCGAGCAAGAGGAGTTTACGTTTTTGTGTGACGGCACGAGTTCGGAACACACTGACGTTGTTTGTTGTGTCCTTCTCGCCGGGCAACGGGGTGAGACTGACCTTGAGCGTCAACGGGAAGCTCGTGTGCACGACGCCGGAGGTCGCGCTTTGTTTGCTTTCGATCAATTCTTTGATTGGGAAATCAAATTCGATTCGGCGGCGGTGCGAATGGTCGGTGACCAGTGCTTTTTCCCAGAGCGTAGTTCCGGCTTCCTCAATTTTCAGTGTGAAGGCCTGTCCAGACGGCATGTCATCCTTGATTGCGACTTCACCTTTGATGCGGTCGGCAAAAAAGACCGACTCCGGCGCGGTGATGCCCATCACGGCCAAATCATTGGGGCGTTCCAGCGTGCCGATGCCGACTGTGAAAATCGGCACGTTCCGTGCGCCGGCAATCTTGGCGGTTTCCAATGGCGATCCGCCGTGGTTGTGCTGACCGTCGGACAGCAAGACTACGGCGCAGCGTTCGTCGAGTTGTTGACCGACGCGGGCCGCAATGGCCGCGCTTAAGTCTGTGTTATCGCCGTTGGGTTTGGCCGGGAAAGTTTTTGGCAGTGCCAGTCCTTGTTCGCTGCTACACCAGCGCAGTGGTGTGCTGTCAGTGATGGCCCACAATTCGACGTTATGCTTCTTTGCCAGTTTGGGCAGCACGCCATCCTTCTCGTCGAGTAACAATTGTTCAATACGTTGCCAGCGTGGCACGCTGTCAAACTTTTCAATGGTGGCTGTTACTGCGTTGCTCAATTTTTCGGCACCTGTGGCGAGTCCCAGCCAATTCGTTTTGAGCAGGTCGGCGTCGAACCAGCCACGCGACTGCGCCACGAGCAGCTTGCGCGACGAGTTCATGGCATCATCGGTCACGCCCATGCTTTGAGACGCATCGACGAACACGAGGACCCGCGCCAATTCGCCGATCGTGCGCCGGTGATGTAAAACCGGTCCCGTCAGCATCAACACCAACACGAACACCACCACCGACCGCAAGGCCGGCAACACCCAGCGTTCCGCGCCGGTCCGGCGGCGTACCTCGCGCCAGTACAATGCCCACGCGCCACCGGCAAGTAGCAGAGCCATGGTAATCGGGAACCAAACTCCCCAATCGCCGAGGAAACGCAGTTCGGTGGTGAGCTGGTTCATTGGCGCAGCCTCCCGATGCGTTGCGCGAGGACGAGTTCGGCAAAAATCAACCCGAGCAATGTCCAGAGCAGCGGCCGCCAAATCTCCCGGCCAAAGCGCCGGCGTTGTTCGCGTTCCCGATATTCGTCCCACGAACTGACAACCGCGGCATTCCACGGTTTCGCCACCGCCTTGATTTCATCGCCGGTCAGTTGGGTCAGGTCGGACTCGGCGCGGGTGGTGTTGACGACAAAATGCAGCGGGGTGTTCGTCGGCGTGTCGAGGATGTAGAGTCCGGGCCGGTGGGTGTCGTCAAAATGAATTAGCGTGCGACCGGCTTCGTTGGTGGCCGTCAATTTGTGTTTCAGCCCGGCGGGGTCGGTTAGATCCAGTTTCTTGCCGGCAAGCGTCGCTGGGAGGACGGCCACGAGTGGATGACCGATGTCGACGTTGCATGGCGGATCGAATTTGGCCGCGAGATATGTGACCAGTTGTTGCATCAATGGCAGATAGAATGGCCGTAGCGGCAGGTTTGACCAATCCGCCGCACAGGGAACGCTGCACGCGATGATGCTGCCGTCGCCGAAGCGCTTTTCCACCAGGAACGGGTCGCCAGTGTTCAGCCGGGCGAGGACAAATGGCGAAACGTTGGTGATTGAGCCAATTGCGGCAGCGCGGCTGCTACCGGCATTATCCTCGGCGAATTTATACCAGAGCCGAATGTTGGCGGCGGCCAGGTTGCCGGCGCGCGGGTCGTTGAACAGCGCCAGTGCGGGGTGCTCATAGTGCTGGACGAGGATGGCACTTTGTTTGGCTGTGTCGTCGAGGCTGCCTTCAAGCGCGGTCAGGCGCCACGGGAAAAGCCCCTTGCCGTCGCTGATGAACTTGGTGTTGTACCAGTCGGTCTTGATCCGACTGCCGGGGAAAATCAAGAGCCCGCCACCGCTGCGCACGAAATCTTCAAGCGCTTTGAGCTGCCGGTCATCAAGCTGGGTGACATTGGCAAGGACGACAACGCGCTGGTCTTTGAGTTGGGCCGCGTCTAGCTGCTCTGGCTTGATCACCGTCGTGGTGATGAGATCAGCAAGGGTAGTCTTGCCGGCACTGAACGGCCGGAGCGCGATTTCGAGGAAGTCAGTTTCGCCGGTGAGTGGTTCGCGACCGGGGTTGCCATTGACCAGCAACACCGGTAAGCGATCCCAGACCGGGACACTGGCCAGCAGTATGTTGTCCGATTTCAGCGAGTCCGGCGCATCGGCTTCAACCGCGATGACGTGGGAGCCCGGCGTTTCGAAGGTGTAGGTGAACAAGACTTGGCCATCCTCGCCGGGGTTGAGGGAAATTTGCGACGCGGCGCGTTCTTGGCCGTCAACGCGGAAGTAAACGCGCAGGTTAGGGTAGGGGATTGCGCCATGATTCCGAAGATTGGCGTGCACCTGAAACTTCTGGCCGACTCCCAGCAAAAACCGGGAGAAATCCAGCGACTGGACGCTGACATTGTTTTGATCCTCGCGCCCGATGTGCATGAAAGTAACTGCTGGCGTGACCGGCAATTGTTTCAGCAAGTTGGCAACGCGCAGCCGGTCGGCATCCTCAGCCGGGGACCAACTAATTTTTTGGAAATCGCTGATCACAATCAATTCGCGGTGGGCTTCATGCATTTTTTCGAGCGTGCCGATGGCCAGTTCCAGCGCCGCCGGCGTGACAGCCGAACCGTAACCGGTTTGCAACTTCGTTAGTTCGCGGTCCACGCGGTCAGTCGCAAATGTCGGTTCATCCAGCAACGGCCCCGGGACGCCGCCCATCATCACGACTGAAACTTCGGACCCACGCCCAAGGTTGCGCACGATCTGGCTAGCGGCGTCACGCGCCTGGATGAAGGTGGTCCGGCCCTTGGTTCCGACATCCATGGAGTAGGAATTGTCGAGGAGCACAACCGTCGACGTCTTTGCTGCTCCGAGTAACGCGTGCATGCCGGTTAAGACCGGCCGGGCCATCAACAGCGCCAGCACAACGGGGATCAGGCAGCGCACCACCAACAGCAACCAATGCTCCATGCGGATACGGCGCTTCTGTACACTCCGCCGCGCGTCGAGCAGATGCATTGCCGCCCAATTCACAACCTTGAACCGCCGCTTGTGGAGCAAGTGAATTATTAGCGGGATGCTGGCTGCGGCGACGCCACCGAGGAGGATGAGATTGAGGAAACTCATGCCGATTTCGTGCGTTGCGCCAGATAATGCGCCAGAACTTCGGCATATGGTTTGTCTGTCGTCACCGGCACGAGATCAATCCGGTGCCGGCGGCAACCTTCTTTCAATGCTTTCCGAAAATGCGCCAGATTCTCCATGTAGACGGAGCGCAGTTGCACCGGATCGATCAACCGTTTATCCGTGTCCGATTCTAGTGAATCGAACCGGATCCATTGCTTGAATGGGAACTCCAATTCGTCCGGATCCCAGATCTGGAAAATGATGATATCGTGGTGCGCGTGGCGAAAGTGCGCCAGCGCTTTCATCAGCTCGGGCACATCGCCAAAACAGTCCGACAGAATGATCAATAGGCCACGCCGGTGAATTTTCGGTACGAGTTGATGGAACACTTTAGCCAACTCGGTCTCGCCGCCGGTCTTGGTTTGTTGGAGCGTGTCCAGGAGGATTTGTAAATGACTCGGTCGCGACCGGGGTGGAATGTAGTTGCGGACTTTCTTGTCGAACGTCACCAGTCCGACACTGTCCGCCTGGCGCAACATCAGATACGCCAGGCAGGCAGCGAGTTGGATGGCGTACTTGGTTTTGCTGACGCCCGAACCGGCGTAGGCCATTGAACCGCTGACATCCACCAGCAGCGTCGCGCGCAGGTTGGTCTCTTCCTCGTATTCCTTGATATAAAGCCGGTCGGTTTTTCCGAATACCTTCCAATCGAGCCGGCGGGTTTCATCGCCCTGCACGTATTGCCGGTGCTGGCGGAACTCTACGCTGAAGCCTTTATGTGGTGACGTATGCAGCCCGGAGCAAACGCCTTCCACGACTTGGCGCGCCAAGACCTGCAGATTCGCAATCTTCTGCAGATCGGCGGGAGTCAGAAAATCAGCCGGGCCGGCCATGACTGTTCCTTAGAGGATCTTGGCCGGTGTGCCGCGCGGGACGGCTTTGAGGATGCGGTCGATGATATGGTCAACATCGATGCCTTCGGCTTCGGCATTGAACGTCGGGACCAGCCGGTGGCGCAAGATCGGATGCGCCAGCGCTTCGATGTCGTCCAGCGTCACATGGAACCGGCCTTGCAACACCGCCCGGACTTTACCGGCCAGCACCAGATATTGACAGGCACGCGGGCCAGCGCCCCATTCGATCAAATCTTTGACTTCGGCCAGCGCCTCCGGTTCGTCGGGCCGGGTGCAGCGCACCAAATCGAGGACGAAACTCATCACGTGATCGGGCACCGGCACCTTGCGCACGGTTTCCTGGCAGGCGATGATCTCCGGGCCGGTAATCACTGGTGAAATCTGGCTGGCGAACGCACTGGTCGTGCGGGTCACGATTTCGCGTTCCTGTTCGCGCTGTGGGTAGGCGACCTTCACGTGGAACAGGAACCGGTCGCGCTGCGCTTCCGGCAACGGGTAAGTGCCTTCTTGTTCAATCGGATTCTGCGTGGCCAGTACAAAAAATGGTTCGGCCAAAGGATAGGTTTTGCCGCCAATAGTCACGCAATGCTCCTGCATCGCTTCCAGTAAAGCCGACTGCGTCTTCGGTGGCGTGCGGTTGATTTCGTCCGCCAAAATCATTTGCGCGAACAACGGCCCCGGCAGGAAGGTCAAATTGCGGCGCCCGGTTGTCGAATCTTCGTTAATAACTTCGGTACCGGTGATATCGGACGGCATCAAGTCGGGGGTGAATTGAATGCGGCGGAACGACAATTCCATTACTTGCGACAGCCCGCGCACCATCAAGGTCTTTGCCAATCCCGGCACGCCTTCGAGTAAACAATGCCCACGCGCCAGAATCGCGATCATGAGTTGTTCGATGACATCGTCCTGGCCGACGATGAGCTTGCCGAGTTCTGTGGTGACTTTCTGATAGGCGTCCACCAATGCCTTGGCGCGCGCGATGTCTTGAGGTTCCGTTGAAGATGGTTGATCAGTCATTTGCATATGAGTTCCCTTCATTTGTAACTATGATCTGAACGCGGGACTTATTACATATTTTTTGCTGAGTGCGTGGCTGAAAAGACTAAGTTCACATGCCGTTAAAACTTAAATATCCAGTCGTTGGACAAATATTGAGTTTGGGCAAGTGCGACGATTTTCTCTGCCGGCAACTCATGGAACTGCTCATTCGCTTGCCAACCTTGCCGGAGCGCAGCTTGGATTTTGGAGCCGGTAACTCCCAGATTTGCTAAAAAGTCTTTGTGTGGCCGATGATGCCGGTAAGTCGGCTCGCGCGATGGTAGCGGGAGTAGGCGTTCAACGCGTTCGACATCGAGGTTCAAAAGGAAACTGCCGTGAAAAAGCAGATGCCGGCGCCGGCGGCGTTGAGCATTGCCGGAAAATTTCAAATTGCCAAGTGTCAGATCGCTGTGACCCTGGACGCAAACAGTTTCAATTCCGTTGCCAACAATTGGCGCAAGGAGTTGCCGGTGTTTTTCCATGATGAACTGGTTGGTCTCGCTGATGTGAGTGAGCGGGCCGGTGTTGGGAATCCGCAAAATCAGAGAATAATTGAGACAGCCGGGACCTTGCAAAACCGCGCCGCCGCCGGTACAGCGTCGCAAGACCGGTATCCCGTCTTGCCGTGACTGGTCGAGATTGGCCTCCGTACGGATTTTATTCGAATAGCCGAGGACTAGGAAATGCTCCGGCGGTTGCCAGACGCGGAGAATTTCGTGCGCGAACCCGGCTTCGCACAGGTCAAGCAAAGCCTCGTCGCAAGCTAGGTTTTCCGCCGGTGTCGGTAATGTCAGATCAAGAACTTGCACAGTGGAAGTATAGCCGGAGTTTGTATTTTGGCGAGAATCGGTTATTCTACCAAAATATTTGGCATGAATCCGAATCGTAAATCCGCGAATACTCCATACATCAACACGATTCCGCATACTGCCGAGCCGCCCTATCCGGGCGATCGCGATCTGGAGCGGCGCATCAAAAGTTTCATTCGTTGGAACGCGATGGCGATGGTCGTGAAGGCTAACTCCACCACCAATGTTGGCGGCCACATCTCCTCGTTCGCATCGGCGGCCACGTTGTACGAAGTTGGATTCAATCACTTTTTCCGCGGCGGCGATGGCGACCGGCCGGCCGACCTCGTGTATTTTCAAGGCCATGTCGCGCCCGGCATTTATTCGCGAGCGTTCCTTGAAGGCCGGCTGACGGAAAAACATCTGCAAAACTTCCGGCAAGAGTTGGCCGCTGGTGGTGGGCTGTCGTCGTATCCACATCCGTATTTGATGCCGGAGTTCTGGCAGTTCCCGACCGTCTCGATGGGCCTCGGACCAATCCTGTCAATTTATCAGGCGCGTTTCAACCGGTACCTGAAAGCGCGCGGGTTCATTACCGGCGCGGAACCGCGCGTCTGGGCGTTTGTTGGCGACGGCGAGAGCGACGAACCGGAATCGCTCGGCGCGCTCACGCTGGCCGCGCGCGAAGGGCTCGATAACCTCACGTGGATCGTCAATTGCAACCTCCAGCGCCTCGATGGACCAGTGCGCGGCAACGGCAAAATCATTCAGGAACTGGAAGCCGCCTTTGCCGGTGCCGGCTGGAATGTGATCAAAGTGATTTGGGGTTCCGACTGGGACGCGTTGCTCGCGAAAGATCGCGACGGGCTGCTCGCCCAGCGAATGGAAACGGCGCTGGACGGCGATTATCAGAAGTATTCAGTCGAACCCGGCAGCTACGCGCGCCGGCATTTCTTCGGCACATCTCCGGAACTGGCCGAGATGGTCAACCATCTCACCGACGACCAGATTCGCCGGCTGCGTCGGGGTGGGCACGATCCGAAAAAGGTGTATGCCGCCTTCAAAGCCGCTACTGAGCACAAGGGGCAGCCCACCGTGATTTTGGCGAAGACGGTGAAAGGTTACGGCCTCGGCGAAGGTGGCGAAGGTCGGAACATCACGCACCAGCAGAAAAAGCTGAACGAAAAAGAACTCCGCGAATTCCGGCAACGGTTTGGTGTTCCGATTAACGACGAAGAAATCGCCGACATGCCGTTTTACCGGCCGGCGGCGGCGAGCCCGGAACTAAAATATCTTTTGGAACGGCGCAAAACGCTCGGCGGGTTCCTGCCGAAGCGCGAAGTTCGTGCGCCCAAGCTGGAAGTGCCGGCACTCGAGTATTTCGGCGAATTAACCAAAGGCTCCGGCGCGATGGAAGTTTCGACGACCATGGCGTTTGTCCGGTTGCTCGCCGGCTTGCTGCGCCACAAGAAAATCGGCAAACGCATCGTGCCCATCATCCCGGACGAAGCGCGCACGTTTGGCTTGGACGCGTTGTTCCGCGATGTCGGCATCTATTCGCAAAAAGGCCAGCTCTACGAGCCAGTCGACCGCGCTTCCTTGTTGTATTATCGGGAAGACAAGCAAGGCCAGATTTTGGAAGAAGGCATCACCGAGGCCGGCGGGATTGCTTCGTGGCTTGCGGCGGCCACCGCGTACGCCACGCACGGCCAACCGATGATTCCGTTTTACATTTATTATTCGATGTTCGGTTTTCAGCGCGTAGGGGACCAGATGTGGCTGGCCGGCGACATTAAGGCGAAAGGCTTTCTGCTCGGCGCGACCTACGGTCGCACAACGCTCAATGGCGAAGGCCTGCAACACCAGGACGGTCACAGCCTGCTGCTTGCCAGCACGATTCCGACGTTGCTCGCCTACGAGCCGGCGTTCGGCTACGAAATCGCGGTCATCATCGCGGACGGATTACGGCGGATGTACCGAGATGGCGAAGAGCTGTTTTATTTTCTCGGCGTCCACAACGAAAACTTTCCTATGCCGGCGATGCCGGCGGGTTGCGAGACCGGTGTTCTCAAGGGACTTTACAAATACCGGCCCGGCGCTACCGGCAAAAAACACCGGGCACAAATATTCGGCAGCGGCACCATTCTCCGGGAAGCCTTGCGCGCGCAGGAAATTCTCGCGGACCGGTACGACGTCGCCGCCGATGTCTGGAGCGCGACCAATTACAAACAACTCCGCACCGAGGCGCTCAATTGCCAGCGTTGGAACCGGCTGCATCCGGCTGACCAGCCCCGGCAATCCTATCTTGAAACCACGCTTGCCGGTGAGACCGGCCCATTCATTGCAGTCAGCGATAATATGAAAATGGTGCCCGACCAAATCGCGCCGTGGGTGCCCGGCGGTCTGACGACGCTCGGCACCGACGGCTATGGCCGGAGCGATACGCGCAAAGCTTTGCGCCGGTTTTTCGAAGTGGACGCGGAATCAGTTGTCATTGCAACGCTCCACGCGCTCGCGCAACGCGGCCAACTCGACCGGCAATTTGTTGCGCAACAGATTCGTGAGCTTGGTGTTGATCCAGAAAAGAACTTTCCACAAATTTTGTGAAAATCGTCAAACTCCAGCGGCAACACTTGGAAGAATGGTTCGTCACCGCTTCGGCAAATACCCGCGCCGAATGTCACCGGTATGTTCACGATGCCGGCGCGGTCATTGTAGCCGAAGATTTGTTTGGGATCACCGACAGTGCGGTAAGCGATTGGCCGGTGACCTGGCTGCGCGGCAACCCGGCCTTGCCGGGCGTCCACCTGCACGCGGTCAAAGGTGTGCCTGTGGAACGCCTCACCTTTGGTGGCCGCGTCGTTGGCAGTGTGTTTAACGATGGGGTGGCGCGGCATTGCCGGTTGGGCGGCTTGCGACCGGCCCGGGCGAGTGACTCACCGGCGAGCCAAACCCGGGCGACGTTTGAATTGCTGGAGGCCGCGTTGCGCGACGCCGGGATGACGTTTGCGAATGTGGCACGGACGTGGTTTTACCTCGACCAGATTTTGGCGTGGTACGGTGACTTCAACAAGGTTCGCGACGAATTCTTCCGGAAACGCAATGTCTTCGATGGCTTGGTGCCGGCCAGTACCGGCATCGGTGGCGCGAATGTGGCCGGCACGGCGTTGGTGGCCGGCGCGTATGCCGTGACCGGTGGCCAGCTGGCGGCGGTGCCGTCGCCGTTGCAATGCCCGGCGCTGAAATACGGCAGCTCGTTCAGCCGGGCGGTGGAACTGAAAATGCCGGATCATTGCCGGCTGTGGATTTCCGGCACAGCGAGCATTGCGCCCGGCGGCGAAACGGTTCACATTGGCGATGTCCCCGGTCAGATCGCGCTGACGATGCAGGTCGTGGCGGCAATTTTGGAATCGCGCGGCATGAGCTGGACCGACACGAGCCGGGCGATTGCGTACGTGCGCGAAGCCACCGCTGCGCAGCAATTTCAGCAGTACCGGGTGGCGAATGGGCTGACCGATTTGCCGGTGGTAACGACGCAGAACGTGATTTGCCGGGATGATTTGTTGTTCGAGATCGAGGTGGATGCCGGCCGGCTGACAAAATCCTGATCGAGTCGTCGGCATTGGTAGCAGGGACATGAAAAACGCATTGTTGATTTCAGTTGCGGTTTGGCTGACGGTCGCTGCCGGGGCGGCGTCGCCGGAAATCGTGACCAATGTTTTTGAAAGTTCCACTGCGCCAGTCGCCGACACCCGAATTGATAAACTAGTCTTTGGCAAGTTGAAGCAGCTGCGCATCCAGCCCGTGCTCTGTTCCGACGCGGTGTTTGTCCGACGCGCATATCTGGATGTGATCGGCACCTTGCCCACCGCGTCAGAAGCCAGGGCGTTCATCCAGGACCCGGACACATCGAACAAGCGCCGCCGCTTGATTGATGCCCTGCTACAACGGCCAGAGTTCGCCGATTACTGGGCTATGAAATGGGGCGACATCTTGCGCATCAAAGCGGAGTTCCCCGTCAATCTCTGGCCCAACGCCGCGCAGGCGTATCACCGCTGGGTCCGGGACGCCATCGCGGCGAACAAGCCGTACGACAAGTTTGTCCGCGAACTGCTCACCGCCAGCGGTAGCAATTTCCGCGTTGGTCCGGTTAACTTCTACCGCGCAATCCAGAACCGGACCCCGGACGGCATCGCCGGCGCCATGGCGTTGACGTTCATGGGCACGCGCATCGAATCCTGGCCAACGAACCGCGTGGCCGGCCTGGCGGCGTTCTTTTCGCAGATCGGGTATAAATCCACCCGCGAGTGGAAGGAGGAGCACGTCTTCTGGGACCCGCTCAACACGGCGGCGTGGGCCGCCAGCACCAACCCGGCCGTGACCGCCGTCCTGCCGACCAACAGCCCGCCGACGGTGGCGATCTTCCCCGATGGCACAAGGATCAAGTTGCCGCCGGCCCGGGATCCGCGCGAGGTCTTCGCCGACTGGCTGATCACGCCGAAGAATCCCTGGTTCAAGGGCGCCATCGTGAACCGCGTTTGGGATTGGCTGCTGGGGCGTGGCATCGTCCACGAACCGGACGACATCCGGCCGGACAACCCGCCAAGCAATCCGGCGTTGCTGGCCTATTTGGAGAAAGAGCTGGTTGCGAACCATTACGACCTGAAGCACATTTACCGGGTGATTCTGAACTCCCAGACATATCAGCTTTCCGCCATGCCCCGGTTCGCCACGCCCGAAGCGGAGGCCAATTTCGCGAGCTATGCGCTCCGCCGGTTGGACGCCGAGGTGTTGATTGACGCCATCAACAAAATCACCGGCGCAACGGATCTGTACACCAGCCCCATTCCCGAGCCGTTCACCTACATCCCGGAAGACATGCCGGCGATTGGGATTGGAGATGGCAGCATCACGAGCCCGTTCCTGACCTTGTTCGGCCGGTCGGCGCGCGTCACTGGCATGGAAACCGAACGCAATAATAAACCGGTTCCCGCCCAGTGGCTGCATCTGCTGAATTCGAGTCACATCCAGCGCAAGCTCGAACAAAGCGCCAAGCTCAAGGCGATCTTCGACTCCGGCGGCAGCCCGCCGGCGATCATCGAGGAGCTGTACCTGACGATTCTCTCGCGCTTCCCGACGCCGGACGAGGTGCAGAACGCCGTGGCCTACGGACCCGTCACCACGACCCGCAAGCCCGGCGCCAAAGAAGCCGTCGAGGTGAAACGGCGCGAAGACTGGCTGGACATCACCTGGTCGTTGATCAACAGCACCGAATTTCTTTACCGGCACTGACAGAACCCGATCATGAACACAAACCACAACGCAACGAATGATCTGCGGATTTCCCGGCGCGAAGCGTTGCGCCGGGGGTTCTGCGGCGCGGCGGGATTGTTCTTGGCCAGCCGCCTCGGCTCGGTCGCGTGGGCTGAGGAGACTGCACCGGCTAAACCGCCGGTCAAGGCCAAAGCCAAGTCGGTCATCCAAGTTTTCCTGTGGGGTGGCATGTCGCACATCGACACCTGGGATCCGAAACCGGATGCCGGCCGCGATTACATGGGCGACATCACCACCATCCCCACCAACGTCGAGGGTATCCAGCTCAGCCAATATTTCCCCGAACTGGCGAAGCAGGCCGACAAGTTCTCCCTCATCCGCAGCATGACCCATCGCAACAACGGCCACGAAACCGCCGCCTACCTCATGCAGACCGGCCACACCCCGGGCGAACGGCTCTCCTATCCGAGCGTCGGCGCCGTGTTCGCGCTCTTCAAAGGCCCCACCTACAAGGGACTCATCCCGCCCTACGTCGTCCTGACCCAGGCGCAAGGCCGGTTTGTCGAAGAAGGTTTCCTCGGGCCGAAGTACAAACCCTTTGCCACCGGCGGCGACCCGAACGCCGCCCGGTTCGAGGTCGAAGGCATTGTCGCCCGCGGCATCACCGACGACCGGCAGAAAGCCCGGCGCGAATTGCTCGGCAAAATGGACACCCTCGGCCACGCCATGGCCGCCAGCCCGCAAGTCGCCGCGGCGGCGGACGCCAAACAACAGGCGTATGAATTGATCCTCGGCGAAGGCAAAGACGTCTTCGACCTCGCCAAGGAAAAATCCGACTTGCGCGACCGGTACGGCCGCCACACCTTTGGCCAAGACTGCCTCGCCGCCCGCCGCATGGTCGAGGCCGGCGTCCCCTACATCGTCATCAACTACCCCGGCGGCTGGGACACCCACAGCAACCACTTCGCCACCATGCGCCGGCAATGCCCCCAACTCGACCAAGGCCTCGCCACCCTGCTCGCCGACTTAAAAGACCGCGGCCTCCTCGACACCACCATCGTCTGGTGCTCCGGCGAATTCGGTCGCGGCCCCAAGATCGACTGGCAACCGCCGTGGAACGGCGGCCGCAACCACTACGGCAACGTCTTCACCGTCCTCGTCGCCGGCGGCGGCTTCAAAGGCGGCCAGATCGTCGGCTCGTCCGACGCCAAAGCTGAAGAAGTCAAAGACCGGCCCGTCTATCCCGTGGACCTCCTCGGCAGCATCTACCAACTGGCCGGCATCGACCCCAGCGCCCGCTTGCCCCATCCCTTAGGCGCGGAAGCCTACGTCCTCCCCCACGCCTCCGAAGGCGCCAAGACCGCCGGCCTCCTCACCGAGATCATGTAACCCCCGGCCGGGATGCCGACCGACCCGAAAATCATGCCCCGACTACCGACCGGGATGCCTTCAAGGTCAAGAATCATGCCTTCCGGACCAACTAAAATGCCTTCGACCCCGACTTTCATGCCTCGCCGACCAACTAAAATGCCTCGTCCCCCAACTAAAATGCCTTGCCGACCGACTTCGATGCCTTCAAACCCGACTTTTATGCCTTCGCTGGCAACTAAAATGCCTTGGACAACGACTTTCATGCCTTCCGACCCGAAAA
>Ga0118677_10010371_pt1 | contig 14264 bp, 11 predicted proteins | sample AliMusrvi5mmetaG_FD_86154 | JGI IMG/M metagenome (GOLD analysis project Ga0118677, IMG submission 86154) | reverse complement strand
GGGGAAATCTTGTCGGCTTCTGGATTGTTGCCCTGGTACTTCTCCCAGTCTATTACAAATTGAACCTGATTTCAATATATACCTATCTTGAACATCGGTTTGGTTACTATTCCTACAAAACTGGATCTTTCTTTTTTCTCCTTTCCCGAACCATAGGGGCTGCCTTTCGGATGTATTTAGTGGCAGAGGTACTGCAACTTGCACTGTTCGATGCACTTGGAATTCCGTTTGCAGTTACCATTCTTATCAGTATATTTTTGATCTGGGTTTACACTTACAAAGGTGGCGTAAAAACAATAATTTGGACAGACTCACTACAAACTATCTTCCTCCTTACAGCAGTTATTTTAACAATATATTATATAATATCAGGTTTTGGATGGTCTGCAGGTGAGACCGTGCAAAAAATTTATGATCATCCTTATTCAAGAATCTTTGATTGGGATTTGAAATCAGGAAAATACTTTTTTAAACAATTCATTGCCGGCATTTTTGTGACTATCGTGATGGTTGGACTGGATCAGGACATGATGCAGAAGAACCTCACCTGTAAAAGTTTGAAGGAGGCCCAAAAAAACATGCTTACTTTCAGTGCAATCTTCGTAGCAGTAGTGGGAATGTTTCTTTTGTTAGGGGTTCTGCTTTACATTTTTGCAGCAAGTAACGGAATTTCGTTGCCACAGAAATCAGATTTTCTTTTCCCAATGTTAGCCTTGAATCACATGAATCTTTTAATCGGAATCTTCTTTCTGCTGGGTATCACTGCAGCCAACTATGCGAGCGCAGATTCCGCATTAACATCCTTAACAACTGCATTTTGTGTCGATTTCATTGGTATCGGCAAGCACCCGCCCGAAAAAAGACAGACTCTTTTGCGACGCACCCATATTGGCTTTTCATTTCTCCTGTTTCTTGTAATTATGGTCTTTTGGCTAATTAATGATCAAAGTGTGGTTGTTGCTGTTTTTAAAGCTGCCGGTTATACTTACGGACCGTTACTCGGACTCTTTGCATTCGGATTATTGACCCGTAAAAACCTAAAAGATCGTTGGGTACCCCTAATTGCCGTTTGTTCGCCATTCATTGCCTGGATGGCCGACTCTTTTTCAGTTCAATTGTTAAATGGATATAAAATTGGTTTTGAACTAATTATAATTAATGGTGCGATCACATTTATCGGTTTGCTTTTTATTCAAAAAAAAAGAACAATAGTTAAAAAAAGTTAAAGAAATTCAAATATTTTATTATACCTTTGAAATGTTAAGTTGTGCAAGTAGTGTTTTAGTTAAAAGAACAAGAATGATCAACTAACAAACTAAGATGAAGTACTTAACGAATATATTAGTCTTCTTCGGATTAATTTTTCTCTTTTACGCCTGTGAAAAAGAAAAGATGAGCACTTCATCGGATGCAATCCTGCATTTCTCATCCGACACCATCACTTTTGATACACTCTTTACCTCCATCGGTTCACCTACTAAAAATCTTAGGGTCACTAACAGGACGAACCAGAATATAATGGTCTCTTCAATAAGATTGGCAGGTGGGAATCAGAGCGGTTTTCGATTAAATGTCAACGGCGAAGTGACAAATGAAACATTCAATGTCCAAATACCGGCACAGGACAGTATCTTTATTTTCATTGAAGCTACACTGGGGAAAACAGGGAAAAGCGGCCCTTTAATTAATGAAGATTCCATTATTTTTCGTGTAAATAATATTGAGCAAAAAGTACGTCTAATGGCGTGGGGTCAGGATTTTGTGATGATAAAATCGGACATTTTAAAAACTACTGTCTGGAATAAAGAGCGTCCTTATTTAGTTTACAATGAAGCTCTTGTGGATTCAAACCAAACGCTTACCATCGAACCGGGGACAATTGTATATTTTCACAAGAATGCGGGATTAATGGTTAAAGGGACATTAAAAGTTGATGGAACTCTTGATGAACCGGTAGAATTTAAGGGTGACCGCCTGGAGTCGGGTTACAGCGAAGTTCCCGACCAATGGAATGGTATCATTCTTTACTCAGGAAGTCATAATAACAAAATAAATTATGCTATAATAAAAAATGCAAATATAGGATTACAGGTTGGAACGATTGAGCACAGTGGATTTGCATCGGTAGAACTTTCAAATACACGTATTGAAAATATGAGCTGGTCGGGAATATGGGCAATGAAATCGAAGATACTGGCATATAATTGCATAATTTCGAATGTAAGATATTATAATACAGCTCTTTTACTTGGTGGTGATTATCAGTTTTACCATACCACCTTTGCCAACTATTACGATAATATCTCCGCTGGAATCCGGACGACCGAAACTTTAGTTGTCTCAAATTATCTGGTCGATACGAAGAGTGGAGTCAGATACGTAGGCGATTTGAAAGCAGCGACATTTGGAAATTGCATCATTACCGGCAATCGCATGAATGAATTATTGATTTCGATGGATAATAAAGGGGAGACCAACTATCTTTTTGACAGAAGTCTCATTCAGATCTCCGACACGTTCAAACTTGCGGACCCCAATCGCTTTGTTGAAATTATCAGAAATGTAAATCCCCGGTTTAAAAATCCTTACAAAGGAAATTTTGAATTGGACACGCTATCTATCGCCAAAGATTACGGCAAAATCAGTTACGCTAAATTCTACCCTAAAGATATAAAGAATGAGAGCCGACTCAATGATGACGGACCCGACCTGGGGCCATTCGAACGGATCGAAAAAAAGAAGTAACCAGTAAATCAAAATCCTATGGACTACTCAATGAAAATGGTACGGAATTTTCAAAGTTTGGCCCCCACTCCTTCCGAACCAAAAAGGAAAAATATCCAGCGATTAATAACGGTTTTCCTCTGCGTAATGTCAATACTGCATCCTGTTTTGACATTTGCGCAGAGTGAGGCCAGGGTGACAACATTTAAACATAGCATTCGCTGGCTAAACGAATCGAATTTTCCGAATTACTTTCTCCTTACCAATGTACGCGATTCAATCGATACGAGTATACAACGTGATTTGGTGGGGTTACTAAAAGTCGATAAAGTTTTGTTCCCGGATAAGATAGAATATCAAATTATTACAGGTTTTGGGAAGCCAAAGAAAAGTCCATCCGGAGCTTTATCTTCAGCCGGCTATGATGTGGAAATAAATTCCTTTATTACAAGGGCAACATCCGGTTATGCTGTTTACTGGTCTGTGAATGTTGTTATCCGAAAAGATGGAATTACCATTATTGAAAAAGAGGTGAAGCATGAGATTGAGTATTCGAATGCTTCTGCTTATATGACATCAATGCGTTGGCTTTCTCCGCCTGAATTCCAAGCTATTTTTATGGGATTATTCAGGGAGGCAATTGGTCTTGAAAATAAGTATGCAGAGAAAATTATTGTTGGTAGAATTGAGGAAAAAGAGAAGGAAATTCAATCGTGGTTTCTGGAATCATCACGGTTTATGATGAAAAAAAGAGGATCATTACTCCAGGCAGGCAACTTCGCAGCTCAGTTGGAGAATGAAAAGGATACTATAATCCGTTTTAGTTATAAGAATAAACCGGAATTACGGCTTGGAACCATTTCGTATAAACCTATCCTTGCTGATTTGTTTACCGGAATAATCGGATTAGGAACCGAATATACGATTAAGGAAAAGGAGCGAAAAAGAGGTACCATACAATTTTCAGATGGTAAAAATCTTACGATCGAATTGAATTGGATCGAAGAAGTCACCACCTCGAACACCACAGGTGAAGTTAAAAGTAGGATAACTGTGCCATTGGTCGGACAAATATTTAACGATACTACCGGGATAGGTAATTTCATCTATGAAAAAATTTCCACTATTCTCTCCTCCGAAGTTACAAAGGAGAAATTCAGTTGGGTAAGTGGTCCTTATACGGAAAATTCATTCGGAACTGCGATGATTCACAGGATAAGAGGAAAACTCCATGATAAGCCATTTGTAGCTGAGTATAACGAATTATTTGGTTTTGTAGAAGTTAAAACCGAAAATCAGACATTCGCCTGTTTGATATTTCAGAACTGCAATCCTGAAAACAAGCAATCATTCGATAATAGTAAGCTTTCCAAAAACAAGCGAATTATGTCAGGAACAACAGTAAATAATTTAGGAACACCTTCCCTTGAAAATGAGGCAAAACTCGAATGGTATCCTATCTTCATAAAGAAAAATTCAACATCTGCCGAGTTGGAAACCGGCCTTGGAATTCTGGTATGCCTGTTTTTTGGAATAGGAAATATGTAGTTCTACATCATTTGTGTCAAACATAAACCGTCGATTTTCTTACCCATTCATGTCTGGAATTTATAAATGGATCTTATTTTTGGTGATATTTGTGATAAACACGAATGTACCGGTTTCAGCTCAGGAAAAATACTGCATTGTTTTTTATAATGTTGAAAATCTGTTTGATACGCACAATGATCCGAATACGTCGGACGAGGAATTTCTACCTCAGAACTCAAAACACTGGACCAGAAAACGTTTTGAGCAAAAGATAAGGATGATTTACAAAGCGTTGATTACTGCCGGAGAGGGCAAGTTTCCCGATATTATAGGTCTTGCTGAAGTTGAGAATATTGAGGTCTTGGAACAACTCATCAGTAAAACACCTTTAAATACAGTACCATACGGAATAATCCATAAGGATTCGCCTGATCCCCGCGGAATTGATGTAGCGCTCCTTTTTAGAAAGGATAAAGTGACACCTGTTGACTATGAATTTATCCCGGTTTCGGATCGCGGAAAATACAATTTCAAATCGCGTGACATTATCCATTTTATCGCCAAACTTGGAAAGGAGCACATCCATTTTTTTGTGAACCACTGGCCTTCACGGAGCGGGGGATACACAGAAACCAAAGACAAAAGGAATATTTCGGCCGGAATATTACGAAAACATATTGACTCTTTGCTGATTAAAGATCCAAATACCAATCTTTTAATTATGGGTGATTTCAATGCTACGCCCAATGAAAAATGTTTCACGTCGATATTGAAAGCACTCCCCTATCCTTGGAATGGTCAACCATCCTATTTAATTAATCTTTCCACCCTTTGGACAAAACACGCGGAGGGGACAATCCGGAATGCCGGTATTTGGGAAGTGTTCGACCAGATGATCTGCTCCCACGGCCTGCTTACAAACGATGTTTTGAAAATAGATCTCAGGCAATGCCGAATCTGTAATTTTGATTTTCTGCTTGAACCCGATCAGAACCATCTTGGGAATAAACCTTTCCGCACCTACCTGGGACCTGTCTATCATGGAGGTATAAGTGATCATTTGCCGGTGAAAATCTGCATTAATTCAAAATTAAACAGGTAATTGTTTAAGTAAGGAAACAACAATATGACAAAAAGGGTTTATTGTACAAGAATAATGAAGTTCAAGATTTAAAATTCAATCTAATAAATCGATTTAGCCGGGCTATATCGAAGAAAGTTAATAAAGCATAATAATGCGGTTGAAAATTTGCAGGTATCGTCAAGAACAAATATCTTTAACCGTTAATTTAAAACCATCAGACTTTATAAGTTTAATTTATCATCACGAAACGGGCATGTTCGTTAAACACAAACACGGATGCAAATCTCACATGCGAGTTCCATCCGACCTTTAAAAAATAAATTATTCACGGATGAAAGAAAACAACAAAATTTCAAGAAGGGGCTTTCTGGGAACAAGTGCTGCTGCAGCAGCTGCGATTTCAATTGTTCCCTCAAACACAATTGCCGGGCTGGGACACCGCGCACCAAGCGATAAACTAAACATCGCTGGCGTTGGAATTGGTGGTATGGGTCACGGAAATTTGAAAAACCTTAAATCGGAGAACATCATTGGATTATGCGATGTTGACTGGAAGTACGCTGCAAACACTTTCAAGGAATTTCCCGATGCTAAAAAGTACAAAGACTGGAGAGTAATGTACGATGAACTGGGAAAATCTATTGATGGAGTAGTGATTGCAACAGCTGACCACACGCACGCCATTATCGCTTCTCATGCCATCACATTGGGCAAACATGTTTATTGCCAGAAACCATTAACGCACACCGTTTACGAATCCCGTTTACTTACCAAACTGGCAGATAAATATAAAGTTGCTACTCAAATGGGTAATCAGGGTTCTTCAGGTGAAGGGGTCAACCTTACCAGCGAATGGATCGCCAATGGAGAAATTGGTGAAATCACTAAAGTTGAGGCATTTACGGACCGGCCAATCTGGCCTCAAGGTCAACCTACTCCAAAAAACGGACAGTGGGTTCCTGAAACACTGGATTGGAATTTATTTATCGGTCCGGCCAAAATGCGTCCTTATAGCGAAGTCTATCACCCATGGAACTGGCGTGGCTGGTGGGACTTTGGAACAGGCGCTTTGGGAGATATGGCTTGTCATATTTTACATCCGGTATTCACAGGTCTCAGATTAGGTTATCCTGTTAAAGCTCAGGGAAATTCTACCTTACTTCTGACCGACAGTGCTCCAACAGCACAGGCTGTATGTCTTACTTTCCCTGAAAGGGCTAAACCCAAGGACATGAAGATTAAACTTCCTGCCGTTGAGGTTTACTGGTTCGACGGAGGAATTAAACCAATGCTCCCTGAAGGTTGGCCAGCCGGAAAAGATCCTAACGATTCAGGCGGTGGTGTAATTTTCCATGGGACAAAAGACAAACTGATTTGCGGCTGTTATGGCGTCAACCCATGGTTGTTGTCAGGACGCAAACCAGAAGCTCCAAAATTCCGTCGTCGGATTACTTTATCCCACGAATTGGACTGGGTCCGTGCAGCCAAAGAATCATCGGAGTCACGTATTAAAACAGCCTCCGATTTCAGCATGTCCGGACCTTTTAATGAAATGGTTGTGATGGGTGTGTTGGCTGTTCGCCTTCAGACGCTGAACAAAACATTGAACTGGGACGGACCAAAAATGGAATTCACCAATCTTACAGACAACGATAAAATTAAAACTGTTCTTGAAGATAAATTCGAGATCCATGATGGTCACCCGACATTCAACAAATCATATACCGACCCGATTTCAGCTAAGGCATATGCAGCTGAATTGATAAAGCACACTTATCGCGCACCATGGTCATTACCTGAAATGCCGGTATAAATACTGATATCCCAATAAAAAGGGTGGAGTAAAATCCACCTTTTTTATGCCTCCTATTTTCCAATTTATTTCTAACTATTTCTTTGTTTCAGTTGAAATCTCAGCTTTGACCTTCATCTCCTTTTTATGCTGAGGCTCTTCGTGTTTCTTTCTTATAATAGTAATTCTTTCCAAACCATTACCAATATCCTTCTTTTCATAGGATACCACAGATTCATCCTTTGTATCAAAGGCATAAGGATCTCCACTAAGTCGTTTGTGAAACATCACAGCTGCACCAGGAGGTATGGGAGGAGGAGGTGGAACCATATCACCAAAAGCTTCAATGTTGTTTAACCTGTTACCTCTACCTTCCAAACGAATAATCTTTTTCATCTTATTCATTTTTCCTGAATCACCGTTTTGAATGATAATATCAAATTGCTCTTCACCCGGTTTATTTTCTCCTCCTTTCAACGTGCAAATCATCCGTTTGCCATTTCTGTGAATAACCATATCAGATTTTTCGGAACCAATCCCTTCAATATCCAATTTCCGGAGAACAGAATCTACCTTCGCCTGAACCATCTTTTCGTCATTCAGATTAAACGTGGTATCAATTTTTGTCTCCTTCCCATCCTTATTGACAATCACCTTAATGCGATGAACCTTTTTCTGAGGTTGATTGTCGACCAATCTGGCATCATCAGCCGGTCCGAAAGAAAAAGAAGTGGCGGTTAACAATAAAACTGCAAAAACGGAGATGACCGCTACTCTGTTTTTCAGGTTTAATACTCGTTTCATTTTGACTATTTTTAAAATTAAATAATTACAATCATTATTCTGACTCAAAAGTAGCCTCTTTTTCTCCTGCCTCTGGTTAATGATCTGTAAAAAAGAGTTAAGGTAAAGTTAAAGTTGTAGACCTGTTTAAATTATTGACTAATTTTGGATTATGAACAAACGTATCATTATCGGATTGGTGATTCTTATGGGAATTTCGCTACTGGGTATCATAGCGGTTCAGTTCTATTGGTTTAATAATTCAGTCAAAGTCAGGAATGAACTTTTTGACCGTTCGGTTAATGATGCGATGAGCAAAGCTGTCCGTCGTCTTGAAACAGAGCATGATCTGAAAATTATTCGAAATTTTGCTTCCCACGATTCCTCAAAATGGGATAAAAGCAGACCCTTTCCCCCTCCTCCTCCGATTCCACCGTCTGATGACTTAAATGTGATTGTAAAAAAAGACAGTCTGAGTGGACTAATAACTGTAATAACATCGAATTCGAATACACGAAAATCAGATAGACATACTATTAAGGTACAGTCAATTATCGGAAAATCAAACCGACAGGGTAAAAACAACGATGACAGCACATTAACAATTAACGATTCACTCACGATGTCGGGATTTCCCGGATTTGGGAATATTGGAAACAAGATTGGACAACTTGAAAAATTGTCCAGACAGATTGCAATTGAATACAAAGGATATAATACCGGCCGCCACATTGATGAAAAGCAATTAAAGAAACTGCTGAAGGATGAGCTGACAGACAGGGACATTCCTATCGGGTTTAATTTTTCCATTTCACCTGAAGATAGTATCACCCAAAAAGCAAGTCAAAATACTGAACCCATAAAATGGTATAAGGTAAACCTTTTTCCAAATGACATATTCAGGAAAAATCTGGTATTGGCAGTTTCATTCCCCGACAGAAATAATTTTATAGGTCGTGCAACTTCGCTGCTACTTGGAATTTCGGGTGCATTTACGATGATTATCTTCCTTACCTTTTCTTTGAGTATATTTCTAATAATCAGGCAGAAAAAGATTTCCGAGATGAAGTCTGACTTTATTAATAATATGACTCATGAATTTAAAACTCCGATTTCTACCATTTCAATCGCTGCTGACTCCATATCTGACCAAAAAGTGATCAGGAATGAAGAGAAAGTGAGATTTTTTGCAGGTATGATAAAAAAGGAGAACATGAGAATGAATGAACAGGTTGAGCGGATACTTCAGATTGCCCGGCTTGAAAGAAAAGAATTCGAATTCAATTTTCAGGCAGTGGATGTCCATGAATTGATAGAAGAGGCAATTCAGGGAATTTCATTACAGGTCGAAAAAAAGGGAGGAAGAATTGTAACAAAACTTGACGCAATAAATCCTGTAGTAACAACCGATCCCATCCATTTTCTGAACCTGGTTTATAATTTATTGGATAATGCCAATAAATATTCTCCCGAGGTACCATTAATCACTGTTGGAACGACAAACAGTCCCAGAGGCTTAAACTTATCCATTGAGGACAATGGAATTGGGATGAGTAAGGCCGTACAATCGAAGATCTTTGATAAATTCTACCGTCTTCCATCAGGTAATGTGCATAATATCAAAGGTTTTGGACTGGGGTTAAGCTATGTCAAGGCAATTCTGGAGGCCAACACCGGAAGTATTAAAGTTTTCAGTGAACCCGGAAAAGGGAGCAGGTTTGTAGTATTCGTTCCATTTTTAATTAACAGACGATGAGCAAAAAAAAATCTCTTTTTTTTGTCGAAGATGATCTCAGCTTTGGGGCTGTATTGAAATCATACCTCGAGATCTGCAATTTTTCTGTTACATGGATAGACGATGGGAAACATGCCATCAATACGTTCAAGGAGGGATCCTTTGACCTGTGTTTGCTCGATGTGATGCTTCCCCATGTTGATGGCTTTACCATCGGGAAAGAGATCCGGGTGATAAATCCGGATATTCCAATTATCTATCTGACAGCAAAATCTATGAAGGAAGACATAATTACCGGGTATCGGATTGGTGCTGACGATTATATTATCAAGCCTTTTGACACCGAGGTATTGCTTTTAAAGATTGCGGTAGTACTTCGAAGATCGGAGAATGGATCAAGTCAGGAGGATCAACCTGTACAAATCGGGAATTACATTTTTGATCCCAAATTACGCGAAATAAGACTTGACCAAACGAGACAATTGCTAAGCCCGAAAGAGTCAGCATTACTTAAGTTACTTTTTGAGCATAAAAACGAATTGCTGTCACGCGAAATCGCCTTAAAAAGGATCTGGGGAGAAAATGGTTACTTTACCACCCGCAGCATGGATGTGTTCATTACCAGGTTAAGGAAATACCTGAAAGATGATCCTTCAATAGAAATTCGGAACATTCACGGAAGCGGGTTTATTATGACCCTGGGTAATGGATAATTGTTCAGTCAAAATTCTGATATTTCTAAACCTGATCCTAATTAAGCCCGACGAATTGAACAAAAATTGAAAAAATAGTGTAATTTAGCACCTGTTTCTTAACTATATTAGTTTGTAATTTATGTCTGCCAGGCCAGGCTTAATATCAAAGAATATGGAAACTAATGAAAGAAAAATTTTGGTTGAGGCTATTGCTGATTGTGCAAAAGCTGATGGATGGTCAAATCTTGCTGAAGTGGGAGTAATCCTTCGCAAACAAGATATTAAATACGGCAAATTGTCGAAATTTATCCTGAATTTTTCGGATATCATTGAAACAAAAAGTGATGATACAAGGCAGCCGCCAGTCACTTACGCCCGGTTGATCGAAAAGTGAGGACGCTGAAATTGGGAGAATACAAATAGTGTACTTAAGTGAGATCAGCAGACGATTCCCGGATTAAGATTGTTTCGGGAAGTGATATATTTTTGGCCCTATGTGTATACTTTAAAGAATTTTAATCCCTATTTTGTCTTAATATTATGCAAATAGGCTGTCCCTAACCAGCTACGCCAACCTGTAACTCCGATTAATAAAATCAGAACCTGCGATTTTCTAAGGCGGAAATGTTACTTTTGTCGCTCATTAATCCGAAGGGAGCTTATTTTAATGAAAACCCTTACATTTGATTTTATTGTTGTCGGCAGTGGTCTGGCTGGTTTACTTGCCGCCTTTCATGCGGCTGAATATGGCAGTGTTGCCTTTATTTCTAAATCTGAGCTTGATATTAGCAATTCCTATCATGCACAGGGTGGAATTGCAGCGGCAATCGGTGAAGATGATCATCCTCGCTTCCATTTTGAAGATACGTTGATTGCCGGTCGAAATCTTTGTGATCACGATGCGGTGTCTCTTCTTGTCAACGAAGGGCTTGATCGTGTCAAAGAACTCATAAACAGAGGAATGGAGTTCGACAAAGATGCAGAGGGACATCTAAAGCTGGGACTCGAAGGGGGCCATTCCAAACGCAGGATTCTTCATGCCGACGGTGATGCCACTGGAAAGATGATCACCAGTTTTATGCTAAAACAGGTATTGGCCAAACCACAAATAACCCCCTTTGAGTATTGTGCTGCACTGAAAATTATTGTAGAAGATAACCAATGTAAAGGGGTACAGGCACTGCAATACCTAAATGGAGAAAATATTGTATTTTTAGGGAAAGCCACAATTCTGGCTACCGGCGGTCTCTCCCGTCTCTATTTCCGGTCAACTAATCCATATACTGCAACGGGTGACGGCATTGCACTTGCCTGGCAGGCCGGTGCACGGCTCGCCGATATGGAGTTTATCCAGTTCCATCCAACTGCACTCTCAATTCCGGGAGAAGAGGCATATCTGATCAGCGAGGCAGTAAGAGGAGAAGGGGCACATCTGCTTGATGCAAACGGGATCCGTTTTATGCCCGACATCCATCAACTGGCAGAACTTGCCCCACGCGATGTGGTTGCCTCTGCAATCTTTCGCCGGATGCAGGAGACCGGATCCAACGTATTTCTAAGTCTTAGGCACCTGAATGATGATACCCTCATCGATCGTTTTCACTCAATTTATTCCTATCTCGAATCAAAGGGGATCAACTTATTGAAAGACCTGATCCCTGTTGCGCCCGCTGCCCATTATATGGTAGGTGGTATAAGAACAGATATTTGGGGACAAACCAATATCAATGGATTGTTTGCCTGTGGTGAAGTAGCCGCAACCGGAGCAATGGGAGCTAACCGACTCGCAAGCAACTCTCTGCTCGAATGTCTCGTCTTTGGCAAAAGGGTGATTGAAAAAGCAAAAAAAATAGCCGTCAATAGGCAGTTGAAAATTGAACAGGAACCAATTCTGCTATGTCAGGAGACTGATCAGGAATTTTTAAATGTAAAAAATGAACTTGCCAATGCAATGAGCGATCAGGTGGGTATTGTCCGCGACGCAGAGGGGTTGGAGTTAGCACTCCAAAAAATTGAGTCGATTACTGCACGCTATAAAGAACCGGGAAATGACTATAATTACCATAAAATAATTAATCTTACAGATATTTGCAGGGTAATTACCCTTTCTGCACTTGAACGAAAAGAGAGCAGAGGCGGGCACATCAGAACAGATTTCCCGGTCGAATTAGAAGCACAATTACACCATATTATCCAGGAGAAAGGTAAAAATATTGAATACGAATCGGTTAGAACAAAATGAATAATAGCAGATTAAATTTTAAGGCAATTAAACCGGTAATCGATTTTGCACTAAATGAAGATATCGGCAGCGGAGATATCACAACCAATGCTCTGATTCCTTTTGATTTGCAAACGAGTGCAACAATGGTGGCCAAGTCGACAGGTTTGATCGCAGGTCTTGATGTCGCAGAATATATCTTTCGAACGCTCAGCCCTGACATTATTTGGAAGACTTTTGTCGCCGAAGGGGCTAAAGTGACCAAAGGGGAAATAATTCTGGAGATTAATGGTTCCTATCGTGCTTTACTAACAGGAGAACGGCTTGCATTAAATTTCATGCAACGAATGAGTGGAATTGCAACAATGACAGCATCTTATGTAGAGGAACTGCAAGGGTTCAAAACTAAAATCCTCGATACCCGAAAAACAGTTCCAGGTCTACGTATTCTGGATAAATATGCCGTAATGGTCGGTGGTGGAACCAATCACAGGATTGGACTTTATGATATGGTTCTTATTAAAGATAACCACATTAAAGTCGCAGGAGGTATAACTAACGCTATTACCCAGATTAAAAAAAGTGTACCGGCAAGGATCAAAATAGAAGTAGAGACCACAACTCTCGACGAAGTCAGGGAAGCTTTGGTTATCGGTGCGGACATCATCATGCTTGATAATATGACCACCTCAGAAATGACCGAATGCGTTAAAATCATCAACAACCGGGCAAAGACAGAGGCTTCCGGGAATATTACCCTTAACCGCCTCAGGGAGGTTGCTGCCACAGGTGTCGACTACATTTCTGCAGGAGCGCTTACCCATTCAGTTGTAGCATTTGATATTAGTATGAACATTGAGTAAAAAAAATTGAATTTAATCATCGACATCGGAAACAGTCAGACCAAAGTTGCAATATTTGATAAAGGAGAGATCGTCCAGCTTATTTGCATGGAAGATTTTAACATTTCAAAGCTTGAACTTTTAAAGCTGACTTATCCTGGTTTGAACCGGGCTATCCTTACCGCTGTTGGTCATATTGAAAATGATTTATTGAAGGCATTACGGCATGATTTTGATTTATTCATTGAACTGGGTCACCTCACTCCTGTACCGATCGGGAATCTTTATGAATCAAAGGAGACACTGGGACTCGACAGAATCGCAGCTGCAGTTGGCGGAAATACCCTTTTCCCGGGGAAAGCACTTTTAGTAATTGATGCTGGTAGTGCAATTACTTTTGACTTGATTGACAGGAACCACCAATTTTTAGGGGGAAATATCTCTCCAGGATTGGAAATGAGGTTTAAGGCACTTCATCAGTTCACTAAAAAATTACCGGAAGTTAAGCGGGATGAGCAATGGCAAAATATAGGACGGACAACAGAAGAGGCGATCAGGGCCGGAGTTCAGAACGGGATGATCTTTGAAATTGACGGGATGATCGACCAAATAATCAAAGATTGGCCCGATTGTCAGGTTATTTTAACCGGAGGTGATTCATTCTTTTTTGATAAAAAGTTAAAAAATACCATCTTTGTAAAATTTGAAATTACCCTCATTGGGTTAAACCGAATTCTTGAATATAATGCTGAAAAAAATTAGTGGTTCAAAAACGATTATGAAATTTCTTCTTTTGCCATCTTTCTTTTTGAAAGTTCAGGATAAGAACATCACCACTATTAGTATAAACCATATCAG
>Ga0118677_10010370_pt1 | contig 14266 bp, 5 predicted proteins | sample AliMusrvi5mmetaG_FD_86154 | JGI IMG/M metagenome (GOLD analysis project Ga0118677, IMG submission 86154) | reverse complement strand
CGTCAAACTGAACGCTGAATTGCACAAGGCCAAGCTGGCGCTGGAGGAAATCGCAAAGAGCCGCACCCGCAGAAACACCCTCCGCGCCGATCTCCTCAAGGAATTAAAACGCCTGTCTGACCTCTGGCATCAAGAGTTCAAGGACATCGAAGCCGAACTCCGTAAACTTAATGACCGCCAAACCGCCCTGCGAATTATCCCGCAGTACAAGGGCGACAAGGTTGCCTTCCTGAAGGAACTACAGACCCATTTCCGCGGCAGCCGGCTCCGGGAGCCGACGCTCCAAAGCGTACTGGAACAGCACGCGGACTTCATTTCTGTTTACGAAGCGATGGACGCGATCTGCAACAGTCTCGGTGAGTCGGGCGAAGTGTTCCGCAAGTATTTCAATGAAACCAAAGCAACTTTGCTAACGTGGCAGGTGCCGAACCTTTTCCGGATCGAGTTCCACGGCAAAGAACTTCGCGAGCATTCGCTCGGGCAAAGGGCATCGGCCTTGATCCTCTTTATTCTGAGCCAGCGCGACAACGATGTGATCGTGATTGATCAGCCGGAAGACGACCTGGACAACCAGACCATTTTTGAAGATGTCATCAAGCTCATCGGGTCGCTCAAGCGGAGCATTCAGTTTATCTTCGCCACCCACAACGCGAATTTTCCAGTCCTGGGCGACGCGGAACAGGTTGGAGCGTGTGCCTTCGCCGCGGGAAGGGCCGATATCCAGGTCGGCAGCATTGACCAACCAGGGATTCAAAAGGCCATCGTATCCATCATGGAAGGCGGCCACGAAGCCTTTGCCCGGCGCAAGGAGATTTATCAGCTATGGAAGCAATAGAACTCATCGAGTTGATTGGACGTGGCGAAGACAGCCGCACGCAGCTCAAGCAGACCATCACCAACCCCGAATCACTGGCCGGCGAACTGGTGGCCTTTTCGAACAGCAAGGGCGGGAGGATCCTGATCGGAGTCAACGACCAGCAAACAGTGGTCGGCCTCTCGCCGGCCGACATCCGCCGGATCAACCAATTGCTCTCCAACACGGCAACCAATCTCGTCCACCCCTCCATCAACCCCGAAACCGAGAACGTCTCCGTCGGTGGCAAATTGGTCTTAGTCGTCACCGTGCCGGAGGGCATTTCCAAGCCCTACTCGGACAACTCTGGCGTGTTCTGGGTAAAGTCAGGATCCGACAAGCGCCGGGTGACCTCGCGCGAGGAGGTCCAGCGGATGCTTCAGAGCGCCGAGCTCGTTCATGCAGACGAGGTGCCTGTCGAGGGGACCACGGCCGCAGACATAGACTCGGACCACTTCGGTAGCTTCTTCGAGAAGCAGTATGGAGAGGCCCTTGACCTCGCGCTGGATAGAGCCGGTATTCCGCTCGGCCAATTGCTGAACAACCTCGGTCTGGCCCGCGAAGCAACGCTCAACCTAGCAGGGCTGATGATATTCGGTCGGCACCCTCAGCGGCGTCGTCCCGTCTTCGTCGTCAAGGCCGTCTCCTTCGTCGGCAACGATCCTGCCGGCGCCAAATACCGGGACAGCCAGGATATCGAGGGGTGTCTCCGGCAATTGCACACGGGGATTATGTCCTTTCTCACTCGCAATCTGCACCGAGTGCAAGGCGAAAAGGGGTTCAACAGCGAGGGCGACCTGGAAGTTCCCCCGGCGGCCTTGGAAGAGCTTGTCGTCAACATGCTCCTTCATCGGGACTATTTCATTTCCGCGCCTTGGCGGGTCATGCTGTTCGACAATCGCATTGAGCTGATCAGCCCGGGCGCTCTCCCGAACAACCTTACCATTGAAAATATTCGAAACGGCGTATCCAATATCCGCAACCCCCTGATCGCCTCTTTCGCGACGAAAGGCGACGAACTGCCCTACCGTGGCATCGGCACGGGCATCCGGCGGGCGCTAGCAGCCGTTCCGGCACTGGAACTCGAGTCAGACCATGACCGCAACCTGTTCACAGCCCGGATACCTAGGCGGAACTGATGATGGAGAGGCTGTCTATGCTCCGCCATTTGCTTGCGTTCGGTTGCGTCCGCGGTTAAGCCCTCCATGACCCATCCAAAAAAGCTCATAGAAGTCGCGCTTCCACTTCCGGAAATCAACGACGCCTCCGCGTACGACAAGATGCCCGGCATCGGGCCCCATCCGAAGGGAATCCACCAATGGTGGGCGCGGCTGCCGCTGCCTACCGCTCGCGCCATCCTCTTCGCCTCCGTCGTCACCGACCCCTCCGAAGACCCGACCTGGAAAAATCAGAGTGAACACCAGCAGGACGTCGAGCGTGAACGCCTTTTTGGCATCGTGCGGCGCCTCATGGGTAAGAAACTCCACGACCACCCGGAGGTCTATGCTGAGGCGACTGCCGAAATGTTGAAGCACTGCGGCGGAAAACTTCCTCCCGTGTTCGATCCTTTCTCCGGCGGTGGCTCGATTCCGTTGGAGGCGGCACGCTTGGGCTGCGAGGCGCACGCCGCCGACCTGAATCCCGTGGCAGTCCTTCTCAACAAGTGCAACCTGGAGCTTGCGCCCCGCTGGGCCGGCCACGCGCCGGTGAACCCGGAAGACCGCCGGCGTATCGGCGGCGCGCATTCCTGGCGCGGCACTCATGGACTGGCCGCGGACGTGCGCTATTACGGAAAACTCATACGCGAGCGCGCCCAGCAGAAACTCGGTCACCTCTACCCGAACGTGCGCCTCCCAAAAGAACGTGGTGGCGAAGAGACCAACGTCATCGCTTGGCTATGGGCTCGTACGGTCAAGTGTTCGAATCCTGCGTGCGGTGCGCGGATGCCGATGGTGCGCTCATTTTGGCTCGCCCGCAAGAAACCGCTTTTCGTCCACGCGCATCCCGTCCTCGACCGCGAGAAGAAGACCGTCCGCTTTGAAATCAAAGACACGGGCGAGCCAGAGAAGGAAACAACGACGGGTAAGGGTGCACGTTGCTTGTTCTGCAACAACTTCATCGGGAAGCCCGAGCTTCGTGAAATGGCAATGGAGCACGGCGTAGGCGCCATCCCATTGGCCGTTGTAGCTGAAGGTCCCCGGGGCCGAATCTACTTGCCTAACGACGCAGCGTTCCTCGCAAGTATTGAACGACCTAGCGTTTCAGAACTTGACCAACCAATGACGAATGACAGGCGGTGGTTCTCACCTCCGCTTTACGGGCTGCCGAACTTCGCAGATCTGTTCACGTCCAGACAACTCGTCGCTCTGTCGACTTTCAGCGATTTAGTTCGTTCCGTGCGCCAAGACGTCATTAGCAACGCCAAGGAAATTGGGAACACCGCCGACGCGGAAGAATATGCGGCCGCCATTACAACATTTCTTGGACTCGCCTTAGGGCGCTGTTCGGATTTTAACAATTCCATGTGCCGCTGGAAACCCAGCGGCCAACAAATAATCCAACTATTCAGCCGACAAGCGATCCCAATGGTGTGGGATTTTGCAGAGGCGAACATCATGGGCGAAAGTGCCATCTGCTGGCATACCGCCTACAATATTTGCGCCGATGCGATTGAGTCAATTGTCGTTGGGAGCCATTCTCGCGGGAATGCCAACCAAGAGGATGCAGCAAATAGCCCGAATGGTAGCAACAGTCTGCTTGTTAGCACCGATCCGCCATATTACGACAATATCGGATATGCACCACTGAGCGATTTCTTTTACGTCTGGCATCGTCGGACTCTGCATGCACTGTATCCCGGCCTTTTTAGCACGGTACTCGTTCCGAAGATGCCTGAGTTAACCGCCGCGGCCGAGCGGTTTGGTGGAGACAAACAGAAGGCCAAAGAGCACTTCGAATCCGGCTTTCGAAAGGTGTTCACCGGGTTACGCCACCGGCTTGACCCGCGATATCCACTTACTGTCTATTACGCTTTCAAACAAGAGGACGAAGAAGAGAGCAAAGGAGATGAAATGGAAGCGGGAGACACTTTAAGTCTCACCACCGGCTGGGAGACACTCCTTGAAGCGCTCCTTTCCAGCGGTTTTAGCATTACCGCAACTTGGCCAGTGCGTGCTTCGCAAGCCTGGCGTTTGGTCTCGCTTGGGACCAACGCACTAGCCTAGATTCCCACACCTATAGGGGGAGCTAACATTTTTCTTCGCCGCGAGCGTTAACCGAACACTAGCTGGAGCGACCGGTTGTCCAACCAAGGGACCTTGACCTGGTTCTTTTCAAAAGCCGCGTTAAGTAATAACGGGTTGTGAGCCCGTTTCTGAAACCGGACGGTGATCTGCTGGGCACTAACGTCCACCACTGCGGTTGCATCCACAAAGTCGCGGAACAGCGTTCGGGATTTGGCGCTTTCGTAGCCATGGCCGATTTGGATCCCCAAGAGGCGATAGAGACTGCTGGCCATCAGGGTTAATTGCAGATCACAGTCCACCTTCATCGGCACCGCCGACGAAAGCGCGTCCATGTGGAAGAAGTCGATGCCGTCCTGAATGTTGTTTTCAATAATCATCCGACGGGCGTAACGCCCGATGAGTTTGGGCGCCGAACGGGTCAATTGATTGGTCAGCAGGAAGGTGGGCTCTTCATGGCCCAGGTCGGTGATAATCATTTGGCGAATCGGCCCCTGATAGCCCGTGAGCTCAATGCGCTGGTCGACGATGCGCGGTTCCCGATAAATACGGGAGATGCTCTCCAGGTGGATTTGGCGCCAAGTGGAATCGGGCCAGGCGTGCACCTCCTCCAGCATGTCGGACGAACGACGTCGCAGCGTAATGAACTCAATGTGTTTTTGGTCCAGCCAACTGAGATTGGCATAGGTCGTGAGTTTGGAATCAAAGATCAGCTCGTGCGGCCAGTGGCCAGTCCGCTCTTTCCAATAGCGCGCAAAGCGCCGGACTTCATCGTTCTGATTCTCCTTGCGCACCTGGGCGTTGCCATAACAGAACACGTGCGTGTCGGCGTCCTGGGCCACAAAGGCCAGCAGGCCCTTCTGCCGGCGGCTGCGCTTGGAGACGTAATGCTTTTGGATGAGCGCGTCTTGGCCGTGGAAGGGGATGGTATGGAAATCCAAGTCAAAGGACTGGCCGCGGGGCAAGCCTAACTGACGGGCGGCATCAAACCACCGGTGCATGAGTTTGGGGTAGCAACGAGGGCTAATCCGACAACTGTATTCGGTGAGGAATGAACGTTTGGGGATGCAATTGAGGCCGGCGAACAAAGCCAGGCCGGGGTCAAACACCTCGCTCATCACATGGCTGTGGCGAGCCGCGCCATATAGTTTAAGTGCCAGCAGGGAGCGCATGGCGTGAGCCGCCGGGATCTGTTGGGTGCCCGGGAACTGGCTCTGTTTGAGCAGGTGGTCCCAGGGGACGGCACTCAGGTAGGGCACGAACAGGAACAGGCCACCGAATTGGGTGCGGAATTGGCGTGCGGACAAGTCCAGCAGGCGCGCGTCGGCGACCGGAGCGGTCTCTGGATGTGGGTGGGAGGGCCGCTCATCCTCCGCCCGTCGTGGCAGGCGAGCGAAGCCTTCTTCCTTGAGGAGGTGGGCAATATAGACCGGGCTGAGCCGATGACCTTGCTCCTGCAGGAGGCGGCTGATGTCGTAAATGGAGAGGTTTTGTTTGCGGGCCTGGACAATCTTTTGACGCCAGGGGTCGGATTTGGGGGCACGCTGGGGGCCTTTGGCCGGCGGCCGAAAGAACGGGCGCTGCGGATCCTGGCGGAACTGATGGGCGAGGACACGGAAACTGCCGGGCGAATAGCCAAAACGGCGAGCCGCGTCCGCAGAGGGGAGTCCATCGACGAAAAAGGCCCGCAGGGCCTCGTATTGACGGTGAGTGGAGTTGCTGGGGGTGAGGAAAACCTTAGCCAAGTCAGTTATGTTTTTGTGTTTATTGTTAAACACATAGCCACTATGTCACATATAGTGGTGTTGTCAACAGGCAAATACAATCTGTAGTGGTGAAAAGTGGCGGAAAGGTGGTAGGCGCGGGTTTCCTTGGCCGTAAAAGCGAGGCTAATGCCGCAATAACAGAGAGGCAGCGGCAATTGAGAAAAACGACTGGATTCCTTGGTGACATAGTGGAATACCACTATCGATGTATAGTATTGCTAACGCTATCGCCCAGCTTCTAGGGTAAAACTGGAGAAAACCGCTAGGATGAGCCATTGGCGGTTAGGAGGACCTTATCGATGGGAAATCAGGCTAGCCAAGTTGGGCAGCCATGTGGGGCTTTGGATATCGCCGAGCAGTCTCTACCCCTTCGCCCTCGATAACCGGTGGCTGGCTTCCGCGGGCTACGAAGTCACCCCGCATCCCAGCCTGGGCTTCAACGCTTGCCTGGCGCGCGGCGGCAAGTACCAAACCGCGTTCAAGGATGCTGCCCTGCGATATGCCAAAGAGGCGAACCTCGCGCACATGAAGTTCGATGGATTTGTTGCGCGTTGCGAGGCGGCCAGCCATGGCCACGCGCCGGGCGATGATTCCTATCTCCCGATCGCGGAAGGACTGATGGAGGTGTTTGACGCCTTGCGCGCCCAGAACCCCGACATCGCCCTGGAACCGACCTGCTTCGGGTACCAGCCCAGCCCCTGGTGGCTGATGCACGTGCCGTTCATCATCGGTCCCTTCGGCGACGACAGCCCCTATGGCCGGTGCCCCGCGCCCGACTACGTTGAATCGATGACGACGGCGCGGGAAATTAAGAACCTGCAGGGGCGCGCTTCGTTTCTGATGCCCAGCTCAGCCCTGCAATGCTTTGACATCATCGTGCAATGTCCCGGCCCGTTCCAGAACCACGCCGTAATGGCGATCGGACGCGGACGCTGGTTCATTTCCTCCTACATCAATCCCAGGTTCATGGACGCGGAGGCGTGGCGCTTTTTCGCCGCTTCGATGCAGTGGGCACGCCATCATCGTGTGTTCCTGCAGGAGCCTTTACCCTTCGGAGGCAAGCCCGAGCGACGGGAAGCGTACGGATATGCCTTCCTCGGCGACGACCGGCAGATCTTCTGCGTGCGTAACCCGTGGATGGAAGAAACCACCTTGGCTCTTCCTGGGCTTCTCCGGAGCACGAACAACGTCGAGGTGCGAACGCTCTATCCGAGACACACGGTGATCGCGCGCCTGGCGCCACAGGCTCCGCGTCCGAGCTTGCCTCTTGGGCCGTACGAAACGCAGCTCATCGAAATTATCCCCACCGAGCGACCGGTGGTTGCGCCCGTCGACCGGCCTGCACCGAAGGTGGATTGGCGCCGTTCGGACGAGCCGCGGATCGAATGCACGGTGTTCGCACCGGATCCGCCCGCGCTAGGGCCGTCGTGGACCTCCCCAGACGGCGCGCAGGAGAGGAGATCGAGCTTCGTGGCCGAGGGGCGCCTGAGCGTCGGCAATGCCATGGAGGCGCAGCTTTGTGTCTTGTGTGAAGGAGATCCTGCGGTGGCTGAAAACACCTGCCAGATCGTCTTGGACGGTCGGAATGCGGCGGTCTCGATCTCGAAGAGCCAGGGGGCATTCGGGGCGGCTGGCGAGGGAAGTCTCGAACACTGGATATGGTTTCTGACGGGTGTCCCGATGGGCGAGCACGAGGTACGGATCGAAGTGAGTGGTCCGGCGCTGCACCATCCGGCAGGCGTGTTTCTGCGCGGCGACGTGGCCGCCCCAGCTCTCTCCGCGACGAGGTTTGATGACGGTCCTGTTTTTCCTTCGTACCGCGCTGACCGGATTCCCTGGTCGCGGGTGCTCGTCTCCTTGGCCGCGCGGCAAGTCGACCCGGCACGCACACGCAACGCGGTTCGCAAACTCCTCCGGATTGACGGCATCTACCTCGACGCAGTCGATTGGGCAGAAGCAAGTACGGGTTGGGGGCAGGCCCAGCACAACCGAAGCATTATGGAGAAGCCGCTGACCCTGGACGGAAAGGCATTCCCAAGAGGCATCGGAGCCCATGCCACCTCTCGCATCGTCTATGCGCTACAGCCTGGCTTCAACGCCTTCGCTGCCACCATCGGCAAAGACCAGGAGGTCGCTGGCGGCTCGGTCGTGTTCGTGGTGGAGGTCGACGGCAAGGAGGTGTTCCGGAGCGCCGTGTTTCGGAACGACACTCCCGCCCAGCAGATTTCTGTCCCGATAGCAGGTGTGAAGCGATTGGTACTGATCGTTGAGGATGCAGGAGACAACATTATGGCCGACCATGCCGACTGGGCTGAGGCCCGGTTGTTGCGGTGATCCGGAGAGCTAAAAGAGACTGGTGGTGGTGGGGCAGGATTACCTGTTGACAGCGCTTGATTAGAAGTACCGCGGAGCGCGATTGACTTAAGGCCGCCAAACCGTGCTTTTCGCACTTCAGAGCTGTTTCGAGCAGGATGAATACGTTCTCCAGAGCCTTTCTTAGTTTCCCGAAAAGGTCATGCTCTCCCCCGAACGCAGTTTGACGGGTGTCAGGCGCCCGCCGCAACGCACTTGGGTGGCCATGCCCGCAACGCTGTGAAGCGCGGCAGAAACCAGCTTGTTGTCTTTCCAAGTTATGTCCACGGTAAAACCACCGCGTGCCTTGAGACCTTTCACGGAACCGTTAGGCCAGGCCCTTGGCAGGGCGCGGATTAAATCTATTTCACCGGCCTGTGATTGCAGCAGCATCTCGGCGACACCCGCGCAGCCGCCAAAGTTGCCATCAATCTGGAAAGGCGGACAGGAGTCGAAGAGGTTGGGCAGCGATCCGCTGCTGGCGCCAGCGGGACGCAGCAACGTCCTGAACAATTTCAGCGCGCGGTCGCCATCGCCAAGCCGAGCCCACAGGTTCATGCGCCAGGCCAGTGCCCAGCCGTTGCTGTCGTCGCCACGAGCATCGAGAAACTTGCGGCAGGCGGCGGCCAGTTCCGGCGTGCCGCGCCGCGTGATTTCGTAGTAAGGATGCAGGCCATACATCGGCGAGGTGTGGCGGTGGGTCGGTTCCGGTTCCGGGTAGGACTCCAGCCATTCCTGCAAACGGCCGTCTGGGCCTACCTGGTTCGGCGCGAGGCGGGCGCGTTTGTCGCTGAGTTCGCGGCGCAGGTCAGCATCCACATCCAGGATTCCGGCAGCACTGGCGGTGTTGCCGAACAGCTCGCGCAGCAACTGCATGTCAATCGTCGGGCCAAGGCAGACGCAGGCTACCTTCCCATCCGGCAAGCGAAACGCGTTCTCTGGCGAATTCGCCGGCCCGGTGACCAGCCAATGGTGTTTTGGTTCCTCGATCAGATTGTCCAGATAGAACAGCGCGGACTCTTTGAGGATCGGGTAGGACTGTCGCAGGAATTCACGATCAAGGGTGAAGGCGTAGTGCTCCCACAGATGTTCGCACAACCACGCTGAGCCGCTTGTCGTCGCGCCCCAGGATGCGGACTCTCCGGGTGCGGTAAAGCCCCACGGGTTCGTGATCACGTGGGCCACCCAGCCGCGGGAGTTATAATAGGCCTTCGCCGTCTTGCGTCCCGGATCGACCAGCGAGCCAATTAGCCGGTGCAGCGGTTCGGCCAACTCGGAGAGATTACAGACTTCGGCCGGCCAGTAATTCATCTGCACGTTAATGTCCAAGTGCCAGTCGCCATTCCACGGGGTCTGGATTTCCTCGGCCCAGATCCCCTGCAAATTGGCCGGCAAACCACCGGGCCGCGAGGAGCTGATCAGCAGATAACGGCCGAAATTGAAATACAACGCCGACAGCGCGGGATCGGACGCACCGTTTGCATAACCGGCCAGCCGGCGGTCGGTCGGCAACGCGCTGTTAGTGGTCGCGGGCAGGTGCAACTCGACGCGGTTGAACCACTTCTCGTGATCGGAGCTCTGTGCCGCGCGAAGTCCATCGAAAGATTTCTTGGCCGCCTTGTCGAGATCGTCCTTCGTGGCGGCAATGGGATCGTTCAGTTGCCGGCCGGCAAGTCCTTTGAAGTCCGTTGCGGCGGCGAGAAGAAGCACAACCTCATCCGCTTGTTCCACGACGAGTCTCTTTCCCTCGGCCTTCACGAAGCCGCCTGGTGCCAGCACGCGAAGCCGTGCCGCGTAGGTGACGCCCTTGCCGCCGCGACCGTCGTTGAGGGTGCCGGTCATTAGCAACTCGTTGGGGCCGGTACAAGTGGCCGTGAAGCGTTCAGGCCGGTCAAGCGAAACCTCAAGCGCGATCGCGCCTGAGCGGGAAGCTGTCAGGCGCGAGACGAAAACCTGGTCAGGCGCGCTGACGAAGTGTGTCCGCTCGAATCGCACTCCGTCCCGTTCGTATCCAACCCGCGCTGTGGCCGCCGCCAGGTCGAGTTCGCGATGGTACTTCTCCGCGCCCACAATGCGGCTGAATGCGTCAGCAGGAACACCGTCTAGTTCAATTTCTGCCAGTTGGAAATGTGTCACCCCAGGATTCGACATGAAGGTAAAGCGGAAGAACTGCCACGCGGTTGGCTTCGCGATTTTGTAGGTGCGGGTTTCGTGTCGCCTAGCGAATTCAGGTTCATCCTTGTGTTCGTCGAGCAACGTCCAACTCTTGCTATCAGTGGAGCCTTCGAATTTCCAGGTCCGCGGGTCCCGTGCGGGAACGTCTTCAGCGGAGGTGAGGCGATACTCCCGCGGAGCCGCACCTTCCCTGCCGACATCGAGTTGCCACACAACGGGTCGGCCTTCGTGGATGACGCACCACTTCGTGTTCTGGTCGCCGTCGGTAGTCGCCTGAACTTCCTGGGCATCCGACCAAGCGCGATGCCCGCTCATGCACTGGAGCACCGGCGCGGCCTGGCCGCCGCCGAACTTGAGGCGCAAATTGCCAAGCACTTGATAACAGCCAAATGGCACATTCGCTCCGGATCCAGAACCGGAGCCTTGACCCTGGCAGGTGAAGTTCCGATTCACCAAGGCCTCGGCCTCGACGTTTCTACCTTCAAGCAACAGACGGCGGATTTCGGGCAGAACCTTGTGTGCGAGGGGACGGTCCGCGTCCTCGCGCGAGCCTGACCAGACGGAACTTTCGTTCAGGACAATACGTTCCTCGTTCACGCCACCGAACACCATCGCGCCGATGCGCCCGTTGCCGAGCGGCATTGACTGGTGAAAGGTCGTCGCCGGTTTGTCGAACCAGAGCACCGTGGTTGAATCCGCCCCGTGCACCAGCAGGGGCACAGAAACGAGCAAACCAAGTGATTTGGGAGTGAATGGCTTCATGTTCAATCTAATGTCCTATTCGGTTCTTGTCCGTTTTTCCATAGGTGGTCAGGTTGCCGATTTTTCCCAGCTTGACCACCCCATGTTATCTTCCTCCCTATCTCACTTCCACTCCCCGAGTCACCGTTTGATCAGGCGGTAGAAGTTGTGGGTGTTGGTCGGCTGGAGAGTAACCCGGAGAGCATCGGCATCTACCGCCGGGCTGACGCCCAGGTTAGACCATGCGGTGTTGAGTCCAGCCAGATTCCTGGCCCCTTGAAGGACATAGTTGGTTGCCCAGAGTGGCCATGAGAGAGCGACGCCCTGCTTCGCTGGAGAGATCCACAGGAAAAAGCCGGAAAGCGTGGGCGAATAGATCACGTGCACCACCTTGGTCGTCGTATTCAGATTGGCGCTGTCGTCAATGGCAGTGAGAGTGAGGATGTTATTACCGGGGGAGAGCGGGCCATACATGGTGGCGGACCAGTTAGTGCCGCTGACCCCCAGAGGAAACCCATTGAGCAGGACGTTATAGATGCCACTTTTGTCGGTGACGGTTCCCGTCACGTTGATGGTGTTGGTGTTGATGACCTGATAGTCCAAGGGACTCAGAACGCGGAGCAGAGGCGCAGACGTATCGCCCGTGGGCAGCCCGTCGGTCGAGATAGCGAAAACGCAGGCCAAGGGAGCCGTGGTGGCGCCGAGCGGGCCGGACACGCGCAGGTTGGGATAAAATGTTCCGGCGGAAGTATAGGTGTGGGTCACCGTCGTTGCGACGGTGTTCGTCTGCGGCGAGAGGTCGCCGAACTGCCAGCTCCGATTGGTGATGATGCCGATCGAGGTGTCGTTGAAGGTGACGGTGAGCGGGACGGCCCCGACGCTGGGTGTGAAGGTGAACGCAGCCCGTGGGGCCGGCGGTGTGACGGTAATAGCGATTGGGGCTTTGGTTCTGACGTCCCCACCGAGCGGGCCCAGGACGGTCAGGCGGCAGCTAAGAGTCAAATGGAGGGCATTCGTGTAGTCGAAATTGATGAACGTCCGGCTCACGCTGGTGGCGTTCGTTGTGACGGTTACGCCATCGCTGAACCACCAAAGGCGGTTGGTAATGGCGCCGGTGGAGGTATCCGTGAAGGTCACCGTCAAGGGCGACCCGCCGGTAGTGAGCGTGTAGGTGAAGTTGGCCTTGGGGGCTGGAGGGGCGACGGCGATGGTGACGGTTGCTTCGGGGGAGGTCAGCAAGCCGTCGCTGACAGTATAGCGAAACATGTCGCTGCCGGCCGAACCGCCGTTGGAGTACGTCCAATTAGTGCCTCCACCCACTAACGTGCCCAGCGAGGGCTGCGCCGTGATGGTGTAGGTAAGCGGGTCCCCATCCGGGTCAGCCGCCTCGAGGTACAGCCCGAAGTTGGCCCCGGGCTGCGTCGAGAAGTACAGACTATGGGCGATCGGCGCCCGGTTCGTGAAGGCCCAGCTCATTTGGTTGTTGGACAGATTGGGGTCGGGCAGTCCCATCGCGGTGATGGCAGCGCGGAATCGGTAGGTACCGCGCGCCGGGGCAAGCACGTTGGTGACCAGGGTGGCACTGTCGAAAGGGGGCCAATTGGTCAGACTGGATTGTAGTAACAGTTGCTCGGGCAGGCCGGGCGGTTGGAGATAGAGACTGATCGTCGCGCTGTTGGTGACGCCTTGATTAGCCACAGCGAGAATGACCTGATTGGTTGCGCTTATGGCCAGGCCATCGTTCACGATGGACGGTTCAAGACCGGCCGGACGAACTTTGAGGGCATCCGGGGGCACCCGGAGGTCACTATTGGTCATAACGCTGACGGTGACGGTGACGTTGGTGCCGGCGCTCAGCCCGGCGGAATCCCGAACGCTGTAACTCAGGAGGTGCGTGCCCGGACTCAAGACGACGCCATGCAGAACGGCGTTGCTGCCCAATGGGCCATCGATGGACGAAGACCAGACACCGCCGCCCAGCGCACCGTCCTCCGGGTCTCGGGCAAAGGCGGCGAGTTCCCACGGTGTGTTGGTCATGGATTGCATGCCGGTCTGCGGCGTCAGGAGCGTCACGAGCGGCGGGCGATTGGTCATCGTGAACCCGGCCAGCACCCTCTCGGAGCTGCCAAACCCATCAGCCGAAACCACCTTGAACGCCAGGTTGGTCCCGGCGGGCAGGAAGTCGGTGGACATCTGCAAACTACCCGCACGCTGCGGGCCACCGATCGGAACCCAGGCCGAGAGGGAGTTCATGCTGTAGTAGAGTTGGTGAGTCAAGGGGGCCGAGGAAAATGAGCCTTGGCCGTTCCATTGCAGGGCCACAGTGCTCCCCAGCGCTGGACCACCCGTCACGGTCAATGCGCTGCTGATGGTCTGGGAAAGGTCATTGGCCGACCAAAGCACGGAGGAATCGTAGAGTTCGTACCGGAAAGTGTTGGTGGGCACATCGAGGACCTGCCGCCAGCTAAAGCCCTCCCCGTTAGTGGCGCCGATACTGCTGTAGTTGAAGACATAGCAGAAGGTGTCGAGACCACCGCCGGACGTGTTGGAAAAACGGAGCCGCTCGACGGCTGTGGCGGTGCCCAGGGCAGTGTCGGAGAACGTGGCAATCCTGCTGGTGCTTACGTCGCGGCAAACGACGGACTCCGGAATGATGTGGAGGTCCCGGCCGCTGTAGCGGAGCATCCCAGTGAACTGCACCCGCCGGTAGCCCGGCGCGGGCGGGGAGAACAGATCATGCGGTGTGAGTGGCGGACCGTCGCCGTTGGAACCGGTTCGAGTCCCGAGCAAGCCGCGCAGCCCGGTGTAAACATCGGCCAGGCTGGTGGGGACGATCCAAAACAGGTTGTAGGTGGCGCCCATGAAATCGTAGAGATATTGGTCATTGCCACCGGGAAAGTGGCGGATGCGGTAGGGCACGACACCGCTTACGGTGTTGGTTTCGGGGAGGAACGCGGTGACGTTTTCCACCTTGGCGCCGCATTCATAGTCCATCCGGTTTCCCCTGCCGTCCGGCCCCGTGGAGTACTTGTATTGCTCCCACCATGTATACAGGCCCAGGCTGTGCCCGAGTTCGTGCAGGATGGCGTCGGGCTGCCAGGCATCGACTATGACCACCTCGCGCGCGACGCCCATGT
>Ga0118677_10009794_pt2 | contig 14267 bp, 8 predicted proteins | sample AliMusrvi5mmetaG_FD_86154 | JGI IMG/M metagenome (GOLD analysis project Ga0118677, IMG submission 86154) | reverse complement strand
CTTCCAGGGTCTTCGGGGACTTGATGCGAAAACCGGGAAATCCAATTTTGACATAGCGGAGTGGATGCTCATTCGCCTGATGGAATCTCTGCCGGAATCCGGTTCCATGGCGATGCTTTGCAAGACAATGACCGCGAGAAAAGTCCTGCGGCACCTTTGGAAGACAGCAGACGGAAGAGAAAAGACGCTCCTGTTTCTTATTGATGCCAAAAGACATTTCGACGTCTCGGTCGATGCTTGCCTTTTCTTCGTTGGCGGCAAAATCGACCAGAAACAGACCGCCACAGTTTGCGCTTCACTTGACACTGCGGACGTTCTATCGGAATTCGGATTGGTCGATGGAAATCTTGTATCCGATGTGTCAGCCTATGAACAACTCCGGGACTTGGACGGAGGATCACCTTACACCTGGCGGTCCGGCCTGAAGCACGACGCTTCCGAGGTGATGGAGCTAACGCCATCAGGCGACCATTATGTCAACGGTTATCAGGAGGCCGTAAGGATCGAACCGGACTTCGTGTTTCCACTCCTGAAGTCCTCCGATCTGGGCAATAGCCGGCTGGTCCCACGCAAGGCGGTAATCGTGCCCCAAATTGCAACGGGGCAGGACACGGATGCGATCAGGTTGTCCGCGCCAAAGACCTGGGAATACCTCATGCGTCATTCTGACAAACTCGATGGCCGGAGGAGCTCCATTTATCTGAATCGCCCCCGGTTCAGCATCTTCGGCGTCGGCCCGTATTCGTTCGCACCTTGGAAAGTCGCGATTTCCGGATTATACAATAACTTTCGTTTTGTGGTGGTTTCGCCTCATTCCGGACGCCCGGTGGTCCTTGATGACACCTGCTATTCCATAGCCTGCAAATCCAAGAAGGAGGCGAGCCTCGTTGCGGAAGCGCTGAATACGGATGAATGTCAGAGGTTCATCAAAGCGCTTGTGTTTCCTGATTCAAAACGCCCGATTACCGTGGACGTACTGCGGAGGATATCGCTTGTGGCACTTGCAAGGAGACTCGGCCGACTGGCTGAATTTGAACCATACATCAAGGACAGTGGAAACGCACTCGGTGCTCGGGAAACCCAGATGCAACTCGTGATGGAGGAACCCGCCAAATACTCCGCCAAACGCTCAGGCAAAGGCATCACCACTCGCAAGCAGGAGCAAATTGAACCTATATGAACCCCTCAAGCATCGAACTGGAAAACGAATTGTTGAAATCGTCGTGGGATTGTTTTCCCGCCGGGCATCTGGCGATCTATCTGGGCATCGCGGAGCAGGACCAGCGGATCAACACGCACAGTTATCTGTTTGTCCATGACATGCTCGGCCATCTGTCGCCAGCCGGCACCTTCATCGCCAGACCCGGCACTGCGTGCCGGGCTTTTATGAGCCGTCCCGTCGGGACGAATGCCGCGAAAGGTCGCTCTGGATCACGCCGTATCCCGCAATCTCATGAAACGCGATCCCTTGATCCATCGGAAGTGCATGCTCCACGCGCTAGCCATGTTCCTGTTTGCCGGTTACACCATGGCGGCAGAGCAGCCCGCAGCGGCCGCACCCGGCAAGATCCCTGCGGTCCCGCCTTCACAGAAGACGACCGTATTGGTGCCGTTGCCGCAGGATCCTGCGTGGCAGGACATGGCGTTTCTGGCGGCGGTGCCGGCGGCAACCGTGGCCAACGGCGGCGCGCCCTCGCTCATCGCGCTTGACGCGGCGGGTGAGATCACCCCCGAGATCCGCGACTACACCACGCGCTATCAACCCGAGCGGGTGATTCTGCTAGGCGGGGCCGGCGGCCCCCCGGAGGTGGCGGGGCGGACCTGCAAACGGATCGAAGCCGCAACGGCGGACGAGGCGGCGCGCAAGTTATGTCAAATGTTCTGGCCAAGCTGCGGGGTGGCGGTGATCTGTCCGGAGTTCGATTACGAGGCCGGGGTGGTGGCGGCGGCGTTGGCCGCGCGGCTGCGCGCGCCGTTGCTGTTTGCCGGGCCGAACCAGGTATCGGATGCCACCACCCGCGAACTCCAGCGCCTCGCGGCGCGGGAATTGCTGGTCGTCGGTGACTGCGCCAAACAAGTGCGGGCCATGAAGCCGGCACCCAAACAAATCACCGAACTCCGCGGCGCGAAGGACGTCATGGGCTGGGTGAAGGAACGGCATCTCGCGGTCAACTACCTCACCGCGCTCAACCCGTCGGATAGATATCACACGGTGATCCGCAAACTCTCGCTCGCCGGCGTACTGTTGGCTGCAGGCCGCGACGGTTTGGTCGCGCCGCTCGCATTCGAGCCCCAATGGAAGATTCCATTCAGTGGCGTTGAAATGAAAGGTGACCTGCCCGCCGGTTTGCCGAAATCGGAAGCCCCGCCCAAAGCGGGGAAAATCACCATGGACGGAGTCACCAAGGACTTTCTGCTCACCGGCAAACCCAATGATCGCAATCCGCATGTCTATTTCGACCTCAATGGCGACGGCACCTATCAGGGGGAAAACGAAGGTCCCTTCGCCACCGGCGACACGGTGGAGTTCGCCGGCAAGCGTTATGCGATCACCCTCGGAACCAAGAACGGTCCCGGCACGGCGGATGTCAGACTGACATGGCCGCGCACTGCGGATCTAACCACCGTGCTGAGCGGCTACTACGCCACACTTGGCACCGCACCCGAATACCTCTGCCTCTGCGGTTTTCCCGATGCCATCCCCCAGGAGATACGCGGCGATTTCGGCATCGTCCCCGAGGTCGCCAGCGACCTGCCCTACGCGAACGCCGACGATGACCCGTTCGCCGAGATCTGCGTGGCACGGGTGATTGCGGAAAACGTTTCCTTCGCGACCCTGCATGCCAGCCGCGCACTCACCTATGCCGCGCTTCTAACACCCGAGTGGCAGGACCGCGCGTGCCTCGCCCAATGGGAGAACACTTATGGCAAACTTTTCGAAAACGCGGGATTCGACGCCTCCTACCGGCTCAGCACCGAGGATCTGCCATGGGCCGAGCCACCGTCCGCCGGCAAGAAGGGCAAGCGGGCGTTGACTTTCAGTCAGGACTCACCGCTGGCAAAGTGCGCGATCATCTCCCACATGAATCACTCGTGGTGGCATAAACTTGGCGGCACTTTCGGTTGGGATGCCGACGTATTGCTGGCACCCGTCGTGGTCGAGTCCGCCGGTTGCCTGACTGCGGCGCTGGATCGCGAGTCCGACTTCCACTCGGTGATTGCCCGCTTGTTGCGCAAGGGCGCGGTGGCGTTTGTCGGCAATGCGCGGGAAGGCTGCGCCCCACAGGAATTGCAGCGCCAGGAGTTCTGGACCGGAGTACTCGCCGGTCAAACCATCGGCCAAGCCCATCGGCACTCGATCAACAGCGCCATCGCCACGATTCTCGACAAGGGCAAGGGTCATGCGATGGACTATGACTATCAGGTTCACATCCGCACTCTTTTCGGCGATCCGGCATTCCGCATGCGCGTGCCCTGTCCGCTCCGCTCGGCCCCGGCGCATACCACCGTGGCTGGCGACCGGATCACGGTCCATGCACCCGCCGCCTGGTGGCCGGTGAAAATGCTCATCCCGGCGGACTGGAAACAATGGACCGGCAAGGATCTTTATGTGCTGCGCGGCGCCGGCACCTACGCGCTGCGCCAATGGTGCGGCGCCCAATATGACCGCGAGGAAACCTGCGTCACCGCCGAATTCACCACCCGCCGCGTGATCGCCCGCATCGATCAGGTGCAGAAACCGCCCGCCCCGCTCGGCATCATGGGAACCTGGCATGCGGACCGCAACGCCGACGGCTCCACCACCTATCGATGGGTGGTGCGTCTGGCCGATTTCGACCAGATCAAGGGCGTCATCGTCAATGCGGTGGATCAGCTTGACTATCAGGTCGTCTGGCAATGAGATGGCCGCGAGCCATGACACCCAAAGAACGCATCCAAGCCATCCTTGACAGGAAACCCGCCGACCGCACGCCGGTGGACCTGTGGGTCACCCCCGAAGTGCTCGAATCCCTGCGCGTCCACACCGGTAAAACCGATGAGTTGGAGGTGTTCCAAGCTCTCGGCCTCGACAAGATCGTGTGGGTGTTTCCTGGCTACGGCAGCGGCAGGTTCGACCCCAACGAGGGCGACGGCCAAACGATGTGGGGCGTGCCCACCCGCATGATACGGGCCGGCCTCGCTACCTATCAGGAGTTCGGCACCCCGCCGCTCGGCGGGTTCGACGACATCGCCCAACTCGACGATTACCCGCTGTGGCCGGATCCGGCGAACTTCGATTACGCCGGATCAAAAATCTGGGCCGGCCAGGCCCGCGCCCATGACTTCGCCACCATCGGTCCGTGGATCTCCCATTTCGAGGTCTATTGCCAGATGCGCGGCTTGGAAAACGCCCTGATGGATGTCGCCGCCGAACCGGAGTTCCTCGAAGCCACCCTCGACCGCATCGACGCCATCCAGACCGCCATGCTCGAACGCTTTCTAACAGAGTTGGGAGACCTGATCGACATCGTGTTCATCAGTGACGACATGGGCACTCAGGAAAGCCTGTTGATTTCGCCCGCCGCATGGGACCGTCACTTCCGCGACCGCCTGAAGAACTGGTGCGACATCATTCACCGCCACGGCCGCAAGGTTTTGTTCCACACCGATGGCGCGGCGCGGCCGTTGTTGGCCCAAATCATCCGCTGCGGCGTGGATATCCTCAACCCGATCCAACATATCTGTCCCGGCATGGAACGCGACGCGCTGCAGCGCGATTTCGGCGACCAGGTGATCTTCCACGGCGGCGTGGACAACCAAAACGTATTGCCCTTCGGCTCGCCTGAGGACGTGCGGCGCGAAACCCGCACCTGCATCGACACCCTGGGACATGACGGCCGCTATATCTGCTGCACCTGCCACAACGCCCAGGCCGGCACCCCCGTGGCCAACATCCTCGCCATGATCGCCGAGGCGCAGGACCGGTGATCCTAACAAGTTAGATCGTCATCGCGTGAAAGCCGCCATCGACGATCATTTCGATGCCGGTGATGAAGGAGCCGGCCTTGTTGGATGCGAGGAGGAGGGTTGCGCCGATAAGTTCGTCGGCATTGCCGAAGCGGGAGGCGGGGGTTTGGCGGAGGATGTCGAGCACGCGGGATTCATCGAGGATCTTGCGGTTTTGTTCGGCGGGGAAGAAACCGGGGACCAGGGTATTGACGCGGATGTCCTTGTCGGCCCATTCGCGGGCAAGATTGCGGGTGAGGTTGTGGACGGCGGCTTTGGAGAGCGAGTAAGTGAAGATGCGGGACAGCGGGTTGAGGCCCGAGATGGATCCGAGGTTGATGATGGAGGCAGGTTGGGATTCCTCGACAAAATAACTGCCGAACACCTGGCAGGCGCGGAACACCGCAGCCAGGTTGGTATCGAGGATGCGCTGGAACTCATCCTCCGGAATGTCGAGAAAGGGCGTCGGTGAGTTGGTGCCCGCGCCGTTGATCAGGATGTCCACCTTGCCGGAGCGGTCGAGCACCGTGTCCAACAGGTGATGCAACGACTCGCGGGCGGTCACGTCCACGGGCACGAAGTAACCCTTGCCACCGTAAGACGCGATTTCCGCCAAGCGTTTTTCGGCCTTTTCCGGGATGCGCCCGCCGAGCACGACTTCCGCGCCAGCGCGGGCAAGGCCGACAGCCATGGTGCCGCAAAGTTCACCGGTTCCGCCAATCACCACCGCGGTTTTTCCCGAGAGGTCGAAAAGGTCTTTGAGGTAGGATGCGGTTTGCATGGGCGCAGTATGGGGCGGAACGTGACCATCTGCCAAGCGTGGAATTGCGGCAGGTCAAATCGCGTGACAATTCCGTCACACATTCCTTCACACGTCGGTCAGTTGCTGGTCGTAGAACGTCAGGTAATCGTCCGGGGTTTTTCCCTCGCGCCAGTCCATGGCGCTTTTCGGGTGGCGGTTCATCTGGCCGGTGATGTTGTACGGGATGGACGGCCCCCAGTCGAACTGCTGGCGCATCGGCAGAATCGTGTTCTGGATGCACTCGATGACCGGGCGCAGTTTGAACTTCGGGTTGCGCAGGAACCCGAGCAGGATTTCCATCGGGCAATTACCCGCGCCGCGGCCCAGGCCCATGAGCGTGGCATCGACGCGGTTGGCACCGAGGATGATCGCTTCCACGGTATTGGCGAAGGCGAGCTGCAGGTTGTTGTGGGCATGCATGCCGATGTGTTTGCCGGTCCCCTCCACCGCCTTGGAATACTTGCGCACCAAGTGGTCGATCTGCTCGCGGAACAGATTGCCATAGCTGTCCACCACCACGATGGTCCCGGCCGAGGATTTGGCGCCGATTTCAAGCGCCTGGTCGATATCGGCGTCGGCCACCACTGAAATGGCCATGATGTTGAGGGTGGTCTCGTAGCCGAGCGTCGTGCAATGTTCGATCATCTCGACCGCATCGGAAATCTGATGCACGTAACAGGCCACCCGGATCACGTCGAGCACGCTGTCCTTGGCGGCGATGATCTGGTGTTTCCAATCGCTCTTGCCTCCCGCATCGGCCATCGCCGCAAGTTTCAACCCGGTCGCCTCGAACGTGTGGTCACCAACCACCCGCCGCATGTCCTCCTCCTCGCAATGCCTCCACGGCCCGTATTTCGCCTTGGGAAACTGCACCGGCGAGTTCTTGTAGCCGATTTCCATGTAGTCAACGCCAGCCGCCACACTGGTTTGATAGACCGCCCGTACCTGGGCGTCGGAAAACTGGGAATTGTTGATGAGACCGCCGTCACGAATCGTGCAATCCAGCACTTTCAGTTCCGGCCGATAGGTGATCCAGGGCGCTTTGTTGGTCATGGGGCGGGCATGATAATGACAAATTGCGCCACCTGGCAAGCCTGCAATCCAGCTCCCCTCACGCCAGGTGCCGGACAAAAATCATAAAAAAGCCAGATGCTTGCCTGTTTTTCAGCCTCGACAGGGTCTATGGAATCGCTTCCTGCCGGACGCGGCTGCGGTAGAACAACGCGAAAATCGCGAAACAGCAGGCGATGATGACCGCCAGGATGAACCAGAACACCGCCCAGCCATGGCCGCCAGCGGTGACGCAATGGTTGCGCAACCAGCCGCAGAAGAGCGCTCCCAACAAGGGACCCACACCGCCGGACACCATGGCTAACAGCCCCTGCGCCTGCCCTTTCATGCCGGGATCCACCCGCCGGTCGAGAAATACCTGCGCCGTGACAAAATAGAAGGTATAACAAATCCCGTGGAGCGCGATGCCGGCGATGTGCCATTGGATCAAGCCGGTCACGCCGGCATGCGCGCTCATGGCGAAACGCAGGACGGAAAGTCCCAGCGCCCACAGCAGCACCGTCTTGACGCGATAACGTGTCATCACCGAGCCTAACAAAAACATGCTGATCACTTCCAGCACCTGGGCGGTGGTCATCGTGCCCGTGGGATGGGAGTCGCCCAGCACCTTGAGAAACTCGGGGCCATACATGTAGAATGCCGAAAGCGGGATGGAGAACAACGCTGTCACCACGAAGAACACCGCCTGATCGCGGTGCTTCAGCAACTTGAACGCGTCCAACCCGAGCCTGCTTTTCAGCGAAGCACACACCCCGAGCGGCGGCGTGTGCGGCAACAGGAACGCCAGCAACCCCGCCAGCACCTTGGCCACCACCGAGGCATACCCCGCCAACGGGCTGGTATCCGCGCACAATACATAACTCGTCACCAACCCGCCGGCCACCCAGCCGAGCGTCGCCCCCACCCGCACCAGCGGAAACTGGCGTTCGCCGTGCGGCAGAAACGTGAGCGCGATGGTGGCCAACAATCCCCACGCCGGTCCCGAAACCAGCGAATAAAGCCCTAACAAACCGACGAACCATGCCGGATGCCAGCCGGCGTCAAGGGTGCCGAAGGCGGCCGCCAGCACGACCGCGCTGGCCAGCGAACTCCACGCAAACAAACGGTCGGCGGGCACCCGGTGGTCGGCCAGCGCACCGCCGATGAGCGGTGAAACCAACGCGCAAACCGGCTGCACGACGAACACGGCGGCCACCCAAGCGCCCAAGCCCCGCGCCCGCAGGATATTGGTCAGCGCAGGCAGCCAGAACCCCGGTGTCATCCCGTGGAAAAAGAACACCGCCCACATGATGGGAAAAACCACCCTTGGATCGGTCCGCATGTAATGAGTGCCTCGCACCCGGCGGGTCTAGCCCAGCATCGCCGCCAGGGAAAGACGGATCACACGCATGTCGGGAAAACCTTGCCATCCGGGGACCGCTTGATCAGTCTGTCGGCATGACTGCGAAAGTCTCCGAGCGGTATTCCCCCGTTTCAGCCGGATTCGAGGCCGGATTTCCGGGTTCGAGGATTCTGGATCTGCCGAGCAGCGAACGACCGCGGGAAAAACTCGCCCAACTGGGCCCCGGTGCCCTCAATAACGCCGAACTGATGGCCCTGTTCATTTCCACCGGCACCAAAAAACGCAGCGCCATCGACATCGGCCGTGATTTGTTAGGGAAATACGGATCGATGGGTGCCCTGGGCAGCCTGCCGGTTTCCGAGTTGGCCAAGGAATACGGCCTTGGCTTGGCCAAGGCCTCGAAACTGGCGGCCGCCTTCGAACTCGGATCGCGGGTCGCCCGCGAACAATTGCGCGAAACGCCGCTCGACAGCCCGGAGCGCATCCATGAGTTCTTCGCGCCGCAACTGCGGCATCTCGCTCAGGAGCAGGTCGTTGTGGCAGTGGTGGATACCCGGCTGCGGCACCTCGGAACCACGGTGGTTTCGGTGGGCACCGTGGGCGAATCCACCGCCCACCCGCGCGAAATTCTCCGCCCGGTCATCACCCGCGGCGCACATGGGTTCGTCCTGATCCACAACCATCCGTCCGGTGACCCGAGTCCCAGCCGCGCCGACGAATTGGTAACCCGCCGCCTGGTGGAAGCGGCCTCATTGATGCAGGTGCGCTTCCTTGACCACGTCATCATCGGCAAAGCCGCTCCGGGGAGAACCCCCTACTATTCGTTCCGCGAAGCGGGTTTGGTGCCGTGACTGCTGGAATCCTTCAAAGAGCATGCAGGTCGTTGTTAGACCGAGTTAACTCAAGGCGGGGCTAGAGGCTAGGGGCTAGAGGCTACCTGCCAACTCACCTGCCACCGCCCCGGTGACCATCGAGGCGTTCGGCAAAGCCGCTCTCGATGGTGATCTCGCCACGGTCAAACAGGCGCTCGCCAGAACCGGTGCCGCCAACCAGGGTCACACCGCATTGGCTGACCTCCTCGCCAAAGCCAGGTGAGGATCGTGGATGCCCTCTGACGGACCGCGAGTCTCCAGACTCGCCAGCCCATGATCAGTGAAAGCGTGGAGCTTGTAGCGCTCTCCTTTCGCGCTTCATGGGCCTGCGAGTCTGGAGACTCGCGGTCCATCTGAGGCCCCGCTTTTCGCTCCTGAAAAATTTACCGATTTTTTGCTAAGAATCCCCCGTAGTTTGTGTCTTGATAGGTGAACAGAGCATGATCCAGCGCGCGCAGAATCATGGAAACAATGACCGCCAGCGCCCAACCGAGGGCTGAAACCGGACGCCGACCGGTGATCCCGTTCCGCACTCCTGATGCGGAGGACAAACCGTCCTTCCGCCAGGTGTTCGATGCGGAGGAGTCACCCTTGCTCCGCTACGCCTTCGGCTTGGTCGGCCAGCGGGAAACCGCGCAAGATCTCGTCCAGGAGGCGTTCCTCAAACTCCACGCCCACTGGCAGGAAGTCGCCAATCCCCGCGCCTGGCTCTTCCGCTCCATCCGCAACCTCGCCCTCAACCACCTCCGTGACCACCGCCGCGAAACATCCATCGACTCGAACCACGAATACCAATCCGACACCCCGGATCCCAAAGAAACACTCGGCCGACTCGAAACCCTCGGCACCCTCCAACTCCTCGTTTCCGAACTCGACCCATCCGACCGCACCCTCATCGCCCTCAAATACCACGACAACCTCAAATACGACCAAATCAGCCAACGCACCGGCCTCACCGTCGGCAACGTCGGCTACAAACTCCACCATGCCCTCAAGAACCTCGCCGACTCGCTCCGACGCCTCGGCATTGAATCAGCCGAAGGGTGAAGAAGTCATGAGTCATGAGTCATGAGTCATGAGTCATGAGTGAAGAACCGAGCGAAGCACATGACCCATGACCCATGACCCATGACCCATGACCCATGACCCTCGCAATAACCCATATCACATCTAACTCCCACCCGCACCATGCACGACGACACCCCACTCACCTCCATCGGCGACGAACCGGTTGAAGCCCGGATCGTGGCTTGGGTGTTGGGCGAGGCCTCCGGCTTCGAGGCGGCGGAGTTGGAACGTCTCTGCGAGGAACGCCCTGAACTGCTGGTCTTCCGCCGCCGCATGCTCGCCCTGCACAATTTGCTCACCGAGGCCGAAGCCGCCCAGCCTGACGAGGCATGGAAACTTCCCCCTGAAAAACGCCAGGCGCTCGACGAAATTTTCGGTGCCAACACACCGGTGCCCGAGGACCCGCGGAAGGAAAAACGCATCCGCCGCAGCGGTTACCGCGCGTTTTTCGCCATCGCCGCGTGTCTGGTGCTCACTTGCGTCGTGATGGCCATCATGGGAACCGCCTCGAAGTCGATTGAAAGCGCAAAAAAGACCGTGGCGGTGCAAGGAGGGAGCGACCTCACGCTCGACGTCGGACCGCGTGACTCGGAAAATTATTTGCGCCAACTCAACCAGGCCGTCTGCGATCAGGAAGACAAGGTCGAGGATCGCAGGAAGGTGCTCAAGACCATCGCGAAAACCAAATCGATCCTGGGCAGCGATGGGTCTAACAGCGAAGACGCCATCAAGCGCGACCTCGGTGCCCATGTTGTGGGATATACCAACTCCGATTTGGAAAACGACGAAGCGCTGCTCCAACAATTGAGAATCAAACAGCTCGGCGAGCAGATCGCCAGCAAGACGTCACCCGGCGAAACGCGAGGTTTCGGCATGAGTCCGCTGGCAGAAGGGCCGTTAGGTGGCTTGAAGGCCGATCTCACAAAATCAGAGTCTCTCGACAAAAAAGTCGTATTGCCTAACTCGTCAAAAGCGAAGCAACGCGACCCTGGACACGAATCCGCCGAAGTCGCTCAAATGCAAACGGAAAGCCGCGACCCTGAACTCGCCGCCGCCCGTGTGGCCCTGAAGACCAAGTTGCCGCCGGAAATGATCGAGGGCACGCCCATGCCGATCGTTTTGCCGAACATTCCAACCGAACCCGTGCCGCAGGACACGGCTCGAGCGGTCGGCGGACAAGGGCAAAATGCGGCCACCTCGGATGTGTATCTCTGGCGGGACAAGGTGGCTAACAAAAACAAGGCCCTGACAAAATCCGGCACCGGCAAACTCGGGATCACCGGTAGCAACACGTACGCCGACGGGACCACCGTCAATGGCGGCACTGTGACTGACGGCGTGAAGTTGGGGGACCGCTTCGCCCGCAATGACGAGGCCGAACCACAGGAGCTGAGGATGAAACGCGACGTGGCAGGGCCCGCTCCTGCTAACAGCCCCGCCGTGCCGGCCACGACCCCCGCCGTTACTAACGGAAAGATGGCAAAGGATCTTATCGCCAAACATGAGGAATCCGGCCTCAGGGATTTGGAGGAGAAATTGGATTCTCCCGCTCCCGCCGCATCTCCGGCCGCACCGCCGACATTGCCGGCAACACTGCTGCCCAAGGCACGTGTCGTTCCCGCTCCCGAGCCATCCGCCGCCCCGCAACCCGCGGCGGCCCCATCACCGCCACCGGCGGAGTTCGCCGGGACGGGTCAATACAAAGACGATTGGGCAGATGCCGCAAACAACCGCAAACTGACTCCTCCCGCTTCTGACAAACCGGCATCCGGTCGTCGTCGCGGAGCGGGTGACTTTGTGAGTCCCGTGGATGGTAGTGTGGGCATTGGTGGCGGCACCCTCACCACGGATACCGATGGAGATGGCATCGTGGTTACCGATGGCCTGCGCAGCGGTGATGTGGCAATCAACCGCAACAGCATCGATGCCATTCTCAACAATCCCAACCGCGTGGCCGACAGCAAGGATTCTCTAGCAGACAAGGAGAAGCCGGCTGCGGAAAAGGCACCCGTGTTTGGTGAACTCCCGTCCGTCGGAAGGCTCTTTGCGGATAAAGACCGTGAACGCAAACTCGCGGACCGCAGCGGCAGACAAGACGGTCGGGAACAAGGTCAAACCACCGTAAACAGCGGCATAGCCAGCATCACCGGACTCCCGAGCCGGAATTTGGAAAAAGCCATCGCTGCCAAACAAGTCGAAGCCAGCAAGTCCGTCACGTCTGACCGGTCTGACAAGTCTGACACGTCCTCCTTGACCGGCAAGGCCGGGCAGGCCCGCGCCCATGCGGACGCCGCATGGGATCTGCCCGACCTGATGCATGATGCGGGCAACGACAGCGGCAGGAAACCCAATCTTGAAGCGCACACCGGATACTTAAGTTCCAACCTCACCGCAGGCGCAAAACGCGCGGATTCCCTTGGAATGAATTACTATTTAAACGACGATAGCACCAGGATCACCCCACCGACCGGGTTCACAGGTTTTACCAATTATGGAGCCCCCATCCAAGAGGGTGAGAAAACCGCCGCACCCGATGGCAAGACCGGTGGCACCAGTCACAGCGGACTAGCCACACGCGAAATCATCCGCCGCCAAAGTGCCGCCAGCGATGGCGACAAGTTGCTCCTGGAAGGGCGCGACGCCTATGCCAAGGGGGATTACCAGCAGGCACTGGAAAAATACAATCAGGCGATCGCCAAGGTGCCCAATGCCCCGATGTTTGCCGATCGCCTTCAAAGCTACAGCGACCATCAAAACGATGCCAGCGTCGCGGTCGCCATCCAGGACCGCAAGGTCGGCAAATATTCCGAAGCCCACAAATTGCTCGAAGGCGTGCTCGCTAAAGACCCTGACAACGCCATGGCCAAACGCGAACTGGAATACCTCGACGATCCGATCCGCACCAATCCCGCCCTGACCAATGGTGACACCCAAAACGTGGACAAGGTCCGCCGCGGCCTCTACACCGCCGAAGGTAACTACAACCTCGGCAAATACGACGTTGCCAAACGCGAGTACGAAAACGTGCTGCGAACCGATCCCTACAACACCGCCGCCCGCCGTGGCATGGAAAAACTGGCCAAAGCCAAGACCGACTACTACCGCGCCGCCTACGACCAGACCCGCGCCGAACTCCTCTCCCAAGTGGATGCCGCCTGGGAACTGCCGGTGCCGGATGAAAAAACCAAGGAAAAGGACGCGAAGGGCGAACAGGAAACGTCTAACAGGAATGGGAAACCCGTCGCGGAGACCAAGAAAATCCCCGCACCGAGGGGCAATATTGTCGATAGGACGGAACTGCCCGCCGATGCCGAAGCCCTCCAAAAAGCCATCAAGGAACAGGAGGATAAAGTCGAGGACCGCCGCAAGGTTTTGGCGACCATCGTCCGCACCAAGGGGATCATCTACAAGGGAACCGATTCGTCTTACGGCCGCGACGGTTCGGTTAATGGCAGGGGCATCCTGAAGAGTGTTGTGGATGCTACTAATTTGCAGGATGATGACATCAATCACGTGATTTCGAAAATTCGGGAAGCAAAGAGCAACCTGGAGGAATTTAAAGCTAGTGGACTTGACGACGCCCATCCCTCCGTGCGCGAGGCAAACGAGCAGATCGCCAACTTGAAACGCCAACTCGATGATGGCATGGCTCGTAACGACGCCATCAAACGCGGCCTCGATGCCCAGGATTATGTGGATGCCAAACGCGATTTCGAGAATGACCAGAAAGCTCTCCAACAAATGAAGGCGAAACTGGCGGAAGGGACCGACGCGCCGCTGCCTGTCGAGGAAAAACCGAAGCCCGATCTCACCAAACTGATAGAGGAAGTGGCCGCTGCCGAGGAACCGTACTCGACGTTCTCACTGAACATCAGCGACGCCTCGTTCAAGGTCGCGCAGGCCGCGCTGGCCAGGGGCGAACGCCCGGACCCGGCGGGCATCAAGGAGGAGCAGTTCTACAATGCCGTGGACTATGGCGATCCGTCGCCCACTGCGGGCGAACCGGTGGCCGTTGCCATCGAACAGGCGGCGCATCCGTTCATTCCAGGCCGCAATCTGGTGCGGGTCGCGCTCAAGACCGCCGCCGCCGGCCGCGCCGCCTCACAACCGCTGCGGGTCACTTAGA
>Ga0118677_10010367_pt1 | contig 14270 bp, 12 predicted proteins | sample AliMusrvi5mmetaG_FD_86154 | JGI IMG/M metagenome (GOLD analysis project Ga0118677, IMG submission 86154) | reverse complement strand
CCTCAAAGAATCTCGGGACGTGATCGAGAAACTAGATAATTGCTATTTTCAGTGCCTGAGCCGGCTCCAGCTTTTTAAAGAAGGGGGCGACTCCTCTTTCGATCTCGGTATTCTCCCGGACACCTTGGGGAAAATGGAAAAATACTTAGGCGAAGATCTGAATGTTGCGGCAGCCCTGGCCAGTCTCCAAGAGGTCATTACGGTCATTAACGCACATCTTGCTAAGATCTCGGAGACAGGCCTTGCGGCCTGTGTCGAATTCTTCGGGAAAGTGGACCGGCTTTTGGGTCTCGATATTGCATCAGTCGAAGCGATTCCGGCGAATGTTAAAACGGCTCTGGAACAATATGCCGAGGCCCGGAAGGCGCGCGACTTTGCCACCTCCGACCTGATGCGGCAGAAGATTGTGGTGCTGGGTTGGCTCGTCAAAGACGGCCGGCCGGGAGAACCCTCTACCGTCAAGAAAGTCCGAAGAGTCTGGGATATCAAGAAATGAGCAAAAAAGGTTATTTCATCACATTTGAAGGTGCGGAGGGGAGTGGGAAGAGCACCCATATCCGCTGGCTCTCCGTGCGTCTGCAGGCGTGCGGCGTGCCAATCCTGCTGACGCGCGAACCGGGCGGAACGCCGACCGGCGAGGCGATCCGCCGCCTGCTGCAGCACGACAGTTCCGATGCCGAGATGTCGCACCGCACGGAAGTGCTGCTCTTCTGCGCCAGCCGCGCGCAGATCGTGGAGCAGGTGATCCGGCCGGCGCTGGAGCAGGGGACCTGGGTGCTGTGCGACCGCTTCACCGATTCCACCCTGGCCTACCAGGGATACGGGCGCGGGTTTGACGTGGACGAACTGCGGACCATGAACCGGTTCGCGACCGGCGGACTGGCTCCGGATCTGACGCTGCTGCTGGACATTCCGGTGGACGAGAGTTTTCGGCGTATTATGGCGCGTCGGTCGGAGATCGACCGGATCGAGCGGGCTGAGCGCGCGTTCCACGAGCGTCTGCGCGAGGGCTATCTGAAACTGGCCGCCATGGAGCTAGCGCGGTTTCGCACGATTGGCAGCGCCCGCGCCGCTGAGGAGACTCAGGCAGACATCTGGCGGGCGGTGGCGGAGCGGTTTGGACTGGAAAAGTAGCTCGATTTCGCTAGCTTACCACGAGATTCTGATTCCTGAACCTAGGTTTGCTGGAACCACATGCAACTCGACACGGCTTTCGATCTGTTCCGTCACGCGCACCGGCAAGGGCGGTTGGCGCACGCCTACCTGATTTCTGGGCCCGTGCGCGGCGCGGTTGGCGAGCTGGCGATCCGCGTGCTGCAACTGCTCTTCTGCCGGGCCGCTAAAGCCCCCTGCGGAATGTGCGACATCTGCCGTCAGGTCCGGGAACGGACCTGGGCAGATGCCTTCTGGCTGAAGCCGGAGCTCAAATCGCGCCGTATCGGCACAGAGGCAATGCGCGAGAAACTGCTGGCTGAGATCGCGCAGACCTCGCTGGCCGGTGGCTGGAAGGCCGGGATCGTAGTCGGAGCCGATCGCATGGGAGTCGAAGCGGCCAACGTTTTTTTGAAGACACTGGAGGAGCCGCCGCCGCAGACGCTTTTCCTGCTGCTGACCGACGCGCCGCAACTGCTGCTCCCCACGATAGTCTCCCGCTGCCAGCGACTGGAGATTGACGAGCCGCTCACGCTGGAGGAACCGTGGCGCGCTCGTCTGCTGGACGTCCTGACACCTGCCACGCCCCCCGGTCCTCTGCCGGCCATGGTGACTGCCGCGCGACTGGTGGACGTGCTTGCCAACATGAAGGACGCCGCAGAGGCAGAGGTGAAACAGGAGATCAAGGCGGAGTCCGGCTTGCTGGACGAGGATTCGGACATCATTGACGCCCGGATCAGCGCGCGCTACCGCGAACTGCGCACCGACCTGCTGCGCGGCCTGCTGGCTTGGTATCGCGACCTGCTGCTGTTGCGCGCGGGCTGCGCGCCGGAGCAGGCGCGGCATCGTGAACAACTTCCGCTGTTACGGGAGCGCGCCGCGCGACTGACCTTGGCGCAAGCCATGGCCAATGTCGACGGCGTGGAGGATCTGAGCCGGCAACTGGAACGCAGCCTCCCTGAGGAGGCCGTTCTCGCATACTGGTTGGACCGACTGGTCAGCGGAGTGCCGGCGCCTACCGCGCGCGCGACCGGATGAACGACATGCCGACATGCGCCAGAGTTTCACTCCCGCTGCGCGGCTGCGCGACCTTCGTGGTTGTGGACGGCGTGGTGGCGTTATCGCACGGCGATTTTTGCGTGGTTGAAACGGAATATGGCCTGGACGCAGGAAAATATCTCGCGCCGGCCGAGCAGCCATCGGCCGCAGCGGGAGCGCCAGAGAAGCGGCTGCCGCGGTTGCTGCGGCGCGCCACAGAGTCGGACCTAGCTCACATGCGCGAGAACGCCGGTACAGCAGGCAAGGCCCTGCGTCGATTCGTGGATCTGAACGCAGAGGATGGTGTACACCTCAAGCCCTTGGATTGCCAGTACTCGCTGGGGCGCGAGCGCATGTTGATCGTGTTTGGGTCGCCGGAGTTCGTGGACTGCCGCCGGGTGGTTGGCCGGATGCAGCGAGAGCTGAGCACGCGCATTGAAGTGCGGCACGCCGGCATGCGCGACGAAGCGGCCGTGGCCGGCGGCATCGGTTCCTGCGGGCGATCGCTCTGCTGCGCGACATGGATGCGCCAGTTTCAGCCCGTCAATGTCCAGATGGCCAAGACGCAGGAGTTGCCGGCGAACCCGGCGGTCCTGAACGGCTGTTGCGCGCGGTTGAAATGCTGCCTGCGGTACGAGTACGATGTCTACCGCGACGCCGCACGCGGGCTTCCGGGAAACGGGGCTGCGGTGCGATGGGCGGACGACGAGGGTGTGGTGGTTGGGCGCGATGTGCTGACGCGCAAGCTGCTGGTGCGGACGCGCGATTTCGGGCTGCGACATGTGAGCGCGGGCGAGGTGACCGTGACGGACCGGCCGTGCGCGCCGGCGCCGAAAGAGGAGACGCATGAAAATCCGGATGGTGAATGGACCGAATCTGGCGCTGCTCGGGAATCGTGAGCCCGGAATCTACGGCCGGGAAACGCTCGAGGAGATTGTCGCGGCTGTACGCCGGCGAGGAGAATCGCTGGGTGCGACGGTGGAGGCATTCCAGAGCGACATCGAGGGTGAACTGGTCCGCTACATCGGGCAGAGCCGCGGGCAGGCGGATGGATTGCTGGTCAACGCCGGCGCCTACACGCACACGAGCATCGCCATCCGCGACGCCATTTCGGCCAGCGGGCTGCCGTGCGTCGAGGTGCACCTTTCGAACGTGCACGCGCGGGAAGAGTTTCGCCACAACAGTTTTCTGTCGCCGGTTTGCGTCGGCTTGATCCTGGGGTTTGGCGGTTACAGCTATGAGCTCGCGCTGGACGCCGTGGTGTGGCATGTGCGAAAGACAAGGAAGTAAGATGCCGGCTCCCGGAACAGACAAGGAACCACGCATGGAAGACCTTCGCCTCTGGATCGTCGGCTCAATCGGGATCGACACCATCGAGACGCCGGCGGAAAAACGCGCGGAACTGCTGGGCGGTTCGGTGACGTACGCCTGTGCCGCGGCGTCATTCTTCACGCGGACGGGCGCAGTCGGAGTGGTGGGCGACGATTTTCCCGAGGCGTTCCGGGCCCGCTATCGGCAGTTCGGGATCGACCTGGCCGGCCTGCAGACGCGCAAGGGAGGGACGTTTCGCTGGTCCGGCGTGTACGAGGCGGACTTCATCAACCGACGGACGCTGGAGACAAAACTTGGTGTTTTTGCCGATTTTACGCCGCATCTGCCCGATCCGTTCCGTAACTCTCCATTCGTGCTGCTAGGGAACATCAACCCTGGCCTGCAGTTGCACCTGCTGGAACAGGTGCGCGGTCAGCCGTTCGTGGCAGTGGATACAATGGACCTCTGGATCAATATCGCGCGGCCGGATCTGGAACAAGTCATCCGGCGCGTCGACATGGTGACGCTCAATGACACGGAGGCTCGGCTGCTGACCGACCGCCACAATCTGCTGGAATGCGCGAGGGCGGTGTTGGCGATGGGGCCGCGCTACGTGGTGATCAAAAAGGGCGAACATGGCGCCATGCTGTTCTCGGCGCAGGGCGTGGCACTGGTTCCAGCGTACCCGGTGGAGCGGGTGGCGGATCCGACCGGGGCAGGGGACTGTTTTGCCGGCGCGTTCATGGGGTTCCTGGCGCGGACAGGCGCCGCGCGTGTCGATGAGCCGTTGCTGCGGCGCGCGCTGCTGCATGGCAGCGCCGTGGCGTCGTTTGGCGTGGAAGCCTTCAGCACAGAGCGGCTGGAGCAGTTGACCCTGCGCGAAATCGAGGCGCGGGTCCAGGCCCTGCGACGCATGAGCACACCGGGAATCGATGCGGGATGAAGAATGTTTCCCTCCTGATCAAGCCCGCCTCCGCGGACTGTAATCTGCGCTGCGGTTATTGCTTTTACCTGCCCAAGGCTGAACTCTATCCCGGCGCTGTACACCGCATGGACGAGCGTACGCTGGAGCGGCTGGTCGGCAGTTATCTGGCCCTGCCGCAGGAGACGCACACCTTTGGCTGGCAGGGCGGCGAGCCGACCCTGATGGGGTTGCCTTTTTTTCGACGCATGGTGGAACTGCAGACCGCGCTGGGGCAACCGGGCGCGAAAGTGGCCAACGGACTGCAGACGAATGGCACACTGCTGGACGACGAATTTGCGTCTTTTCTGTCGGATTACCGCTTTTTGGTCGGCGTCAGTCTAGACGGTCCTGCCGCGCTGCATGATGCGGGACGATACACGGTCAGCGGGCAGGTGACGCATGCGCGAGTCTTGTCGGGGATCGAATGCCTGCGACGGCGGCGAGTCGAGTTCAACATCCTGACGCTGGTGACGCAAAATAATGCCGCGCGTCCCGCGGAGGTGTACGACTATCTGATAGCAAACGGGTTTTATTATCAGCAATATATCGAGTGCGTGAACTTCGCGGACAGCCCAACCGTGGCGCCCTTTGCCATCGACGGCCCGGAATGGGGTGAATTTCTCTGCGCCATTTTTGATCGCTGGTATCCGCGCGACGTGCAGAAAGTTTCCGTGCGGCTATTCGATGCGATACTGGCGCATCTGGTCGACGGCACTGCGAACACCTGCACGCACAGCGGCAATTGCCAATGCTATTTTCTTGTCGAACACAATGGCGACATCTACCCCTGTGATTTTCATGTGCAGCCGGAATGGCGGCTGGGGAACCTGCATACGGATAGTTGGGCTGCTCTTTGGAACGGTCCGCGCTTTGCGCAGTTTGGCGCCCGGAAAACGCGGGAAGAAGAAACTCGCTGCGGCGGATGCCCATATCTGGCGATCTGCCTAGGGGATTGCCCAAAAAACCGTGGGAGCGACGTTTCCCGGCGCAGCCGGCTGTGCGAGGGTTGGCAGCGGTTTTACCGGCATACGTTGCCGCGATTTCAGGAACTGGCCGGGCAAATCCGCCGTGACCGGGAATTTGTCTGCTGTGAGATGAAACGCCGGCAACGTCTGGCAACGGCAAATATAGTTACGATACCCGGGCGAAATGCCCCCTGTACGTGTGGCAGCGGCCGAAAATTCAAAGCTTGCTGCGGACGCTGGCTGCGGTAGCCGATTTTGTGCGATCTTCAACGCATCCACCAAGCCCTAGTGTAGATTAGTTGTCATAACATATATTATGCGACGTTATAGAAAGCCTTTCTTGGCGGGCTTTGGAAAGGATTTGAACAGATTCTGAACAACCGCCGCTGGTTTAGAAGAAAATATCGCGCTCGCCGGCTGAAATTCGGTCGTAGGCATCCTGGACAGTTGGATAAAGCTTCGGCAACTGCTGGCGGATCTCCTCCAATTCGCGCTGCAGCAGCGGCTCGCAGAGCGTCAGCGACTGCGGGTTGGCAAAGTCATCGAGCCACTCGCGGAAAGTCAGTACCGCGTTGACCTTGCAAAACTTGCCTTCCTTGCCGGTCTTTAAGGCATCCATGATACAGCCGCCGGTCCGGCCGCAGCGGTAGCCGGCCGTGCAGAACGAAGTAATGGTCCCCTGCCTTGCCAGATCGCAAACCAGTTCATCCAGCGACCGGGTGTCGCCTAAAATAAACTGCTGTCCGTCGATTTCCTGCGTTTCAGAGAATCGTGCGTAGGCACCAATGCCGACCCGCGAACCGGCGTCCATCTGCGTGCAGCCACGACGCACCGCCTCGCGCCGCACATCTTCACGCTCACGTGCCGTGATGATCATGCCGCTGTACGGCACCGACAGCCGCAACACGGTAATGGCGTGCAAAAAATCCGCGTCGCTGACCAGCCATGGCGATTTCGTGGCCAATGGCGCAGCGCTGGCCGGTTGCAGCCGCGGGAACGAAATGGTGTGCGGACCGATGCGGAACCGCGCCTCCAGTTCGCGGGCATGATGCACCAAGGCCAACACCTCGAACCGCCAGTCATACAAGCCGAACAGCACACCGATGCCTACATCGTCCACACCCGCCTCCAGTGCACGATGCATGCAGGTCAGGCGCCAGCGGTAGTCGGATTTCGGCGTGTTACCGGGGTGCATCCGGCGGTAACTGTCGTGGTGATAGGTTTCCTGAAAGACCTGGAACGTGCCAATACCCGCCCCTTTCAGCAGCCGCAGGTCCTCGATCGGCATGGGGGCCACGTTCAAGTTGACACGCCGGATTTGCGCCACGCCCCGGCGCGTGCGGACCTGCGTGCCGTAAATTGTCCGCAACGCATCGAGCAAATAATCCGTGGAGCTCTCCGGATGTTCGCCGCAGTCGAGAATCAGCCGCTTGTGTCCAATCCCGCCGGCCAGCACCTCGCACTCGCGGCGGATATCCTCCATCCCGAGGTGCGTGCGGCACTGCTGTTGGTTGTCGGTGCTGAACCCGCAGTACAGGCAGCGGTTGAGGCATGGATTGCTGATATAGAGCGGCGCAAAGGTCACAATGCGGTTGTCGTAGACCTTGTGTTTCACCTGCCAGGCCGCCTCGACCATCTCCGCCTGGAGGCCTGGCGCGGTCACGCGCAGCAGCGTGGCCGTCTCCTCTGGTGTCAGCGTCTCGATAGCCAGCGACTTGGCCAGAATGTCGCGCACGCATTGCGGATCGGGTTCGCCAGTCGTAGCCAGCAGCGCCTGGATGGCGTCGTCGGGAATAAAATCGCGGTCGTTCGCCAGATACTTGTCGATCTGGTCGTGCCGGATGAAGTGCGCGCAATAGTCGCTTTCGTTGTCGAACATGCGTTGGTTGGCGGCAGTCGTTGTCATGGCAGGAAGAAGTCTCAGGGTTTTCGACGGCAAAAATAATCATACCACAGATTTGGCTTGGACCGCATTCCAACCCGTGTGCTAAAGTTCCTCGCACGTGCCCGGCATTTCGCACGCAAAGGAGCCTTTGTCATGAAAATATCAGCCAAGACCCGCGTCGGCATTGTCGGCTGCGGCGTCATTAGCGGCATCTATGTCAAGAACTGCCAGCAGGTTTTCCGCAACCTGGAAGTCATCGCCTGTGCCGACCTGATTCACCCGCGGGCCGAGGCGTGCGCAAAGGAATACGGCGTGCCGCAGGTGTTGTCGATTCAGGAGCTGCTAGCTTCGCCGGACGTGGACATCGTGCTGAACCTCACGCCACCCAAGGCGCATGCCGCGCTGGCGCTGGCCGCGCTGCGCGCCGGCAAGCACATCTACGGCGAGAAACCCCTCGCCACCTGCCTCGAGGACGGCAGCAAGGTGCTGGAGGCTGCCCGTCGCCGCGCGCTGCGCGTCGGCAGCGCGCCGGACACGTTCCTGGGCGCTGGACTGCAGACCTGTCGCAAGCTGATTGACGACGGCTGGATTGGCAAGCCCATCGCCGCCACCGCGTTCATGCTGAACCATGGGCCTGAGAGCTGGCACCCGGACCCTGCTTTCTTTTACCAGTTCGGTGGTGGGCCGATGCTCGACATGGGCCCCTACTACCTCACCGCGTTGGTGAACCTGATCGGTCCGATCCGGCGCGTCACCGGCTCCACGCGTGCATCGTTCCCCACCCGCCTGATCACCAGTGAACCCAGATTTGGGCAGCGGCTCAAGGTCGAAACCCCGACGCACCTGTCCGGCGTGCTCGACTTCGCCAACGGCGCAGTCGGCACCATTGTCACCAGCTTCGACGTGTGGGGGCATCACCTCCCCTGCATCGAGATTCATGGCAGCGAAGGGTCCCTGCAGGTGCCGGACCCCAACACCTTCGGCGGCGAGATCAAGATCCGGCGCGCGGACGCCAAGGAGTGGCAACCGGTGCCGCACACCCACGGCAACGCGGAGAACAACCGCGGGATCGGCCTGGCAGACATGGCCCACGCCATCGCCACACGCCGCCCACACCGCGCCAGCGGCGACCTTGCCTATCATGTTCTCGATGTGATGCTTGCTTTCCAGGACGCCTCTGACACCGGCCACCATGTGGAGATCGAAAGCGCCTGCACACGCCCTGCGCCGCTGCCGCTCGGCCTGCGAACCGGCGAAGTGGGCTGACCGTTCGGAAAAATTTTCCGCCCGGTGTAAGATTCCCCGGCGCAACTGCATATCATTGAGCAGGAGACCTGCTCATGAAAGCTGTTGTGCCCTTTGCCGCGCCGGCCCGGACATTTTCAGTTCCGTATGCCGCACTGTGTCCCTCGGCCCAGCGCGGGGTCTGCGAGCCTGACGGCTGCTACCAGACTGGGTTTCACTGGACTGAACGCCATCTGCAATGCGTCTGGTTCGACGACCGCTTGCGCCCCTCGCGTTTGCTGACGACCGAGGGCGAACAGGTCCACGTTGAATCGCCCGGTCGTTGGAATCTGGAGGCGGGGCCGGATTTTCTCGACGCGGCCTTGCTGATCGGCAGCGAGCGCCGTCGCGTGGTCGGCGACGTTGAAATCCACGTGCGCCCGTTGGATTGGGAACGGCACCGGCACAACCGCGAGGGGCTTTACCGACACGTCGCGCTACATGTGACCTACTTCGCCACGCCGCCCCTGGCGCACCCCATCGCCTGTGGCATTCTGCAACTTCCCCTGACTGACGCCCTGACAGCCATGCCGGCCTTCTGCTTCGATGATATCGACGTCGCCGCGTATCCGCATGCCACACTGCCACTGACACCGCGTCCCTGCGAACTGGCATTGCGCGACACACACGAGCGCTGGCGACCGCTCCTGGCGACGGCCGGCCGGCACCGGATCGAAATCAAGGCGCAGCGCCTGCGCACACGGCTGGCGCGCATACAGGACCGCGAGCAATTGCTGTATGAGGAGGTCATGGCCGCCCTGGGCTACAAGCACAACGCCGCCACATTCCGCCGTTTGGCGCAATTCGTTCCGCTTTGCGCATGGGCGGCAGACACTACACGCGAGCAAAGCTATGCGCGGCTGCTAGGCACCGCCGGATGGTTACCAGACGTGGACTTGGCTGTTGACGAGGAAACATGCCGTTTCGTCCGTTCGCTCTGGGACCATTGGTGGCGTAATCCGACTCCGACGTTCGAGGATGGCCCTCTTGCGCTGATCCGGCACGCCACACGGCCCGCAAACGCGCCAACACGCCGGCTGGCAACCGCCGCTGCTCTTTTTCACGGTGGCCCGCGGCTCGCGGCCGCCCTGCTGGCTGTTCCACGCAACCCGCCAGCACGATGGTTCGCGCACGTCGCCGATCTGCTGAATGTCAGACTCGGCTGGGGATACTGGCAGTGGCATCTGACGATGACCAGCGCGCGGCAGCTATTCCCCACCGCACTGGTCGGCAAGCAACGCATGGCGGCGATCGTCGCCAACGTCGTGCTGCCTTTGCTGGCGACCGAGGGTGATTTTCCGGCGGAATTGGCCCGCAACCTGCCCCCGGAAGATCTTTCGGCGCCGATGCGGGAGGCGGCCAATGTGCTTTTCAGCCGTGACCATAATCCGGCGCTGTATGCTGCGGCCGGGCTGGAGCAGCAGGGGCTTCTGCAGATCCACCATGATTTCTGCCTGAATGCCCGCACCGGCTGTGGCCATTGCGCGTTGGCGGAGGAGTTGGCGCAGCCCTATTGACGCAGGCTTGCCTGCAGGTCAATCAGGATGTAATCTTCCGCTGTTTCGCGGCCCAGTCCGCCTGGCGGGCCATGCCCATCAGAATGTGGACGTCGTCCACCGTAAGCGCGCCACGCGCAAAAATGCGCTGAACTCCCTGCATCATATGATCGGCCTTGTCCTGTTCCATGAACCCGATTTCAAGCAGGAGTTGACGCCACATTTTCATCATTTGGTTGCGGTGGCCAGCGGGCGCCAGGTCCGATTTTTCCTGCGGCGGTTCGTAGCTCCCCAGCGCCAGAAATAGCTCGTAGCAGCAGACCATGACCGCCTGGGCCAGATTAAGGGAGACATAGTCGTTTGCCGTGGGGACCCGCATCAGGTGCGTACAGACACCGATTTCTTCGTTGAACAACCCCTTGTCTTCTCGGCCGAACAACAGTGCCACCTTCCCCTGCCCCGCCAAACAAATCAACTCCGGCGCGCTCTCGTGCGGTGTGCGTACGTGCTGCCGGTAGAGTCCGAGGCGTGCTGTCGTGCCAACCACCGCCACGCAGTCGTCGATCGCCTCTGTCAGGGTGGCCACCTCGCGACGTTTTTTCAGCAGATCATACGCATGACAGGCCAGACGTTCGCCCTCCTCCCATCCGTCAACAATCTGCGGCGCGACCAGGAACAGTTCGCGCACCCCCATATTGGCCATGGCACGGCTGATCGAGCCGACATTGCCCGAATACAACGGCTCAACAAGCACAATGCGAATGTTGGATAGATCAGTCATGACAGGAACCCGGACGGCAAAGCGGGAAACGGCTTGATTGAAGCACACGCAAAACCTTTGCTGCAACCTGTTTCGTGCCTGTATGCGGTAATTTTTGTTCAAATATTGTAATGAACGCTCTGCTGGCATCTCCTGCGGCCATTTCACATTGACCCTATCCAATCGGCCTGCTATTGTACCGGCCGATATGGGACAACAACTGAGAAAGCGTGTGAAGCGTGCCCGTCGCCTTCGTCGCGACAAGCGTCTGAAGGCCCGTTGTCGCGCCAACATGAAGAAGTAACCGGCGCAGCGGTCCGAGTGGCGCGATGGCCGAGCGGTTAGGCAGAGGTCTGCAAAACCTCGTACAGCGGTTCAACTCCGCTTCGCGCCTCCATCCTGAAAACCCTGTCACGCTTGTGCCTATTTGTATTTCTGGCCATGCTCGGCATTCGCACGGCATGGCTGGATACTGCCCCTGACCTATTCTGCCTGCGTGTCCGGGAGCGCAGAGGGATTCCGAATATGTTGTTCCATGAGCAATCCGGTCCGTTTCTGAATCGCATTATCAACCATGTCTACCTTGGCTTTTGCTTCGGCGCTAGCATTTTTGACCTCTGCCGTGCGCGCTACGAATTCGGCTTTTCGCGTCGTGCGTTGTTCGGCCTCGATCTGCGCGCGAAGCTGCGCCAGTTCCGCGTCCCGTGCCAGCTGGATGGCAACCCATTTGTCCCGTTCGGCCATCATGGACTTGATCGAGCGGTTCTCCGTGACGTAATTCGGCAGCGCAAGCTCCGTCCCGGCCTTCACCGGAGTGGTATTTGTTTGTGCGAACAAGGCTGGCGAGGTGAACATCTCGACCAGGAAGAACCAACGAACCATGGATCTCATGCTCCCATCTCCCTTTGTTCGGCATTAGCTACTTGAAATCTTCGAAACCCACGATCAAGCGACAGCCCTGTGTTCGAGTGTAGCGCAGCGTCTGCGGGAGTCATCAGCAGGGAAGCTACGGCGCCGATTTACGAAAGTCTTCGGGCCTCGTCCGCATGACGGCTTCGCATGATCGCATCCAGCAGGACCAGTGCCAGCAGGATGGCCGCGGGCATAGCCAGCAACAGGTCGCCGCAGCGAGCATAGAGCGTAGGCAACGGCTGCTGCGGAACCGCCACGATCGCGGAAAACACGCCATCAAAAGCTGATGTGCGGCCATCGCACGTCAATACCTGCCTTCGGCCAACCGGGTCGATCGTGCAGCTGACACCAGTATTGGCGGCACGCACAAGCGGGACGCCGTTCTCCACGCAGCGGAAGATGGCCTGCGCCATGTGCTGCTCCGGCTCAGGCGAACCGTTAAACCAGGCGTCGTTGGTCAGATTGACCAGCAGCCGTGCGCCACGGCGCACCGCCCGCCGCGCCAGCGGGGCCACCGTGTCCTCAAAACAAATCAGCGGACTAATTGCCAGTTCCTCCGCCGGCAAAGTGCCCTGGTGCGCGCTGCGTCGTGAAATACGCAAGATCGCGCTCTCCTTCCCTGCCGTGCAACTGAACCCGACCGGACAGAGCTTTTCGAGCACCGGGATCCAACGCGATCCGGGGATGTATTCGCCGAACGGGACCAGATGCTGCTTATGGTAGAGACCACGGACCGTGCCACGGGCGTCGAACAGCCAGGCGGCATTATAGAAGCGCCGGTCCGCATAGCGCGGCAGCGAGCCGGGTTCGTATTCTACTACACCTGTCAGTAGCGGCCCCCCGGCGGCGCGCACACCATCGCGAACCAGCGCGGCGGCAAAGGAATCGTACGGCAGGCTGCGCATCAGGGCCGTTTCCGGCCAGACGGTCAGGTCCGGAGCTGATTTCGCGGCCTCTGCGGTCAGGCGCAGTAATGTCTGCCGGACCGTCTCCTCGCTGTCATCGTCACGCTCGAAGATACAGGGCGCATTCGGCTGCACCAGCGCCACTCGCCAGATCGGCGCGAAAGCTGCCTGTGCCTGCCAGGCCAGCACACGATGCGCGCCCCAGCCCAACGCAAAAGCCAGCAGTGCCAGCGGCAGAAGAAACTCCGCACAGAGCATCCGCCAGCAATTGTACCCGCCGCGGCCGCGCAAAACTGTTGGAAGGTATTCTGTCAAGCTGGCCATCGCGCCGTTGGCCAGCAGGACGCAGAATGAGACCGCATACACGCCGCCCAAAGCCGCAGTCTGGATCATCGTCGGGGCATCAACCAGCGCGACGCCCAGAGCATGCCAGGGAAACCCGGTGAACAGGGTGCTGCGCAGGTATTCCGCGCCTACCCAGAGCAACGGCTCCAGCGAAACGACGGCCAGCAGGCGTAAGCCGGGTGTGCCCCGAGCACGGACCCACCGCCAGATCTGTGCCACGCTCGAGGCAAACAGTGCGGTATAGAGGGCGCAATACGCCGCCAGGGCCACATGGCCGAAGACCACCAGCGGCCAGGGGCCGTTGTTCTCGATCAGCCGCCAGAGCCAGGCCAGCGACAGAAGCCAGAAAATCAAACCGCTCAGCCATCCGATCCAGAAGGCTTGGCGCGGCGCGGCCTGACGAACCACCAGCAAAAGCGGAACCAGCGCAAACCAGACCAGGAACACACCCGCACGTGAAGGCGGAAACGCAAGCCAGAGCAGCACGGCTGACACAACCGCCGCCGCATGTGGAAGCGTAGCGATTTTGCGCGGCAGAATCATTGCCCGCAGCATTTCTTAAACTTCTTGCCGCTGCCGCAGGGGCAGGGATCGTTGCGTCCAACCTTGGGTTCGTCGCGGCGCACTGGCTCGGCTGGCGGCAACGCCTCCTGCACGGCCTGGTCGAAGCCCGCAGCGGCGGCGGCAGAGACTTCCGATGGCAGGTCAGAGCCGGGCGGAAGCTGGCCATGGCCGCCGAGTACATGCACGTCCTCATGCACCAGACGCTGGGGCCGGCGCGCAGCCATCTGCATCATGCGCTGGAGTGCGGAGAGAGACGTCGTGGCGCGGAAGGCGTTCTGGGCGATATCGAGCTTGATGTTGCCCATCAGCTCCTCGAACATGGTGAAAGCCTCGCGCTTGTACTCCACCAGCGGATCGCGCTGCCCGTAGGCGCGCAGGCCCACACCGTGGCGGAGGTCGTCCATGGCGCGCAAAAACTCCTGCCACTGCGTGTCGATAGCGGACAGGACCACGTGGCGCTCGAGCATGGGCAATGCGGCAGGGTCCTCCATTGAGCACTTGACCTCGTAGGCCTCCTGCGCGCGGCGGAAAACCAGCGCCGCGGCGGCACCGGGCTCCAGCGCCTGATACTCCTGCGGCTGCAGCGCAATTGGGAAGGTCATCACCACCCATTCCGCTAAGGCCTCCGCCTGCCGGTCCTTGGGGTTCCCGAGAAAGCGCTCACACTGCCCCTGGATCAGGTCGCTGGT